>TARA_R110000787_G_scaffold85525_7_pt1 | contig 11319 bp, 10 predicted proteins | sample TARA_R110000787 | Tara Oceans TARA_R110000787 (sample SAMEA4397920) | marine metagenome | biome: Polar Biome; feature: [DCM] deep chlorophyll maximum layer (ENVO:01000326); material: water (ENVO:00002006), including particulate matter (ENVO:01000060) such as... | depth 35 m
CATGCCCGGCGGCGCGGGCAGCGTCGATTTGCGGCTTGAAGCGGGTGATCTGGCCGGGGCTGTTGAAGATGACATGGTCGGAAATCTTGAGGATTTCGGCTAGGTCGTCGGGCTTGTAGGCGGCGCAATAGGTTGCGACTTCGCCCCTATATTCTTCGCGGCCAAGGCGCGCTTCGTACAGGCCCGATGCGCACACGCCGTCGAGATATTCGCCCAGGACGCTGCCCAGCGACCACATGGAAAAGGCCTTGAGCGCGCCCAATATCTTGATGCCCGCTCGATCACGGACGTCGGCCAGGATGGCAAGGTTGCGCCGAATCGCGGCCTCATCCACCACGAAGGCGGGCGAGGGGACGCGATACAGGTCGAAATGCGCGAAGGCGGCGGGATCGCCGGCTTTGGTTTCCATGAATCATCCTCCGCCACATCGTCACCCCAGCGAACGCTGGGGTCTCGCTTCCTCGTGGCGCAAAAGAAAAGGGAGATCCCAGCGTTCGCTGGGATGACGAGGTGTTAAAACGCCAGCGGTGCGTCCAGTTCCTTCACCTGCCAGGGCAGGCCATGCTTGTTGAGCATGTCCATGAACGGATCGGGATCGAACTGTTCGATGTTGAACACACCTTCACCTTTCCACGCGCCCGTCAGCATCATGGCGGCGCCGATCATGGCGGGAACGCCGGTGGTGTAGCTGACCGCCTGGTTGCCGGTTTCGGCATAGGCGTCCTCATGATCGCAGACCTGATAGAGATAGACGGTCTTGGCCTCGCCATCCTTCACGCCGGTCGCGATGTCGCCGATATTGGTCTTGCCCTTGGTGGTCGAGCCGAGGCTCGATGGTTCGGGCAGCACGGCCTTGAGGAACTGGAGCGGGATGATCTCCTTGCCTTCGTACATGACCGGGTCGATGCGGGTCATGCCGACATTCTGGAGGACTTCGAGATGCTTCAAATAAGCATCGCCAAAGGTCATCCAGAAGCGGATGCGTTTGATTTCGGGATAAAATTTGGCGAGGCTTTCCAGTTCCTCATGATACATGAGGTACATATTCTTCTCGCCGACCTGATCGAAGTCGAATGTCTGCTTGTGGCTGAGCGCCGGGCCTTCGACCCATTCGCCCGCTTCCCAGTGACGCGACGGCGCCGTCACTTCGCGGATGTTGATTTCCGGGTTGAAGTTGGTGGCGAAATGCTGGCCATGGTCGCCGCCATTGCAATCGAGAATGTCGAGCGTGTCGATCGTATCGAGCAGATGCTTCTTAATGTAGCTGGCGAAGACGCTGGTCACGCCGGGGTCGAACCCGGAGCCAAGCAAAGCCATGATGCCTGCTTCCTTGAAGCGATCCTGATAGGCCCATTGCCAGCCATATTCGAACTTGGGCGTGTCACGCGGTTCGTAATTGGCGGTGTCGAGATAGTCGGTCTTGGTCGCGAGGCACGCGTCCATGATGTTGAGGTCCTGATAGGGCAGGGCGAGATTCACGACCAGCTTGGGCTGCACCTTTTCGATGAGCGCGATGGTGGCCGCGACGTCATCGGCATCGACCTGTGCGACATCGATGGTGACGCCGGTGCGGGCCAGCACCGATTCGGCGACCTTCTCACAACTGACGAGGCGGCGGCTGGCCAGCGTGATGTGCGAGAAAATATCGGAGTTCATCGCCATCTTGTGAACTGCGACAGACCCGACGCCGCCTGCGCCGATGACCAGAACCTTGCTCAAACTCGTCTCCATGTCTTGGATGCGGTGTGCCCGCGAAAACGCCCATATAGGGGCTGCGCGTGACAGCGCCAAGTCAGATGCATGGGGTGACCGCACCGGGTGTGCGCAGCACATGCCTTAAGGGGCAGTCGCGCAACATTATCCGGTCCGCATGCGTAACAGCAGCGCATCCCTATAAAGTCGATGCGTAGAAGAGGAAGCAAGCCCATGAAATTCTCGAACGTCTCGCTCGCGCTGGCCGCGACCCTGTTGTCCGTCAGTGGCGCGGCCCTGGCCAATCATCATATGGAAAAGAACCCGATGGTCGGCGGCGCGGCCATGTATCCGACCAAGGACATCGTCGATAACGCCGTCAATTCGAAGGACCACACGACGCTGGTCGCCGCCGTCAAGGCCGCTAGCCTTGTCGATACGCTCAAGAGCGCCGGGCCGTTCACCGTGTTCGCGCCGACCAACGCCGCCTTCGCCAAGCTGCCCGCCGGTACGGTCGACACGCTGGTGAAGCCGGAGAATAAGGCGACGCTGACCAAGATCCTGACCTATCATGTCGTCGCGGGCAAGATGAACGCCGCCGACATCATCTCAGCCGCGCAAGCCGCCGGTGGCAAGGCGACTTTGACCACCGTCGAAGGCCAGGCGCTGATCGCGTGGAAGGATGGCGACGCCGTCTATCTCCAGGATGCCAAGGGCGGCACGTCCAAGGTAACGATCGCCGACGTCAACCAGTCCAATGGCGTTATTCATGTCATCGACACGGTATTGATGCCCTGATCCCTGTCGGGTGACATGAAAGGACGGCGGGCCAGCGACGGGACATTCCCGTCGCTGGCCCGTTTGTGTTGGTAGGCATGCGGCAGGTTACCGCACCAGCTTCTTCAATCCCTCCACCGTGTCCGCCTCTGCCGCAGGCTTGTCGTGCCTGATCCTGGCGATGCGCGGGAAGCGCATGGCGAGGCCTGACTTGTGCCGCTTGCTGTCGTGGATACTGTCGAAGGCGACTTCCAGCACCAGCGACTTTTCCACTTCCCGCACCGGGCCGAAGCGCGCTACCGTATTCTGGCGGACGAAGCGGTCGAGCATCTTGAGTTCTTCGTCGGTGAAGCCGCTATAGGCCTTGCCGACCGGATGCAGTTCCCCGTCATCGGTCCAGCATCCGAACGTATAGTCCGAATAGAAGGATGAGCGTTTACCGTGGCCGCGCTGGGCGTACATCATCACGCAGTCGGCGGTTAGCGGATCGCGTTTCCATTTATACCAGAGCGCGGCCTTGCGCCCGGCGACATAGGGGCTGTCGCGGCGCTTGAGCATCACGCCTTCGATCGCGGCGTCGCGGGCGCCGGCGCGAATATCGGCCAGCGCGTCGAAATCGGCGGCGTCGATGATGGCGGACAGGTCGAAGCGGGTGGCGTCGAGCTGCGGCATATAGGCTTCGAGCCGGGCGCGGCGGTCGGTCCAGGGGAGGGCGCGCAGATCCTCGTCGCCATCCAGCAGTAAGTCGTAGAGGCGGACGAAGGCGGGGTAATCGGCCTGCATCTTGGCGCTGACGGCTTTGCGGCCGAGCCGTTGTTGCAGGGCGTTGAAGCTGGCTGCCTCGCCGCCCTGAAATTCGCCGCGCACCAGCAATTCGCCGTCCAGCACGGCATGGCCGGTGAAGGCGGCGGCGATTTCGGGGAAGCTCGCGGAAATATCGTCGCCTGCGCGGCTGTAGAGGCGAGTCTCGCTGCCTGTGCCGACGATCTGGATGCGGATGCCGTCCCACTTCCATTCGGCGACATAGTCGCTGAGGTCCACGCTGTCGGCTTCGAGCGGGTGGGCCAGCATGAAGGGGCGGAAGAATGGCGTGCCCGACGGGTCGGGCCGTTCGGTGCGACCCTCCGCCCAGTCGAACAATGCGGCATAGGGCGGGGCTAGGGAATGCCAGACCTGTTCGACGTCATCGACGTCCAGGCCGAACGCCTGCGCGAAACCGGTCTTTGCAAGGCGGGCGGAAATACCGACGCGCAAGCCCCCGGTCGCGAGTTTGAGCAGGGCGAAGCGTCCCGATGCATCGAGATGGTTCATCATCTGCGCCAGAACGTCGGGGGCAGCGGCGCGGCTGGTGGCATGCAGGCGATCGACTACGGTGGCCAGCGTCAGCGTGCCATCATCCAGGTCGGGTGGTTCGTTCGGCGGAAGGGGCCAGAGCAAGGCGACGGTTTCGGCGAGATCGCCGACATAATCGCGGCTCATTTCGTAGAGGACGGGATCGACTCGGGCGCGGATCATCTCCCCGATCGCCGAGGATTTGACCGCCTTGAGGTCGAGATTACCGGTGAGGGCCGCCAGCGCCCAGCCGCGATCCGGATCGGGCGCGGCGCGCAGATAGGCAGCGATCAGTGCCAGCTTGCCATTGCGCGAGCGGGTATAGACGAGCGCGTCGAGCAGTTGGGAGAAGGGTCTCATATATTACATCCGTTCGGGCTGAGCTTGTCGAAGCCCCACCCTTCTCGCGAAGAAGAACGGCCCTTCGACAGGCTCAGGGCGAACGGATTTTTTGGATGCACAGGCCATCACCCTTCCTCCTCCTCATCATCGCGCCCGACCAGCGCCAGCGCACGCGCGCGGATCTGGTGGGTCATGCACCAATGGAGCAGGGCTTCCTCGCGGCCATGGGTGATCCAGGTTTCCGTAGGGGCGACTTCGCGGATGGTGTCGGTCAATTCGTCCCAGTCAGCATGGTCGGACAGGATCAGCGGCAGTTCGACATTCTTCTGCCGCGCCCGCTGGCGCACGCGCATCCAGCCGGACGCCATGGCCGTGATCGGGTCGGGTAGGCGGCGGCTCCAGCGGTCGTTAAGCGCAGAGGGTGGCGCAACGACGATCGCGCCGCGCATGTCCCTGGCCGCGACGCCAGTGGCGGGGCGCAGGTCGCCCATCTCGACGCCGAGTTCGGCATAGAGCGCGCACATGCGTTCCATCGCGCCGTGGAGATAGATCGGCTCGTGATGGCCGCGCGCGCGCAGTTCGCAGATCACCCGCTGCGCCTTGCCCAGCGCATAGGCGCCGACCAAAACGCTACGATCTGGGTTGGCGTGGAGCGCGGCGAGCAGGCGGTCGATCTCACTACCGGTGTCGGGATGGCGGAAGATGGGCAGGCCGAAAGTCGCTTCGGTCACGAAGATGTCGCACGGAACCGGCTCGAACGGTAGGCAGGTCGGGTCCGGGCGGCGCTTGTAATCGCCGGTCACGACGACGCGCTCGCCCGCATGGGTCAGCACGATCTGCGCCGATCCCAGCACATGGCCCGCAGGCACATAGCGGATGGTGACGCCGCCCAGTCGGATTTCCTCGCCATAGCCGACCGGCGTACCCGATGCGGTGCCATAGCGCAGTCCCATGATCGCCAGCGTTTCGCGCGTGGCCCAGACATGGCCATGCCCCCCACGCGCATGATCGGCATGGCCATGGGTTACGAGCGCGCGCTCGCGTGGCATCGATGGGTCGATCCATGCATCGGCGGGGCGGACATAGATGCCGGTGGGGTGGGGTTCGATCCAGTGGGCCATTCCCTCCAGAAGATGTGAGCGCGCCAGCGGTTCCGCAAGCTGGTCATGAGGACGTAACGCTATCGTCACGGCCACGACACGCATCTGCCGTAAGCGCCGCGCACGACCCGACTGCGAGGAGGCTTAACGACATGGCGGCACCGGCACATCAGAACGTCACGCGCGCGGTGCATCGCCACCGGCACCTGTCCAAACAGGGGCTGCTGGAGCGCGCCTTCACCTTCGCTTTTCGCGGTCTTGTCTATGCCCAGATTTGGGAAGATCCCGCCGTCGACATGGAAGCGCTGGCGATCACGCCCGACAGCCATGTCGTGACCATCGCGTCGGGGGGCTGCAACGTGCTGTCTTACCTGACCGCCGATCCGGCCAAGATCACCGCCGTTGATCTCAACACCGCGCATATCGCGCTCAACAAATTGAAGCTGATGGCGGCGCGGACCTTGCCGGACCATGCCGCCTTCCACCGCTTTTTCGCGCAGGCGGACAGCAAGGAGAATATCGCCGCCTATCGCGACATCGTCGCGCCGCACCTTGATGAAGCGACGCGGCGCTATTGGGAAGGGCGCGACCTGATCGGGCGGCGGCGGATCGGTGGGTTCGCGCGCGGCATATACAAACATGGGCTTTTGGGGCGCTTCATCGGTGCGGCGCATCTGCTGGCGCGGGTGCATGGGGTGGACCTGCGGCGGATGCTGGCCGCGACGTCGCGCGCCGAACAGCGTGAGATTTTCGAGCGGGAGGTCGCGCCGATCTTCGACCGCGCCTTTGTCCGCTGGCTCACTAGTCAGCCGGCCTCGCTCTTCGGCCTGGGCATACCGCCCGCGCAGTTCGAGGCGCTGGCCGGCGATGCGCGCATGGACGTGGTGCTGAAGGCACGGTTGGAGAAACTGGCCTGCGACTTCGACCTGAAGGATAATTATTTCGCGGTGCAGGCGTTCGGCCGGGGTTACGACGGCGGTGAAGGGCCATTGCCGCCCTATCTGCAGGCCGCCAATCATGACGCCGTCCGCGCACGGGCGGACCGCGTCGATGTGCGCCACGCCAATTTCACCGACTTCCTGAGTGAACAGCCCGATGCGTCAGCGGATCGCTACATCCTGCTCGACGCGCAGGACTGGATGGATGACGACCAGTTGAATGCGCTCTGGGCGCAGATCACCCGGACGGCCAAGCCCGGCGCACAGGTGCTGTTCCGCACGGCGGGCGAACCCAGCATCCTGCCGGGCAGGGTGGTGGACGCGGTGTTGGACCGCTGGGCGTATCAGGCCGAAGCCTCGCTCGATTATACAGCGCGCGACCGGTCGGCCATTTATGGCGGCGTCCATCTCTATGTGCTGAAGGGCGCGCTGTGAGCGACCATGGGCGGTTGATGGATGGCACCTATCGCTGGCAGCGTCACATCTACGATATTACCCGCAAATATTATCTGCTGGGGCGGGACGGCTTAATCGCCGACCTCGCCCCGCCATCGGGCGGCAGCGTGCTGGAGATTGGCTGTGGCACAGGGCGCAATTTGATCGCAGTGGGCAAGGTCTGGCCCCATGCCAGGCTTTATGGCGTGGATATTTCGCAGGCGATGCTCGACACCGCGCAACTGTCGGTCGAACGGGTCGGTATGGCGCGCTGCGTCCGGTTGGCGCGGGGCGATGCGGTCGATTTCGATCCGATGGCGCTGTTTGGCCGTGCGACCTTCGACCGGGTGTTCATCAGCTATGCGCTGTCGATGATCCCCGAATGGGAAGCGGCACTGGCCCAGGCGGCGCGTTGCGTCGCTCCAGGCGGGCGGTTGGAAGTCGTCGATTTCGGGCAGCAGGAAGGTTGGCCGGGTGTGTGGCGGCGGGCGCTGTTCGGCTGGCTGGCGCGGTTCCATGTCACGCCGCGCAACGTGCTGGGTGCGGCGATCGAGAAAGTGGCGGGGGACGTTGGTGGTGAAGCCAGCGTCCGGCCGCTCTATCGCGGCTATGCGCTACGGGGTGGGGTGGCGCTGGGTTAGCCCTACCTTTCGCTGCAGGGAGAACTACTCATCACGCACCAACCTCTCACCCGTTCGGGCTGAGCCTGTCGAAACCCTGCTCTTCTCCCAAAGAAGAACAGCCCCCTTCGACTGCCTGCAAGGCAGGCGCTCAGGACAGGCTTCGACAAGCTCAGGGCGAACGGATGAAGTGGTTTTGTGGTGAGAATTCAGGCCGCGCGCCGCGCTGCCTTTTCCAGTTCCAGCCGGTCCCAGATTTCGACCAGCGCGCTCACCAGATCGCGCATCATCGCTTCGGTGTGCGCGGGGCCTGGCGTGAAGCGCAGGCGCTCCGTGCCGCGCGGGACGGTGGGATAGTTGATGGGCTGCACATAGGCGCCATATTCGGCGAGCAGGATATCGCTGATCCGCTTGGCCTTGACCGGATCGCCGACCATCAGCGGGACGATGTGCGTCACCGACGGCATGACCGGCAAGCCGGCGTCCGCCATCATCGTCTTGAGCATTGCAGCGGCGGCCTGCTGGCCTTCGCGCTCTTCGCTCGACGCCTTGAGGTGACGCACGCTCGCCAGCACGCCGGCGACCAGCACGGGCGACAGCGAGGTGGTGAAGATGAAGCCGGGCGCATAGCTGCGGATCACGTCGACGATCATCTGGTCGGCCGCGATATAGCCGCCCATGACGCCGAACGCCTTGCCCAACGTGCCTTCGATGATGGTCAGCCGATCCGCGACGTCGTCGCGTTCCGAAATGCCGCCGCCGCGCGCGCCATACATGCCCACGGCATGGACTTCGTCGAGATAGGTGAGCGCGTTGAATTCGTCGGCCAGGTCGCAGATTTCCGCGATCGGCGCGACGTCGCCGTCCATCGAATAGACGCTTTCAAAGGCGATCAGCTTGGGTGCTTCGGGGTCTTCGGCGGCCAGCAATTCGCGCAGATGTTCGACATCATTATGGCGGAAAACGCGCTTTTCGCAGCCCGAATTGCGGATGCCCGCGATCATGCTGGCGTGGTTAAGTTCGTCGGAAAAGATGATGCAGCCGGGCAGCAGACGCGCCAGCGTCGCCAGCGTCGCTTCGTTCGAGACATAGCCCGACGTGAACAGCAAAGCGGCTTCCTTGCCGTGCAGGTCGGCCAGTTCGCCTTCCAGATCGACATGATAGTGGGTGTTGCCGCCGATATTGCGCGTGCCGCCCGAACCGGCACCGACATCGTGCAACGCCTCTTCCATCGCGGCGATCACCTTGGGATGCTGCCCCATGGCGAGATAGTCGTTGGAGCACCAGACAGCGATTGGCTTGGGGCCGTTATGGCCATGGAAACAGCGCGCATTAGGGTAGGAACCGCGATTGCGGAGGATGTCGATGAACACCCGATACCGGCCTTCTTCATGAAGACGGTCGATCGCCTGCGCAAAGATATGCTTGTAGTTCACGCTCGCCCTATCCCTTGATGGCCCGCATCCTCTGGGTGCGGCGTTTACCGGTAGATGGCGCGCATTACCAGCGCTAACCGCTCGCAGACATAGGGGGAAATACCGATCAGTGATATCGGACCTTTTGTCCAAGCCCTTATATTATAGCTGTTCCAGGCGGGAAAGACCGTAGCGCGCGAGTGCCGGGGCGAGGGCGCGGACCTTGTCATCGACGCGAGTAAACACCGCTATGCCCGGCGGCGGTGTATCGGGCCAGAGCTGGCTCTGCGTAAGAAAAGCGATGCGCCGGGCAATGCCGTCGCCGCCATGGACGAAGGTAAGCGGACGGGGCGTGGCGGCGGCCAGTTCGGCCTCGACCAGCGGAAAATGGGTGCAGGCGAGCGCCACCACATCCATTCGATCGCCTTCCGGCTGCTCGGTTAGCCCCGCCAGCGCGGTGCGGGCGATGGCGGGATCGAGCGGCTCGCCGCGCAACTTCGCTTCGGCCAGTTCGACCAGCGCCGCGCTGCCATGGCGCAGCATGATGCAATCTGCGCCATGTTCGGCCGCGAGCCGATCGACATAGGGCTGGCGCACGGTGGCCGCGGTGCCGAGTACGCCGAACACCCGGTTTTTGGACGCCAGCGCGGCGGGCTTTATCGCCGGGACGGTGCCGACGACCGGAATGTCGAGCGCGGCGCGGACATGCTGGAGCGCAATGGTGGACGCCGTGTTGCAAGCGATGACGGCAAGGCGCGGCCGATAGCGTTCGACCAACCGCCCCAGCAGTGCAGGGACGCGCGCGGCAATCTCCGCCTCGCTCTTGGTCCCATAGGGGAACCCCGCGCTGTCGGCGGCGTAAACCACCGGTGCCGTGGGGATCAGCACGCGGGCGGGCGCAAGGATGGATAGTCCCCCGACGCCGGAATCGAAAAACAGGATCGGGGCGGAGGATGCGACGGTCATTATGCCAACCGTGTCGCGGGATCGGGCGAGAGTGTCAACTATTAGGAAGCTGTCAGGAGCGGAGTAGGGGATAGCGTTCCTGCCACCGCTTGCTGCGAACCCGTGCGTCGAAGATGGCGCGCTTGCTCGTCACAAAATCCGGCGTCGGTTGCAGGCGCAGGCCGAACAGATCGTCCAGGCCGAAGGGCGCATTGATTTCAATTTGCCCAGATCGCGACAGGCGCACCGCCACGGCCGTAGCCGTTTCGGGCCAGTGTCGCATCGCGTCTGCGACATCGGTATAGGGCGCATCTCCATTGCGATCATGCATACGCGCCTGGTTTTTAACGGACCAGACCGAGGCCGGCGAATGATGGAGCAGTGAGGCTTCAAGACCTTTATCCACATCAGGCGTGGCTCTAGAGGCATCAAACCAAAGGACGTCGATGTCGCCGATGGGTGGCTGGACAGGGCGACCATGCAACCGGTCCCATATGGCGTCGCGCACGAAGCCCGCACCAATCCAACCATCTGCAAGGTCGAGCGCCCGAACGAGCGATAGGGCCTGCAACCGAAAGGGGTCGTCAGCCAATATGCGGCTCAATTCCTGGTCGTGCATCACGGCAAACCAACTATCACAAGATCGATCGGGATGCCCGTATCTTGCCCATTGCCCGTGCCGTTCGTCACGCTATGGTCGCGCTTTCCTTCTATCGGCGAGATCATGACACTTCCCTGGCTGCTTCCGCTCTTCGTGCTGGCCCTTGGCTATCTGCTTGGCTCCATCCCCTTTGGCCTGGTGCTGACGCGCCTGACCGGGGCGGGGGATTTGCGGCAGATCGGGTCGGGCAATATCGGCGCGACCAATGTGCTGCGGACCGGGCGCAAGGGGCTGGCGGCGGCGACCTTGCTGCTGGATTTGCTTAAGGGCGCGGTGGCGGTGCTGATCGGCGCGGCACTTATCGAAGGGGGCGGGCCGATGGCGGGCGCGATGGCCTTTATCGGTCATTGCTATCCGGTCTGGCTGCGCTTTGCCGGGGGCAAGGGTGTAGCGACTATGATGGGCGTGGTGACGGCGCTCCATTGGCCCGCCGGGTGCATCTTTGCGGCCGTGTGGCTGGGCGCGCTGTTCGGCACCCGGTGGTCGTCGGTCGGCGGCATGGCGGCAGCGGTCAGCGCGCCGATCGCTTTGTGGTTCATGGGACGGATCGACCTGGTGCCGGTGACGCTGGCGCTGACGCTGATCCTGTTGTGGCGGCATCGCGCCAATATCGCGCGGCTGATGCAGGGAACCGAGCCGAAGATCGGGGCCGCGAAGGAATGAGCGAGGGGGAGCGGTTCGACCGGCTGCGGCTGATCCGGTCGCCCCGGATCGGCCCGGTCAGCTATCGGCAATTGCTCGCCCGCTTCGGCACGGCGGGGGCAGCATTACGGGCCATCCCTGACCTCGCGGCGCGCGGTGGCGGCAAGGCCAGGGTGGCGGACGCGGGCGCGGTGGAGCGGGAAATTGCCGCGTCGCAGGCTTTGGGCGCGCGCTATCTGATGATCTGTGATACGGATTATCCCGCGCTGCTCGACCAGATGGAGGGCGCACCGCCCGCGCTGATCGTGCGTGGCAATGCGGTGCTCGCCGAGGGCCAATGTATCGCGATGGTCGGCGCGCGCAATGCGTCGGCACCGGCGGTGCGCTTTGCACGGGTGTTGGCGCAGGATCTGGGGCAGC
>TARA_R110000787_G_scaffold9028_20_pt1 | contig 11297 bp, 10 predicted proteins | sample TARA_R110000787 | Tara Oceans TARA_R110000787 (sample SAMEA4397920) | marine metagenome | biome: Polar Biome; feature: [DCM] deep chlorophyll maximum layer (ENVO:01000326); material: water (ENVO:00002006), including particulate matter (ENVO:01000060) such as... | depth 35 m
GCTACCTACCCCTTACCGACACGAACCGGCAGGCGATGCTTGCCACCATTGGCGCGGCGTCGATTGATGATCTGTTTGTCGATGTGCCTGCCGAGGCCCGGCTTTCCGGCCAGATCGAAGGCCTGCCCGATCATGCCAGCGAATTGGCGGTCGAGCGGCATATGAGCAAGCTGGCGCGGCAGAATTTGTCGGCGGGGGAAGCGCCCTTCTTCCTGGGGGCTGGTGCCTACAAGCATCATGTGCCCGCCAGCGTCGATCATCTGATCCAGCGCGGCGAGTTCCTGACCGCTTATACCCCCTATCAGCCGGAAATCGCGCAGGGCACGTTGCAGGTCTTGTTCGAGTTCCAGACGCAGGTCGCGCGCCTGTTGGGCTGCGACGTGGCCAATGCGTCCATGTATGATGGGTCGACCGCCTGCTGGGAAGCGATCGGCATGGCGCGGCGCATCACCAAGCGGGGCAAGGCGATCCTCTCGTCAGGCCTGCACCCCCATTATGTGTCGGTCGCGCGGACGATGGCGAAGTTCACCGGCGACGTGCTGGCGCATGAAGCACCGACGCTGACCGCGCAGACGGACATCGACGCGCTGATCGCGGCGATCGACAAGGATGTAAGCTGCGTCGTGGTGCAATATCCCGACATTTTGGGACGCATCGCCGACTTGACGCCGCTCGCCGATGCCGCCCATGCGGCGGGTGCCTTGCTGGTGGCGGTGGTGACGGAGCCGGTGGCGCTGGGCGCGCTGGTGCCGCCGGGCGAGATGGGCGCGGACATCGTCGTGGGCGAGGGCCAGTCGATCGGCGTCGGCCTGCAATTTGGCGGGCCGTATCTCGGCCTGTTCGCGTGCAAGCAGAAATATGTGCGGCAGATGCCCGGCCGCCTGTGCGGCGAGACGGTGGATGCGGCGGGCAAGCGCGGGTTTGTGCTGACGCTGTCCACCCGCGAGCAGCATATCCGCCGCGAGAAGGCGACGTCGAACATCTGCACCAATTCGGGGCTGTGTGCGCTGGCGTTCAGCATCCATATGACGTTGCTGGGGGAACGGGGCCTGCGGGATATGGCGAGCCTGAACCATGGGTTGGCCGTGCAGGCCGCCGACCGGCTGGCGCAAGTGCCAGGCGTGACGCTGGTCAATGACAGCTTTTTCAATGAGTTCACTTTGGTCCTGACCAGGGATGCGCGCGACGTGGTGCGCAGCCTTGCCGACAAGGGTGTGCTGGGGGGCGTGTCGCTGGGGCGGCTGTTCCCCGATGCACCCGCGATCGGCAAGGGGTTGGTCGTTGCAGTGACCGAAACGGTGACGGCAGAGGATATCGAGGCGCTGGCCATGGCGCTTGAGGAGGAACTGGCATGAGCAACTCTCTCCTGCCGTTCGGGCTGAGCTTGTCGAAGCCCTCGCCTGAGCGAAGCGAAGGCACCTCACTGCGTTCGGCGATGCCCTTCGACTTCGCTCAGGGCGAACGGAATATTTGCGGGAAGGACGTCTAAGATGACCATGCTCAAGGAAGGCCGTCCCACCACGCCGGTCGCGGTTGCGGACGCGCATATGGCCCCGGCGACGGCGACCGGTAATCGCGCGCTGATGCTGGAAGAGGCGCTGATCTTCGAGATCGGATCGACCGAGACGACGGGCGTCGATTTCGCGCCCGCGCCCAAGGTGGCGAGCCGCCTTGGCGGGCTGGCGCGCAAGGCGATCGGCCTGCCGGGCCTGTCGGAACAGGAAACCGTGCGCCACTATACGCGGCTGTCGCGGCAGAATTATGCCATTGACCTGGGCCTGTTTCCGCTTGGCTCCTGCACGATGAAGCATAATCCGCGCCTGAATGAAAAGGTCGCGCGGATGCCCGGTTTTGCGGACCTGCATCCGCTGGCCCCGCAATCGACGGTGCAGGGCGCGCTGGCGGTGATCCATGAACTTGCCGCATGGCTGGTGACGCTGACGGGGATGCATAGCGTGGCGATGAGCCCCAAGGCGGGCGCGCATGGCGAATTGTGCGGCCTGCTGGCGATCCGCGCAGCGCTGGAGGCGCGGGGCGATGCGCGTTCGGTCGTGCTGGTGCCCGAAAGCGCGCATGGCACCAATCCGGCCACGGCGGCCTTCTGCGGCTATCAGGTCGAGGATATTCCCGCGACCCCCGAAGGTCGTGTCGATCTGGCGGCGCTGACGGCGCGGCTTGGCCCGGATGTGGCGGCGGTGATGATCACCAATCCCAATACGTGCGGCCTGTTCGAGCGCGACCTCAAGACGATTTCCGATGCCGTTCATGCGGTCGGGGCCTTCGTCTATTGCGACGGGGCGAATTTCAACGCCATCGTCGGGCGGGTACGGCCGGGCGATCTGGGCGTCGATGCGATGCATATCAACCTGCACAAGACCTTCTCGACACCGCATGGCGGCGGTGGTCCCGGCTCCGGGCCGGTGGTGTTGTCGGCAGCGCTCGCCCCCTATGCACCGCTGCCCTTCGTCGAGAAGCAGGGCGACCAGTTCGTCCTGATCGAGGAGGAATCCGCGCAGGACCATCATGGCGGCACCTTTGGCCGGATGGTCGCTTTCCACGGGCAGATGGGCATGTTCACCCGTGCGCTCGCCTATATCATGAGCCATGGCGCGGACGGGTTGCGGCAGGTGGCGGAGGATGCTGTCCTCAACGCCAATTATATCCTGCGCAGCCTGGACGATGTGCTGGACGCGCCCTTTGGCGCCAGCGGGCCGTGCATGCATGAGGCGCTGTTCAGCGACAAGGGGCTGGCCGAGGGCTTTACGACGCTCGATATCGCCAAGGGGCTGATCGACGAGGGCTTCCACCCGATGACCATGTATTTCCCGCTGGTCGTCCATGGCGCGATGCTGATCGAACCGACCGAGACGGAGAGCAAGGCGGCGCTCGACCAGTTCATCCTGGCGCTGCGCAGCCTGGCCGAGCGGGCCAAGGCGGGGGATGAGCTATTGAAGGGTGCGCCCTATCATGCGCCGCGTCGCCGCCTGGACGAGACGCTGGCGGCGCGCAAGCCGGTGCTGACTTGGGAAGCGCCGGTGCAAGCGCAGGCGGCCGAATGACGGTCTGGATTCCGGGCGAAGCGGACGGCGAAGCGCAAAAGCGCCATGCCCCCGCGACGCTGCGGAATCGGGACGCGATATTGGCGGTGCTGCGCGCGACATTGCCAGCATCCGGGCTGGTGCTGGAAGTGGCGAGCGGCAGCGGCGAACATGCGGTGCATTTCGCCGCTGCGCTGCCCGCGCTCGACTGGCAGCCGAGCGATCCCGATCCGGCGGCGCTCGCCTCGATCGAGGCGTGGCGGGGGGAGGCTGACCTCGCCAATCTGCGCGCGCCGATCGTGCTGGATGCGGCGGCGGACTGGCCGGTCGATCGGGCGGATGCGGTCCTGTGCATCAATATGGTGCATATCAGCCCTTGGGAAGCCACGGTCGGGTTGTTTCGGGGCGGGGCCGCGCTGTTGTCGCCCGGCGCGCCGTTGATCCTCTACGGTCCCTATTTTCAGGCCGATGTCGCGCCTGCACCCAGCAATGTGGAGTTTGATGCCAGCTTGCGCGCGCGCGATCCGCGATGGGGGATAAGGGCTTTGGAAGATGTCGCGGCGCTGGCGACGGCGCAGGGCTTTGCGCTTGATAGCGTTCAGGCGATGCCCGCGAACAATCTGACGCTGATCTTCCGCCGCACCTGACCTGCCGCTAGTCACAGCTTGTCACAGCGTGGCCCTGCGATAGCTTCTCCCCCCGATAAACAGGGCAGGGGAGGCACGGATAATGCAGAACATCATGGCGCGGCCTTCCCATGTCCCGGCAGACCGGATCGTCGATTTCGACATTTTCGCGCCGCCCGGCGTCGAACAGGATTATTTCGCCGCCTGGCAATCGCTGGCGCGCGAGGATGGTCCCGGCGTCGTGTGGACCAGCGCCAATGGTGGCCATTGGATCGCGACGCGCGGCGAGGTCGTTCGTGCGCTGTGGGCCGACAATGTCCGGCTGTCGAGCGAAGTGCTGGCGGTGACGCCGGGCCTTGGCGAGGTGATGCGTTTCATTCCGCTGCAACAAGACCCGCCCGAGCATCAGCCCTTTCGCATGGCGGTGATGAAGGGCTTTGCGTCGCGCTTCGTGGTCGCGATGGAGCCGCAGGTGACGCAGGTCGCGCGCGAATTGATCGACGGGTTGATCGACCGGGGGGCGTGCGATTTCGTGGCGGATTTCGCGGAGATATTGCCGCTGCATATCTTCCTGACGCTGATCGACGTGCCCTTGTCTGACCGGCCGCGCTTGCGGGCGCTGGGCTCGCAACTCACGCGGCCGGACGGGTCGATGACCGTCGAACAATTGCGTGATGCCGCCGACGACTATCTCGCCCCCTATATCGCCGCGCGCATGGCCAATCCGGGCACCGACCTGTTCAGCCGCATCCTGTCCGAACCGGTCGAGGGCCGGACGTGGAGCGAGGATGAGGCGCGGCGCATGTGTCGCAACCTGCTGTTCGGCGGGCTGGATACGGTGGTGGCGATGGTAGGCATGGTCGCGCTGCATCTGGCACGACACCCGGAGGATCAGGCGTTGCTGCGCGCGCGGCCGGACCTGATCCCCGATGCGGCCGACGAGTTGATGCGCCGCTATCCCACCGTCTCGGTCAGCCGCAACCTTGTCACCGATGTCGAGGTGGATGGCGTGACACTGAAGGCGGGGGATATCATCTATCTGCCGAGCGTCCTGCACAATCTGGACCCGGCAAGTTTCGACGCGCCCGAAGCGGTGCGGTTCGACCGCAAGCTCAATGCGACGCGGCATACGACAATGGGCGTGGGCGCGCATCGGTGCGTGGGCGCGGGGCTGGCGCGGATGGAGGTGATCGTGTTCCTGCGCGAATGGCTGGGCCGGATGCCGACCGTTCGGCTCGACCCCGACCGCCCAGTGACGATGAAGGGGGGCAATGTCGGCGCCTGTACGGCCTTGCCGTTGCGCTGGGACTGATTGCCCCCCTTCATTTCGCGCGCGATCCGCTCTAAGGGCGGGCCAATGTCCAGCCCGCTTGTCGATCTTATCCGCGCCGAATTGCTCCAGCCTGCCGATCCGCGCGCGGCGGCGATGGCGGGCGCGATCGCGGCGCGCCATCCGCAAGCGGCGCGGGCAGTGCTGTTTTACGGCTCATGCCTGCGCGAGGCCAATCTCGACGGGCTGATGCTCGATTTCTACCTGATCGTGTCGGACTATCCGGCGGCCTATGGCAAAAGCTGGCTGGCGCGCGCCAACGCGCTGATCCCGCCCAATGTCTTTCCATTCGAACATCAGGGATTGATCGCCAAATATGCCGTCCTGTCGGAAGCGGACTTTGCGCGGTTGAACAGCGTGGCGGCGGACAATGTCTCGGTCTGGGCGCGCTTTTCCCAGCCTGCGCGGCTGTTGTGGGCGGCAGACGATATGGCGCGGCAGCGCGCGACCGTGGCGGTAGCGCAGGCCGCGCCCACGCTCTTGTCGCTGGCCCGGCCGATGGCAGAAGAGGGCGACGATGTGCTGGGCCTGTGGCGGTGCGGCTTTACCCTGACCTATAATGCGGAGCTGCGCGCGGAGCGGAAGGGGCGTTCGCTGTCGATCGTCGATGCCGATCCTGATCGCTACCGGCGGCTGGGCGAGGCGGCTCTGGCGCAGGGATTGGCGCCGCCGCCTGCCGATGCACCGGGGCGCTGGCGCGCGCTGCAGCGGCGCGGCAAATTTTTGTCGGTGGTGCGCCTGGCCAAGGCGAGTTTTACCTATGCGGGCGGCATCGATTATCTGGCCTGGAAGATCAACCGCCATGCCGGCACGGCGATCACGATCAAGCCGTGGCAGCGGCGCTGGCCGTTGCTGGGTGCGGTCACTCTGCTGCCTGCGCTGTTCCGTTCCGGGGCGATTCGCTGAGCGCATGCGACAGCGCCTGGCCTAGCGCCATCAGCGTATAGGGTTTGCGCAACACGATATGGCCCGCGAAATCAGCGCCTTCGGTAATGTCTCCGGCATAGCCGGTCACGAACAGCACCGGCAGATGGGCATAGGAGGCGGGCAAGGCCTTGACCATTTCCGGCCCGGTCATGTCGGGCATCAGCACGTCGCTGATGATCAGGCCGATGTCGCTATTATGTGCGAGCAGCCGGGCAGCTTTGGACGGATGATCGCAGGCGATCGGCAGATGGCCCAGTTCGCTTAGCGCCGCCATCGTCTGGTTAAGCACCCGCGGGTCGTCTTCCACAACGAGGATGCGGGTCGGCGGATGCTCGACCGGCATGTGGTCGGTCGACACATGCTGGCCGAGCGCATCCGCGGCGTCGCCCATATAGCGGGGCATGTAGAGATGGACGCTGGTGCCCTGGCCCGGCTTTGACTCGATGCGGATTTCGCCCTCGCACTGGCGCACGAAGCCGAAAATCTGGCTGAGGCCAAGACCGGTGCCCTTGCCTACCGGCTTGGTGGTGAAGAAGGGTTCGAAGACGCGCGTTAGAACATCGTGGCTCATGCCGCAGCCATCATCCGTGACGGTCAGCATGACATAGTCGCCCGCCTGGCACTCGCCGATCTCGTCCCTCGCCAGCGTCGCGTGTCCGGTGGACAGGGTCAGTTGGCCGCGCCCGTCCATGGCGTCGCGGGCATTGACGCACAGGTTCAGAATCGCATTTTCCATCTGATGCTGATCGACGAAGATGCGCCACCCCTGCGCCTTTTGCGTAAAGCTGACCCTAATTTGATCGCCGATGGTCCGATCGATCAGGTCCGCCATGCCCGACAGCAGCGCATCGGGATCGACCGCACTGGGTAGCAACGGTTCGGCGCGGGCAAAGGCGAGCAGACGGCGGGTGAGCGCCGAGGCGCGGCTGGCCCCATCCATGGCATTGTCGAGGTGACGGCCGGCGTCTTCGGGCTTTACGCGCATATTGCGCTTGGCCAGTTCCAATCCGCCTACGACGACCGCCAGCATATTGTTGAAGTCATGGGCGATGCCACCGGTCAGTTGACCGACAGCGTCCATCTTTTGCATTTGGCGCAGATGTTCTTCGGCCGCCTCGCGCTCGGTGGATTCCTGTTTCAGCCGTTCATAGGCTTCTGTGAGTTCGGTCGTGCGCGCGCGCACGGCCGCGTCGAGCCGGTCGGCGCGTTCGCTTTCGGCGTCGGCCAGGCGCCGGGCGTTGCGCCGATCGGTCAACGCGCCGTTGACGAACCAGACGGCAAACAGGACGCATACCAGCATGGCGAGGCCCAACAGGCCGGATGTGCGGCCCATCGTTTCCGTGCGGTCGCCCGCCAGCGTCACCGCCAGGCTGCGTTCGCGCAGGCGGGCATTTTCCGCCTTGATGACGATATCGAGCAGCGCGGTGATGCGCTTCAAATCGCGCGAACTGCCGGCCTGATGAAAGCGGCCCAGCGCGCCGATCTTTTGGCCATAGGTGGTGCGCAGGGCAATTTCGTTCAGCGTCTTGCTGCGGTCGTCAAACGCCTTTTGCAAAGCTTCGACATTGCCGCGCTGCCAGCCGGAACGGCGGGTGGCGTACCGAAGTGCCTTCAACTGACTGGCCGCGCCGCGCCACTGATCCTGGAACAGGCGGCCCGTGTCGGGGTCGAGGCTGATGACATAGCGCGCCAGCGTTACTTCGGCACGAGCGGTGCGGGCTTCGAAGGCACGGGCAAGGGCGATGATGTCGAAGCTGCGGCGCTGCTCGACCAAGGCCCGTTGATGGTCGCGGGTCGCGTTGCTGGCGCTGTAGAGCAGCGCGCCGAGCGAGCCGACGAGCAGCAGTGCCAAGAACAGCGGCACCGCGCGCCGGGCGCGGCTGCGCAACCCCTTACGGTCTGTTTCGGTCAAGTCGCCCTGTGCCATATATCTTCACACTAGCCCAACCGCTGCGGCAGCGAAACAACGTAGCGCAATGGTTCAGGCGATGGCACCCGTGGCCTTGCCCGCCACTTCGAACATGCTGATGATCTGTTCGACCTGCTCGTCGCTATGGTCAGCGCATAGCGAGCAGCGCAGCAGAAAAGTGCCCGTTGGCGTGGCCGGGGGGCGCGCCATGTTGACGTAGAGGCCCAGTTCCAGCAGCGTCTGCCAGATGGCAACTGCCTGCGCCTGATCGGTCAGGATGACCGCGATGATCGCCGATTGCGGGGTTTTGGTGCCCAGCGTGAAGCCGAGGTCAGTCAGTCCCTGATGCAGCCGCTTGCTGTTCTTCCACAGATGGGCACGCTTGTCGCCCGCATGCATCAGCTTGCGGATGCTGGTCGCGGCGGTGGCCACGACGCTGGGCGGCAGCGAGGCGGTGAAGACATAGGGGCGGCAGACGAGGCGCATGATCTCGAACTTGGGATGGTTGGAGACGCAGAAGCCGCCGACCGTGCCGACCGATTTGGAAAAAGTGCCGACGACGAAATCGACATCGTCCGCGACGCCCTGCTCCTCATAGACGCCCCGGCCATTGGGACCGAAGAAACCCATGCCATGGGCTTCATCCACCAGGATCATGCAATTGGGATGCTGGCGGATCGCGGCGACCATATCGGGCAGCGGCGCGATATCGCCGAGCATCGAATAGACGCCCTCCAGCACAACCAGTTTCAAGGCGTCGGCGGGCAGGCGGGCGAGGCGCTTGGCCAGATCTTCGACGCTGTTGTGGCGGAAGCGGACGATTTCGGCGTCGCCCAGGAAGCAGCCGTCATAGATGGAGGCATGGCTGTCGGCGTCGAGGATGACATAGTCGCCCTTGCCCGCCAGCGTCGAAATGATGCCGAGATTGGCCTGATAGCCGGTCGAGAAGACCATGGCCGAGGATGTGCCGTAAAATTCCTTGAGTGCGTTCTCGACTTCCGCATGGCCCTGATAGGTGCCGTTGAGCACGCGACTGCCGGTCGTGCCCGCGCCAAATTCGTCGAGCGCCTTCTTGCCCGCATCGATCACGTCGGGGTCGAAGGTCATGCCCATATAGTTATAGGTGCCGAGCAGGATGGTCTCCTTGCCCTTGATGATCGCGCGGGTGGGCGAGAGTACCTCGTCCATCACGATCGAGAAGGGATCGCGCACCCCGGTCGCGAGCAGCGCTTCGCGCTCCGCGATCAGGGGATCGAACTTGGAAAACAGGTCCCGCGTAGGGGTGAGCGTTGCGGCGTCGGTCATGATATGGTCCTCAACCCGTTCGTGCTGAGTAGGGACTGAGCGAAGTCGAAGGCCCGTATCGAAGCATCTGCGCTCCGGCCGGTCCTTCGATACGCCATTTCGACTGCGCTCAATGGCTACTCAGGACGAACGGTATAAAATTAATTAGGCGGACTTCAGCTTTGCGACAGCGTCCACCAACTGGCCGACCGTTTCGATCTCCGCCTGCATGTTCATGGTGATGATGATGTCGAATTCATCCTCGATCGCGGCGACGAAGTCCATCACGGTCAGGCTGTCCCATTCCAGGTCGCCTGCAAAGCTGGTGGCTTCGGTGAGGTCGGTGCCCTTTTTGTTGAAGGGAGCGATCTGCGCCGTGACGCTGTCGAAAATTTCGGTGCGATCCGTCATTCTGGTCATTCTTTCCGTGAAAACACGGCTTTTGCCGCCCATGGGCGCTCTTTGGCAAGGGAATAAGGCGGCAATCGGGCAGCATCGCGCCCTAAAGTGCAGTCCTCCCTGCGACGCTTAGCGGAAATTGTCGGCGTAGGCCTGCAATTTCAGCGTCTTGGGCGGGGTGGGGATGACGGTGTAGGCGATCCCCTGCTTTTGGGCATAGGCGACGGCGGCTTCCTGCGAAGGGAAGTTGAGCTTCAATTGCTGCTGCGTGTCGCCCGATCCTGCCCATCCGGTCAGCGGATCGGGCGTCTTGGCTTGCGCGGGCGCATAGTCCAGCACCCATTGATGGGTCAGCGCCTTGCCCGACTGCATGGCATTTTTCTGGATCTGATAGATGCGCGCATTCATCGCGAAGGCCTCCGGTAAATCGTCCTGCTGCGTTGCACCACGGAGCGCGCGCAAGTCAAGACTTGCGGCGGGCATCTGCATTTTTGGTGCGCAATGTGGCGCTGGCGGCGGTGGGATCGTCGGGCCAGGGGTGACGCGGGTAGCGGCCGCGCATTTCCTTGGCGACGTCGCGCCAGTTGCCCGCCCAGAAGCCCGGCAGGTCGCGCGTGGTCTGGATCGGGCGGCCCGCGGGCGAGGTGAGCGAGAGGACCAAGGGAATGCGCTGATTGCCGACAGTCGGATGATCGGCGAGGCCGTAAAGCGCCTGAACCCGCAATTCGACGCGCGGTCCGCCTTCGGCTGCATAGTCGATCGCATGATTGCTGCCCGCAGGTGAACGGAAATCGGGTGGGGCGAGGCGATCGAGCTGTTGCTTGCCATCCCAGCCGATAAGGCCTTCCAGCACGGCAGACAGATGCGCGCGGTCGATGTCGGACAGGCGGCGCTTGCCCGCCAGAAGCGGGGGGAGCCAGTCGTCCAGGGTCGCGCGCAGCGCATCATCGGACAGCGCTGCAATCCCGGCGAAATCGGCCCGCATTCTTAGCGACTGTGCGGCCTCAGACCAGGGGAGGAGGGCGAGGCCGCCTTCGCGCACGCCATTAAGCAAGGCGACAGCGACGGCATCGGGATCGGGTCGGTCGTCGGAACCGGAGGAGAGCCGCACCGCGCCCAAGCGCCGTTCGCGCAGCGCTTCGATCCCGCCATTGGCGGGACGGAAGCGGACGGTGCGGGTGGTCACGATCCGGTCGGGGAAGAGGGCCAGCACAGCCTCTTCGCTGATCGGGGCGGCGGACAGGATGCGCGCGCCCGCCGCGCTGCCCTGCACTTCGCCCACGGCCAACCATGGTTCGCGGGCGAGGGGCGAGAGCGGATCGAGCCGGAAGCCACGCCCGCCGACGCTGGTCCAGTCCGCGCCGTCTGCGGAGCGGCGTTTCGATACGCGATCGGGGAAGGCGAGCGCGAGGCAGAGGCCAACATGGTGGTCAACATAGCCCCTCCCTTTGAAGGGAGGGGCTTAAGAAGGTTCGCCCACCTCTTCGCCAGCGCTCTTCCTGCGTCGGCGCGTTTGCCGGTTTCGCGACGCCAGCGTTGGAGGCGTTGCGTCAAGTCGGTGTCCTGGCCGCCGATGCCGCGTTCGCCGAGCAGAACGGCGATTTCAGCGGCGGTCTGGGCGAGGCCCATCGCCCCTGCGCGCACCAGCATATGGGCGATGCGCGGGCTGAGCGGCAGTTTCGCCAGCGCCTTGCCATGGGGGGTGATGCGGCCATCGGCATCGAGCGCTTCGAGTGCGGTCAGGCGGGTGCGGGCTTCGGCGACGGCGGCGGGGGGTGGGATAT
>TARA_R110000787_G_scaffold195189_3_pt1 | contig 11291 bp, 8 predicted proteins | sample TARA_R110000787 | Tara Oceans TARA_R110000787 (sample SAMEA4397920) | marine metagenome | biome: Polar Biome; feature: [DCM] deep chlorophyll maximum layer (ENVO:01000326); material: water (ENVO:00002006), including particulate matter (ENVO:01000060) such as... | depth 35 m
TTGGCGAATTAGCCTACATTTCTGAAGAATCTCTTAATGAAATTCCTCTAAAATTATTGGAAATGGGTTGTTTACCAGGGGCAGAAGTAGAACTGATACAAATAGCCCCCTTAAATGATCCTTTATATATCTGTGTTAATGGAAGTCACCTTGCCATAAGAAGAGAAACAGCTTCACAAATTCAAATTATTAAAGCTAAATAATGGGGATTCAAAAAACTATTAATGTCGCTTTAATAGGGAATCCTAATACAGGAAAAACATCCTTATTTAATCAGTTGACTGGTTTAACTCAAAAAGTAGGAAATTACCCTGGAGTTACCGTCGATAAGAAAGAAGGAACCACTAAAATTTCTAGTAATTTAAAAGCAATTATTACAGATTTACCAGGAACATATAGTATCAATCCAACATCATTAGATGAATCTATTGTCTTAAAAACATTACTTAATTCTAGGAACGACAAATCAACAGATGTCATTGTTGTTGTTGCTGATATAGAAAATTTAAAAAGAAATTTACTCTTATTTTCTCAGATTAAAGACTTAGCTATTCCAACCGTTTTAGTCATTAATATGGCAGATCAAATGGAACGAAAAGGAATTTCTGTAAATCTAGAATTACTAGCAAAAGAATTAGGAAACGAAGTTGTTTTAATCAGCATCCGTAAAGACAAAGGAAAAGGAGTAGAGAAAGTTAAAGAAGCAATTTTAAAAACCTATAACAACGCAAAAGCATTTCCGCTTTGTAATGTTAATAATAGAATAGACCCTGAATATTTTGAACGTTTAAAAGAAATCAACCCAAAGTATTCTATCTATGAATTATGGTTGATGATTACTCAAAACAGCTTCCCGGATAAGATCTCACAAAAAGAGAAAGATGAATTGTTGGCTTTTAAAAGCAGTTCTATTAATTTAAAGAAATATCAGCATAAAGAAACTATTTATCGATATCAGAAAATTAATGAAATTTTAAAGAAAACGTATTTAGTAGACCGCTCAAAAGCAACAAATGTAAGAGCAAAATTAGATAAAGTTTTTACACACAAAATTTTTGGATACGTTATTTTCTTTGCTGTTTTATTAGTGATTTTTCAATCAATATTTGATTGGGCAACGCTTCCAATGGATCTTATAGATAACGGATTTGCAATATTTAGTTCTTATGTTGGTGAACTAATGCCAGCTGGAGTTTTAAATAGTTTAATTACCGAAGGAATCATTCCCGGTATTGGAGGAATCATTATTTTCATTCCACAAATAGCCATCTTGTTTTTATTCATTGCCATCCTAGAAGAAACTGGTTATATGAGTAGAGTTGTCTTTTTAATGGATAAAATTATGAGACGATTTGGGATGAGCGGAAAAAGTGTCATTCCATTAATTTCCGGAACAGCCTGCGCTATTCCTGCTATCATGGCAACAAGAAATATTTCTGGTTGGAAAGAACGATTGATTACTATTCTAGTCACACCATTTACAACCTGTTCAGCTCGGTTACCCGTCTACGCAATTATTATTGCACTCATTATTCCAGACACAAAAATCTTTGGCTTTTTAAACTTACAAGGATTAACATTATTGAGTCTATATATATTAGGTTTTGCAACGGCTATTATTGCAGCCATCATTTTACATAAAACATTAAAAGTAAAAAGTACTTCATTTTTTGTAGTAGAAATGCCAGACTATAAAGTGCCGTCTATTAAAAATGTGTTTTTTGATGTAGTTGAAAAAACCAAGGCATTTATCTTTGGAGCCGGTAAAATAATTCTAGCAATTTCAGTTGTTTTATGGTTTTTAGCATCCAACGGACCACAGTCTTATAAAGATGCAGAAAAAAATATAATTGAAAAAGTTGGAAATCAAGAAATCCCTCAAGAAGAACTCAATCAAATGATTGCTTCTGCCAAGTTAGAAAATTCTTATATCGGAATTATGGGCAAAAGCATAGAACCTGCCATTAAGCCTTTAGGTTATGATTGGAAAATAGGAATAGCACTAATTAGTTCTTTTGCTGCAAGAGAAGTTTTTGTTGGAACCTTAGCAACTATCTATTCTGTAGAAAGTGATAATGACGACACAACAACCATTAAACAACGAATGGGGTCAGAAATAAATCCAGAAACAGGAGAGAAGAGATTTAATTTTCCAGTCGGAATGTCCTTACTTGTTTTTTACGCATTTGCAATGCAATGTATGGCAACATTAGCGATTGTAAAAAAAGAAACCAATGGTTGGAAATGGCCATTAATTCAATTTTTTGGAATGGGAGCAATGGCGTATCTTTCTTCTTTCATCGTATTTCAACTTTTAAGCTAATGCAAGAAATTATTGTGTATATCATTCTTATTGCTGCGGTTGCTTTTTTAGTGAAAAAATTCTTTTTCAAATCTAAGACAGCTCCGGGCTGTAGTTCTGGTTGCGACTGCTAGATATCATTAAATTTTAGATGTTTTTTCAAATCTTAACAAATCGTTATTACATTAATGATAGAAGGGATGTTATTTTTGAGCACTCAAGTTAATCTAAAAACAATTAAATCATGAAAAAATTAACAACAATCATCGCAATTTTTATATTCGCTTTGGTTTTTTCTAATGACATGTCTGCTCAAAAATTTGGAGGATTAGATAAAAGTCCTGCAGATGTTGTGTTATCTCCTAGAAGAGGAGCTAAAGTTGTAAAAATCGTTTACAGTAGACCTCAGTTAAAAGGAAGAAGTGTTTCTAAACTTGCTCCAGCTGGAAAAGTATGGAGAACAGGAGCTAATGAAGCAACTCAAATTACATTTTATAAAGATGTAACTTTTGGAGGAAAAGCAGTGAAAGCAGGAACTTATTCTTTATTTACAATTCCTGGAGAAAAAGAGTGGACAATCATAATTAATTCTGCAACGAATGACTGGGGTTCAGGTTCTTATTCTGAAGCTAAAGACGTAGCTAGAGTTAGTGGAAAGGTATCTAAATCAGATAAAACAATTGAAGCATTTTCTATGGCAGTAGCAAATGATAGTTTGTATTTAGGATGGGGAGATACTGTTGTAACTGTATCTATGAACTAATAAAAGAAAGATATTATATTTTAAAATCACAAACAATATTTGTGGTTTTTTTACTATTTAATACTATTTTAATGTAAGGAGTTTTACATTTGGAGACAAAAACACCTTAAAATCAAACCTAAATTTTTTAAAAATGAAAAAAACAATCTCAATAATAGCAGTACTCGTTTTAACTGTTATTTTTTCGAATCAGGCCGTTTCACAAGAATTTGCAGAACTAGACAAAAGCCCAATGGATGTGGCATCTTTTCCAGATAATTATAGAGTTTCTGAAAAAGTAATTAATATTACATACAGTAGACCTCAATTAAAAGGAAGAAGTGTATCAAAATTAGCTCCTTCAGGTAAAAATTGGAGAACAGGTGCAAACGAAGCTACAGTTGTTACTTTTTACAAAGACGTAACTTTCGGAGGATCGGCTGTTAAAGCGGGTACATATACAATGTACACGGTTCCAGGAGAAAAAGAGTGGTCAGTAGTTTTAAGCACTCAATTAAATGTTTGGGGAGCATATTTCCACAAAGCAGAAAACGATGTTGTTAGAGTTATGGCTCCTATTAAAAAAGCGAAAGAGACTATTGAAGTTTTCTCAATTGTAATTGATAAAGACATGACTATCCATATGGGATGGGGAGATGTTATTGTAAGTGTTCCTGTAAAGTAAGAACATCAATATAAATATTTTAAAACCGTAAGTTTACTTGCGGTTTTTTTATGCACTTCATTTACTGTAAATAGGCTTTATTCTTTTCAAGAATAAACGTAAATTTGCGCACTTTTAAGCAAGATAATCAATGCAATACGATCATAAACAAATAGAAGAAAAATGGCAAAAATATTGGGCCAAAAACCAAACATTTAAAGCCATTAATCCTGCCCAGAGCGATGTCGAAGGGAATTATGAGAAACCTAAATACTATGTCTTAGATATGTTTCCTTATCCATCGGGAGCAGGATTGCACGTTGGACATCCATTAGGATATATTGCATCAGATATTTATGCTCGTTACAAGCGCCATAAAGGGTTTAATGTATTGCATCCTCAAGGATATGATTCTTTCGGATTGCCAGCCGAACAATACGCAATTCAGACAGGACAACATCCTAAGAATACTACAGAAATTAATATTGATGGATGTTTAGATGAAAATGGGAATATTTTAGAAAAATATGTAGAAAAGGATGGATTTATTAAAGATGCTGCTTTAATTGAAAAAAACAGAAAAGTATCTATTAATGATGAAAATTATAGAGACTTTGTAATAAAGGGTTATCGTCGTCAGTTAGATCAAATTGGATTTTCATTTGATTGGTCTCGTGAAGTGAGAACTTCAAATCCTGAATATTATAAATGGACGCAGTGGATTTTTATTCAACTGTTCAACTCTTGGTATAACAAGGATTCAGATAAGGCAGAAGATATTACAACATTGATTTCTATCTTCAAAAAAGAAGGAAACACAAAAGTTAATGCATCATGTGATGATGACATTGAAGTATTTACTGCAGACGAATGGAAAGCCTTTGAAAAAGTAAAACAAGAAGAAATTCTATTACAATATCGTTTAACTTTCCTTTCAGATACAGAAGTAAACTGGTGTCCTGCTTTGGGAACTGTCTTAGCAAATGATGAAATAGTAAACGGAGTTTCAGAGCGTGGAGGTCATCCTGTTGTCAGAAAAAAAATGACGCAATGGTCGATGCGAATTTCTGCTTACGCACAACGTTTGTTAGATGGATTAAATACCATTGATTGGCCTCAGCCTTTAAAAGATTCTCAAACTAATTGGATTGGTCGTTCGCAAGGAGCGATGGTTGCTTTTAAAGTAGATTCTGGCGTCATAAAAGAAAATGTAGGAGTCAAATTATCATACAAAGAATTAGAAGACTTAAAAGAACTGCGATTGAATTTATCAAAAGCAGAAACCTTGCTTTGGGGTGAATTAAAAAATAAAAAAGGAGCCGCAAAATTTAGAAAGAAATATACCATTGGTGCATTTTTGGTTGATTATGTGTGCTTAGCAAAAAATATTATTGTCGATTTTTCTGGTAAAAAAGACGAAGCTGAAAGAACAGATTACTTTACAAGTGAAGGATTTAATGTTGTTCGTTTTACAGATAAAGAAGTAACTAAAAATGTTTTGGAAGTCGTTTCTAAAATTAATTCAGCAATTCAATTCCCAAAGGCTATTGTAAAAACTGATAAAAAAGAAGTTGTTGTAAAGGAAGAGAAACATTACGAAATCTCTGTTTTTACCACAAGACCCGATACCATTTTTGGGGTGTCATTTATGACACTTGCACCAGAACATGAATTGGTGTCAAAAATTACCACAGACGCTCAAAAAGCAACAGTTGAAGCATATATTAAAGCAACTGCAAAACGGTCAGAACGTGAACGAATGGCAGATGTAAAAACCATTTCAGGAGCTTTTACTGGAGCCTATGCAGTTCACCCATTTTCTGGTGAGAAAGTTCAGATTTGGATTGGAGATTACGTGTTAGCAAACTACGGAACAGGAGCTGTCATGGCGGTTCCATGTGGAGATCAACGTGATTATGATTTTGCAAAAAAATTCGAGATTGAGATTCCAAATATCTTTGAAAATGTAGATATTTCTGAAGCTGCGCATACAGATAAAGAAGGAACTAAAATTGCTAATTCTGATTTCTTAAGCGGATTAAAATACAAGAAAGCATTAAAATTAGCCATTTTCGAATTAGAGAAAAGAGGTATCGGTTATGGGAAAATAAACTACCGTTTGCGTGATGCTGTATTTAGCAGACAACGCTATTGGGGAGAACCTTTTCCTGTCTATTATAAAGACGGAATGCCACAAATGATTGATGCAAAACACTTGCCAATTGTATTGCCAGAGGTAGAAAAGTATTTGCCTACCGAAGATGGTCAACCCCCTTTAGGAAATGCAACGGAATGGGCCTGGGATTCTCGTGCTAAGAAAGTAGTCTCTAACGAAAAATTGAAAAACAAAACAGTATATCCATTAGAACTAAATACAATGCCAGGTTGGGCAGGTAGTTCTTGGTACTTTAACCGTTATATGGATTCTAACAATGAAGGCGAATTTGCGTCTAAAGAATCTTTAGACTATTGGAAAGAAGTTGATTTATATATTGGAGGTTCTGAACATGCAACCGGACATCTATTATACGCTCGTTTCTGGCAAAAATTCTTGTTTGATAAAGGAATTGTACCTGTAGATGAGTTTGCAAAAAAACTGATCAACCAAGGAATGATTTTGGGGACGAGTGCTTTTGTTTACAGATGGGAGTATGGTCAATTAGAAGAATCAAAAAGAAAAATAATTTTTATTTCAAAAAGCATTATTGATAAATCTATTTCAGAAGAAACGATGCTAATTGATTCTAATCCTGAAATTAAAAAACTAGGATTAGATATAATTAGCAATAAGACAAAGCTTAGTCATTTCACACCAATTCACGTTGATGTTTCCTTAGTAAACTCATCTGATGAATTAGATATAGAAGCTTTTAAAAATTGGAGAACTGAATTTAATGATGCAATTTTCATTGGAGAGAATGGAAAGATTATTAAAGATAATAATGGTGTTTACAAAGTTGGTAGAGAGGTTGAAAAAATGTCTAAATCTAAATACAATGTTGTAAATCCTGATGCTATTTGTGAAGAATACGGAGCAGATAGTTTACGATTGTTTGAAATGTTCTTAGGACCTTTAGAACAAGCAAAACCTTGGAAAACATCCGGTATTTCTGGAGTATATTCTTTCTTAAAGAAGCTGTACAAGTTGTTTTATGACGGAGAAGAATTGTCAATTTCAGAGGCAGAACCAACAGCAGACGAATTAAAAACCTTGCATAAAACCATCAAAAAAGTAGAAGAAGACATTGAGAATTTCTCTTTCAACACCTCTGTTTCTACCTTTATGATTGCCGTAAACGAACTCACAGCTCTCAAATGTAATAAACGTTCAATTCTAGAACCATTAATGGTGTTAATTTCATCATATGCGCCGCATATTGCAGAAGAATTATGGAGTCAGTTGGGACATAAGAAGTCGATTTCTACGGTGGATTTTCCAATCTTTGATGCCAAACATTTGGTAGAGAGTTCTAAGAATTATCCGGTTTCTTTCAATGGGAAAATGAGATTTACCTTAGAGTTGCCTTTAGATATGAGCAAAGAAGATATTGAACAAACGGTCATGGCTCATGAAAAAACTCAGGCACAATTAGAAGGAAGAACTCCTAAGAAAGTAATTATTGTTCCGGGAAAAATAATCAATATAGTAGGGTAAATACCTAACTTGTTTTTAACTATAAATAAGCTGTTGTGATTCTTTTGCAACAGTTTTTTTTGTGAATTGACTTTACGTATCTTGTAACTTTAATAGACATGAGAAAAAAGTTGTTTTTTTATGGGTTTATGGAATGCTATTTGCTACTTGTCCGAAAGAGAAATCATTAGAGTAAAACATGAGAAACTTCAACAACATATCATTAAGAATTAGGATTTTTATAGCAATGATTTTGCTGATTTTGATGGCGTCAGTTTCAATTATTATTGTTACTATTTTACAATATGAAGAACAGTCCACCGATTATAATTTGAGTCGTTTTGGAAGAAAAGAAGAAACCTTAAAAAAAGAGATTACAACACAATTAAACGAGAGAACATCCTTTGCAGTTAATACTAAAAATCTAGCAAATATTTTTCAAAAGGCTATTTATGAGATTGCTTATATCCATAATTTAAAAGTAACCATGTATGATTTAGATGGGAAACTTTTAAAAACGTCTATTTTGTTTGGATTAAAAGATTCTATTCCAAAGAACCTTTCACCTCAAAAAGTTTTAGAATTAGAATCAACGCCCATTAGTAGAATTTTTGAGATTATAGAAAGTGAAAAAATAAATATAGAAACTTCATATACTTATATATTAGATCCAATTGCTAACAGAATTGGAATTTTAAAATTAGAATTTAATCAAGATAATACAGAACAAGAATATGAGTTAAAAGAATTTTTAACAAGATTAAGTATTGTTTACTTTTTCATGTTTTTATTTGCAATTGCACTCGCTTATTTCTTGTCTAGCTATATCACTAGGTCTATTAAAAGCATTACAGATAAAATGAAACGAACTCGGTTAAATGAACGAAACGAGAAAATTGTACTTAATTCTGCGAGTTCAGAAATAGGAATACTGGTTGATGGGTACAACCATATGATTGATGAATTAGAAGAGAGTGCTGTAAAGTTAGCGAGAAGTGAACGGGAACAAGCCTGGCGAGAAATGGCAAAGCAAGTAGCACATGAGATTAAAAACCCATTAACTCCAATGAGACTTTCTGTACAGAGTTTTGAGAGAAGATTTAATCCAGAAGACCCTAATATTAAAGAAAAACTAAAAGAATATAGTGATACATTAATTCAACAGATAGATGTGATGAGTTCTATTGCATCTGCTTTTTCTGATTTTGCAAAAATGCCAAAACAACGGAAAGAAAAAATTGAAATAATTGCTGTTGTAAAAATGGCCTTAGATATTTTTAATGAAGACTATGTTTCCTATCATCCAATTGAAAAGGAGCTGTATGCTAACTTAGACAAAACACAATTAATTAGAATTGTAACTAATTTAATAAAAAACGCAACACAAGCTGTTGAAGGAGAAGAAAACCCAAAAATAGATGTAAAAGTATCTTCTAAAGGTGATAAAATTTTCATTGAAGTTACAGACAATGGAAAAGGAATTAAACAAAAGGTAGAACATTTAATTTTTGAACCAAAGTTTACTACCAAAACCAGTGGAATGGGACTAGGGTTGCCGATGATTAAAAGTATTATTGAAGCCTATGATGGTTCTATAAACTTTACTTCAGAAGAAGGAAAAGGGACTGTATTTACTGTAATTTTACCTAAAAATATAAACGAATAACTCATATGAATTTTGAAAATATATTGGTAAGTCAAGAAAATGGATTGGCAATTATTACCATCAATAGACCAAAAAAACTAAACGCTTTAAACAAAGCAACGATAGAAGAATTACATCATGCTTTTGATAGTCTCGAGGATTCTTCATCTGTAAAAGTAATTGTGATTACCGGAAGTGGAGAAAAAGCATTTGTAGCAGGAGCAGACATTTCAGAATTTGCACATTTCACTGTTGAAAATGGAGGAAAATTAGCAGCAAAAGGACAAGAAATTCTCTTTGATTTTATTGAAAACCTTTCAACACCAGTGATTGCAGCTGTAAATGGTTTTGCATTGGGTGGAGGGTTAGAATTAGCCATGGCTTGTCATTTTAGAATTGCATCAGACAATGCAAAAATGGGATTGCCAGAAGTTTCGTTAGGAGTCATTCCTGGCTATGGAGGAACGCAACGCTTACCTCAATTGGTTGGAAAAGGAAAAGCCATGGAATTAATTATGACAGCAGGTATGATCTCTGCTGCTGAAGCATTAGCGCTAGGTTTAGTGAATTATGTGACAACTCAAGAAGAATTAGTCCCATTATCAGAAAAGCTAGCAGGAAAAATTATGAGAAACTCTCCAGTTGCCATTAGCGCAGCAATTAAAGCTGTCAATGCTAATTTTGAAGATGGTACCGATGGTTTTGAAGTTGAAATTTCTGAATTTGGAAACTGTTTTGGAACCGAAGATTTTAAAGAAGGAACGACCGCATTTTTAGAAAAAAGAAAAGCTAGTTTTCCCGGAAAGTAAATAGCTCACAATAAAAAAGCGAGCCCCATGACAGGCTCGCTTTTAAAACAAATCAAAATTACGTTCGCTTTCAAAGAAGGCTTATTTTCTATAGACGATCGTTTACTATTATTTTTTTCTTTTCAGCTCTAATTTTATTTGGCCCTGAAATTATTACCTAACAATTTAGGTTTGTTAATAATTACCTCAAAGATGCGATGTGTTTCAATTTCTTAAAACAACAGAATTGACATGTTTATATACATAATTAACCTAAATAGAAAATATAAAAAAGGAAAGGGTTAGTTTTGTATATAAATTAGATAATTCTTATGAAGAACCTCTTATTCATCATCTTTAGATAGAAGAGACATTGTTAATGATAATAAATAAAATGCTAGCAAGAATATCAATGTTGCAGATACTATTATGATTAGTATTTTCATTCTTATTTTTTTTAAAATTCTTATTGCAAACATATTTAGGATGCTTTATTAATAAGACAATAGAATTGGTAAGATTGTTTGTTATTTTAACCATTTTTTTATTTATTAATTCACTACAGGGTTAATTTAGAACATAAAAAAGATAATCTCGTATAGGTTTTTATATCTTTTGAGGTGTAATTTTGTATAATAAGATTAAAAATGAATAAAAAGAAACCCATATTAGAAAAGATAGACCCTGACTTTGGGAGTTCTGTTTTAGTGAAAAAGCATACGGAGTTTCTGAAAACAAACAAAGCCTCTTGGCATTTTCACCCAGAGCTAGAGTTGGTTTATGTAAATAAAGGTCAGGGGAAAAGACATATCGGTAATCACTTGTCATATTTTAACAATAGTCAATTGTTGCTAATTGGACCAAATTTAGCACATAATGGTTTTACAGATCGGTTAACAATGAATGGTTCCGAAACACTTATTCAGTTTAAAGAAGATTTCTTAGGAGAAAATTTTTTCAAGATTCCAGAGATGAAGGGAGTTCAAGAATTGTTTGATCGTTCTAAAAAAGGAATTCTTTTTGGAGTAAAAACAAAACAAAAGATTGGAAGTAAAATTGAAAAAATTGCAGAAAAAGAGGGTTTCAAAAAAATTATTGTTTTTTTAGAAATTTTACACATGTTAGCGAAATCTGAAGACTATACTATTTTAAATGCTGATGGTTATGCTTTTGAAACAGAATTACAAGACAGTACTAAATTAGATACAATTTATAAACACATCAATGAGAACTTTAAAGAGCATATAAGTTTAGATGAAATTGCAAGTGTTGCAACAATGACGGTGCCTGCTTTTTGCAGATATTTTAAAAAAGTTACTGGAAAAACATTCACGAAATTGGTAAATGAATACAGAGTAGTACATGCAACCAAATTATTATCTGAAAGTAAAATGAGTATTACTGATATTGCTTTTGAATGCGGATTTAATAATTTTTCACATTTTAACAAACTATTCAAAGAAATAACAGGAAAAAATGCCTCTGCATATAGAAAGGAAATGAAAGGATTAATACA
>TARA_R110000787_G_scaffold6861_19_pt1 | contig 11273 bp, 8 predicted proteins | sample TARA_R110000787 | Tara Oceans TARA_R110000787 (sample SAMEA4397920) | marine metagenome | biome: Polar Biome; feature: [DCM] deep chlorophyll maximum layer (ENVO:01000326); material: water (ENVO:00002006), including particulate matter (ENVO:01000060) such as... | depth 35 m
AGCGCGATCAGCAACAGGCAGAAGCCCGTCAGCGGCCAGAGCAGTTCGACGGGCACCAGCGCAACCGCGCCGAGCGCTATGGCGGTGATCCGCACCTGAAAGGCGGGCACCTGCATCCGCATCAGCGGCGCGCTGGCCATGCGGGCCAGCGGCGCGAGGACATAATGTTCGATGCCGCCGCGCGTCGGGGTGCGCGAGGTGCCGGCGGCCGTGACCGCCTGCGCCACCAAATCGGCCTGTTGCTGGCTATCGACCATGGCGACGCGCCCTTCGAGCAGGTCGTCCTGCGGCGCGGTGATGCGGCGCGCGCCTTTCTGCACCGCCGCACGCACCAATGTCAGCGACAAGTCCCAGTCGCCGATCATGTCGAGCGTGTCGAACAGCAGCGCGGGGGTGATCCGCGCGACGCCTGCCCAGCGCTGACCGGCGTCGATTCGTTCGAACGGGGCGCTGGCGCGGGTGTCGTCGGCGACGAGCAGGGTGTTACCCTCGGTCGCGCCCAGCGCATCGACATGCGCCTGTGCGACGATCGCGCCGTCGGCGATCAGCAGCACATCGGTATCGCGGGGCACGTCGCGCACCATCGACACCATGTCGCGCACCAGCGCGACGGCGATGCCGTCCGCGCTGAGGCGATCGACCGCCTGCGACACGGCGGGGGTGATGACGCTGACGAGAATCATGATTCGGTCGGCACCGGCATAGGCCGCCTGCCGCGCCTGATATTCGATCAGCGTCTGGCCCGCGAAATGCAGGCTGGCGCGCAGGCCTGCGGGCGTGTCGGCCGTCATGCGGCTGGCGCTGAGAATCGCGGAAAAACTCATTCTATTATGCTTGTCGACCCGTTGGTTGTTGGGACGACCTTTTCGCAAGGCAAATGGTTTGACGCAAGCAAAGCCGTATCAGCTGTGCGGAATGTCCCGTTCAAGCGCGGCGAGCGCGCTGCGCAGACGGCGCAATATGCGCGGATCGCCAGGCGCGGCCTCCGCCGCTTCGTCGGCCAACGCCATCAGCGTCATCAGGCCGAAACTCGCCGCCAGCCCCTTCAAGCGCCACGCCGCCAGCGCCCAATTGGCGTCGCATCGGGCGCGGGCGAGCAAATCGACCTGGCGCGCGGCGCTTTCCATGAAGGCGATCCGCAGATCGGCAATTAACGCGCTGTCGTCGCCGACCGCCGCTGCCAAAGCGGCATCTAGGGCACCTGGATCATAGGACATGGCGACCAACGCTATCGAACGCGGGTTAAGTTTTGGTAACGGGGCATTCCCGCGCGCAGAAAAGATGCTAGGATGCGCGGATGACAGGGGGCAGCACAATCGTCGAGTTCTGGCGCGACGAACCATCGCAGACGCCCGCGCAAGCGGACGATATCTTGCTTTTGAAACAAGCCGTTTCGGACATTGAAGAGGATGATCCGGCCGACGGGTCCAGCAATGCCTGGATAAAATGGGTGCGGATCACGCTGACCGTCGCGGCACTGGGCTGGATCGGCTTTGCCGGTTGGGCGATGAGCGCGTCGGGCGACCTGCGCGCCGGGCCGTCCGCCTGGGCGAGCGCCATCGCGACGCTGCTGGTCCCGCTGACCTTGCTGGCGCTCACCTATCTGCTCCTGATGCGTAGCAGCCGGACCGAATCACGGCGCTATCTCGACACGGCACGGGCGCTGCGGACCGAAGCGGACCTGCTGGAATTGCGGCTGGGCCGGATCGCGACACAGTTGGAATCCGCGCGCCAGAAAATGCAGGATCAAGCCGAACTGCTCGACAGCTATGGTGCCGCCGCCAGCAGCAATATGGAAGCATCGGCCGAACTGATCGCCAGCCGGGCGCATGCCAGCGCCGAGCGCGCGGAAGCCGCCGAGCGCGCCGGGGCCGCCCTGATGGCGCAGATGCATGCGCTGATCGGTGCGATCCCCGAATTGGAGGACCGCACCGGCCGGATGGCGGCGCAGATCATGGACAATGGCCATGCGCTGGGCGACCGGATCGACACGCTGGAGGCGCGATTGCATGCGCTGGGCGAATTGTCCGACGATGCACGGGCGCGCACCCTTTCGGCGACCAAGAGCCTGTCGAGCCAGCTGACCCAGTTGCAGGAAGCGAGCCGGGCAGCGAATGAAGAAGTCACCGGCATGGCAGATATCGCCGCCGGACGGATCGACGCGACCGCGCAAACCGCGCGGCAGGCGATGGATCGCACGCGTCAGGATGTCGATGCGCAATCGGCCGCGCTGACGGCCCTGGTCGATGCGGCGCAGGCGGGCGTCGCCACGACGAGCGAAAGCGTGCGCCTGGCGCTGGTCGCGGACCTCGATCGCGCGCAAGCCGATCTGCAGGGTCGGCTCGACCGGGCAATGGCGCAGGTGCGCGAGACGATGGCCGCGAGCGACGATGGCTTGTCGCGCCGCGCCGATACGCTGACGGCGCTGGTCGCCGCAGCCCAGGCGGGCATCGGCAGTGCGAGCGAAAATGTGATGGGCGTCCTGGCCCGCGACATGGACATGATCGAACAGGAACTGCGTCAGCGGATGGGCGGTGCGCTCGACCGGGCGGAGGAAGCGCTGACCTTTACCGATGCGCGCCTTTCGGCGCAGGCAGCGGCGCTGGACGCGCTGATCGCCCGGTCGCGCGCCAGCCTGGACGCGATTGGCAGCGACACGGTCGCGGGCCTGACCGACTCGATCGGCGATGTCGAAGGCCGCCTGCACCAGATCACCGATATGGTGGAGGGGCAGAAGGCGTTGATGAACAGCCTGCATGCCGGGTTGAACGACACCATCGCCGGGACCGAGGGCCGGTTCGCGACGCTGGAAGACACGGCTTTGGCCCGCAGCGAGCGAATGACCGATGCGCTCATGCGCCTGACGGTGGAGACGCAACGCATTGACGGCGCGTTGACGGCGGGTGGCCAGACGGCGGACAAGCTGATCGGTGGTGCCGAAACCTTGCTGGTGGCGCTGGATTCGAGCGTGCGCGAGCTGGACGAAACCTACCCGGCGGCGCTGGAGCGGTTCGATGCGCGCATGGCGCAGAGCCGTGCCCTGCTGGGCAGCGCGACACCGGAAATGGAACGGCTGGAAGCGATTTCGCAGGCGCTGGTCGGTCGGGCGGAAGAGGCCGAATCGCTGCTACGCGGCCAGGGTAGCCGCCTGACCGAGTGGCTGGAAAGCACACAGAGCGGGCTGGAAGCCAATCGCCAATTGGTCGATCGGCTGCGCGTCGCGCTGGATGGCGCGCATCAGGATGCGACGCGGATTACCGAGGGGGCCGGGCCGCTGCTCGTCACCGCGCTGTTGCGGGTCAAGGATACCGCCGACCAGGCCGCAGAGCGTGCGCGCCAGGCGCTGGCGCGCGCCATTCCCGACGCGGCGCAGCAATTGGGCGACGCCAGCGAAGCGGCGATGCAACGGGCGCTGGGCGACAAGGTCGCGGCGCAGATCGAACAGGTGGCCAAGGTGGCCGAAGAAGCGATCAAGGCCGCGCATCAGGCATCGGAGCGGCTGACCCGTCAATTGCTGACCATCGCCGACACCAGCGCGAATGTGGAACAGCGCATCGTGCAGGCCGAACAGGCGTCGGAGGATCGCGACCGCGACCATTTCGCGCGTCGCTCCGCCGCGTTGATCGAATCGCTCAACAGCACGGCGATCGACGTCACCAAAATCCTGTCCAACGATGTGACCGATACGGCCTGGTCCGCCTACCTGAAGGGCGATCGGGGGGTGTTCACGCGCCGCGCGGTCAAGCTGCTGGATGCGGGCGAGTCGCGCGAGATTGCGCTCCATTATGACAATGACGCTGAGTTCCGCGATCATGTGAACCGCTACATCCATGATTTCGAATCGATGTTGCGGGTCATCCTGTCGGCGCGCGACGGCAATGCGCTGGGCGTTGCGGTGCTCTCGTCCGACATGGGCAAGCTCTATGTCGCGCTGGCGCAGGCGATCGAGCGGCTGCGGCAATAGGCTAAGCGAGACAAAGGGATAGCGTTCCCCGGTGAAGGCCGGAGAACTGGCTATTGGCTCAGCGTGTGCCGCTATATTTGGGGAGCATGTCGGCCGTCACCCAGCCCTGCACATAATTGGCATAATAAAGGCCGAACAGGATCGTCGCCAGGATCGTCGCGCGCAGCGCGACGCGGCCGGGGCGGAAGTTGCTGGGCGCGCTGTCCGCCTGCCCCTTCAGCATCACCTCGCCCGTTTCGTCGGGCGTGCGAATGCCAAAGGGAAGCATGACGAAGGCGCAGACGACCCACATCAGAAAATAGATGGCGAAGATGGCGTAGAGATTCATGCGCGCCTGATTAGGCGCGAATGAGCAGCACGTCCACTATCGGCTTCTTGCCCGTCCAGCGCGTCGCCGTCCGACGCACGGCCAGGCGAACCCGCTCGCGCACGGCGTCGTCTTCCAGCGACCCCTTGGGGATCACCGCCGCTGCATCGGTCGATGCTTCGGCCAGGAACGCCGCCTTGTCTTCCTCGACCGGCACCCCCTGGGTACGCAGCGTCGGCTTGCCGATCATCTTGCCCTTGCGGTCGATCGCCACGGCGACGCTGATCTGGCCATGCAGGCCCAATTTGCGCCGTTCGTTGATGGTCGCGCCATCGGCTGGCAGAATGACATCGCCGTCCAGCACCAGCCGTCCGGTATCCTGCTTGCCGATAATCTCCGGCGCACCGGGCGCCAGGCGCAGCAGATCGCCATTGGACTGGACCGGTGCGTGGCGGATGCCGCTGGCCAGCGCCAACCGGGCTTGCTCCGCCATATGGCGGCGTTCGCCATGGACGGGCAGCAGGATTTCGGGCCGTATCCAGCGATACATGGCTTCAAGTTCCGGGCGGCCGGGATGGCCCGACACATGGACTTCGGCCTGACGATCGGTGACCATCAGCACGCCCGACATGGCGAGCGCATTCTGGATACGGCCGATGGCGATTTCATTGCCGGGGATCTGCTTGGAGGAGAAGACGACCAGGTCGCCCTCCGCCAGCTTGATCGGGTGGCTGTCGAACGCCACGCGGGCAAGCGCGGCGCGGGCTTCGCCCTGCCCGCCCGTGGCGATGATCATCACCTCGTTGCGGGGCAGCGCCATCGCATCGTCCCAATCGACGGTGGGCGGGAAATCCTTGAGATAGCCGCTGGCCTTGGCCATGCCGATGATGCGGTCGAGCGAGCGCCCGGCGACGCAGACCTTACGGCCCGTCGCCGTCGCGACTTCGCCCAGCGTCTGTACGCGGGCGGCGTTGGAGGCGAAGGTGGTGACGAGGACGCGGCCCTTGGCCCCGGCGATCGTTTCCATCAACCCTTCGCGCACATCGCCTTCGGAACCGCTGGCCTTGTCGTTGAAGACATTGGTGCTGTCGCAGACCATGGCGAGGATGCCCTCGTCCCCGATCGCGGTGAGTTCCTTGGGGGTCGCCGGTTCGCCGAGCAATGGACGCTCGTCGAGCTTCCAGTCGCCGGTGTGGAAAATCTTGCCGTGCGGCGTGTCGATCAGCAGGGCATTGCCCTCCGGGATCGAGTGGGCGAGCGGCACATAGCGGAAGCCGAACGGGCCGAGATTGAAGCTGCCTTCATTCTGGATCACATGGAGTTTGACCTCCTTGGTGAGGCCTTCTTCCTCCAGCTTCAGCCGGATGAGGCCTGCGGTGAAGGGCGTCGCATAGAGCGGTACGCCAAGATCCGCGGCGAGATAGGGGATCGCGCCGATATGATCCTCATGCCCGTGCGTCAGCACGATGCCGAGCAGATCCTTGCGCCGTTCCTCGATGAAGGTGAGGTCGGGCAGGATCAGTTCGATGCCGGGATAGGTGGGGTCGCCGAAGGTCATGCCGAGGTCGACCATGACCCATTTGCCCTGGCAGCCGTAAAGATTGACGTTCATGCCGATCTCGCCCGACCCACCGAGGGCCAGGAAGAGCAGCTCATCCTTGGGTGTCATTATGCTTATAAACTCCGTTCGTGCATCAGCGCGAGGCCCTGAATCGTCAGATCCGGCGCGATCGCATCGAAAATATCGCTGTTGTCGTTGAAGAGGACCGCAAGGCCCCCCGTCGAAATAACCCTGGTCGGGCGGCCGATTTCGGCCCTCATGCGGGCGACCAGCCCCTCCATCATGGCTACATAGCCCCAAAATACGCCAATATGCATCTGCGCCTCGGTCGTCCGCCCGATCACCGAACGATTTTCCGGTGGGGCGATCGCGATCCTGGGCAGCTTCGCGGCGGCCGCTACTAGCGCATCGAGCGAGAGATTGATACCCGGCGCGATGATACCGCCTTTATAGGCACCGCTATAGTCGATCACGTCGAACGTGGTTGCGGTGCCGAAATCGATGACGATCAAGTCGCCGCTATAAAGATGGTGCGCGGCGATGGCGTTTACAACCCGGTCTGCGCCCACCGATCCCGGCTCCGCCACGTCGAGTTCGATGCCCCATTCGAGCGGCGATTGCCCGGCGATCAGCGCGGTCGTGCGGAAATATTTTTCGGCCAATACCTGCAGATTATGCAGCGCGCGGGGCACGACGGTCGCGATGATGACGGTGTTGACGTCGGCGATCTTATAGCCTTCGAGCATCAGCAACTGGTTGAGCCAGACGGCATATTCGTCGGCGGTGCGGCGCGCGTCGGTCGCGATGCGCCAGCGCGCGCGGATGTCCCGCCCGTCGAGCAGCGCGAAAACCACATTGGTATTGCCCGCGTCGATCGCGAGAAGCATGGCCGATCCTTGGTTCAGATGAGAAATATGTCACCGGCGTGAATGGCACGGCTCTGCCCGTTCGCCAAGCGCAGGATGAGCATGCCGTGGCGGTCGAGCGTGTCGAAAGCGCCGTCCACCGTGCTGCCATCGGGCTGGTGTACGCGTATCGGCGTGCCGGTCGGGTGCGCGTTGAGCAGCCAATGGGTGCGCACCGGGTCCAGCCCCTGCGCGCGCCAGATGGACAGCCAATGGGCGAAAATCTGGGTCAGACGGTCGAGCAGCACCCCGGCGTCGGCATCGGTCGCGCCCTGGGTGACGAGGCTGGTGACCGGCCGGTCGAGATTGCGGGGGTGATCGGTGACGTTGATGCCGATGCCGACGATGATCGCGTCGCCAGTGCGCTCCAGCAAGATGCCCGCAATCTTCGCGCCATCGACCAATATATCATTGGGCCATTTTATCCGCGCCTGCCCGGCGCACAGCGGCGCGACAAGGGCATGGACGGCGTTGGCCGCGACCAACGCCAGCGTGTGCGGCAGGGGATCGCCGGGCTGCAGGCGGACAAGGGTGGTGCAATAAAGGTTGCCGACGGGGCTGTCCCAGATGCGGCCCATCCGCCCCCTGCCCCCGCTTTGCCGTCGGGCGCGCAGCCAACTGCCTTCGCTTATCCCCGTATCGACCAATGCCAGCATGTCGGCATTGGTCGATATGGTATCTTCAACGAGGCGTATCTGCGTCAGAACAAGGACGCCGCCGCGGCAGCGCTCGCCTGATCCAGCACCGGGTTGAGCAGATAGCCCAGCACGATGACGGCGGCGCAAGCGGTCAGGATGATATTTTCAACCGGGCCACCCTTCGCCTCATAGGCGCCGGTGGGCTCGTCGAAATAGATCGTCTTGATGATCTTGAGATAATAGAAAGCGCCGATCACTGAAGCCGCAATACCCACGGCGGCGAGCGCGGTCAGGTCCGCCGCGACGGCGGCTTCGAATACCAGAAACTTCGCCCAGAAACCGAAGAGCGGCGGAATACCGGCCATCGAGAACATGAAGATGGCAAAGGCAGCGGCCAAACCCTTGCGCGATTGCGACAGGCCCGCGAGGCTGGCGATCGTTTCGACCGGCTTGCCGTTGGCATCGCGCATCTGGAGGATGCAGGCGAAGGCACCGATCGTCATGATGACATAGATCGCCATATAGCTCATCGTCGCCGCCACACCGGCGGGCGTGCCGCAAGCGAGGCCGATCAGCGCGAAGCCGACATTGTTGATCGAGGAATAGGCCATCAGCCGCTTGATATTGCTCTGGCCGATCGCCGCAACGCCGCCGAACAGGATGGAGGCGAGCGCGACGAAGATCACGATCTGCTGCCAGTCGAGGCCAGCAGGGCCAAGCGCTTCGATCGCGACGCGCACGGTCAGGGCGATCGCCGCAACCTTGGGCGCGCTGGCGAAGAAGGTCGTGACCGGGGTGGGCGCGCCTTCATAGACGTCGGGCGTCCACATGTGGAAGGGCACGGCGCTGATCTTGAAGGCCAGGCCCGCCAACACGAATACCAGGCCGAACAACTCGCCCTTGCCCACGCCATCGGCCATCGCGACGGCGATACCGTCGAAAGCGGTGCTGCCGGTGAAGCCATAGAGCAGGGAAATGCCATAGAGCAGGATGCCGCTTGCGAGCGAACCCAGCACGAAATATTTGAGGCCCGCTTCGGACGAGCGCCCATCCTGCCGCATGAAGCTGGCCAGAACATAGGAGGCAAGGCTGTTCATTTCGAGGCCGACATAGAGCGTCAGCATGTCGCCCGCCGACACCATCATGCCCATGCCGACGGCGGCAAAGACGATCAGGATCGGATATTCGGGACGCAGCGCGCCATCGGTCGAGAAGAAGCGGGGCGCGAGCAAGATCGCAGCGGCGGCCGCGCCATAGATCAGCGCCTTGGCATAGACCGAGAAGGCATCCGCCCGGTACAGCCCGTCAAAGGCATCGGGACCATGGGCGAGCGAGCACAGCAAGGCAAAGCCCGCGCCGATCAGCGTCACCACCGACAGGCTGTTGACGAGGCCCGCGGTACGATCGCCACCGAAAGCGGCGATCATCAACAGGATCAGGCCACCAACGGTCAGGACGAGTTCCGGCATGACCGCCAGGAGGGAAGTGGAGTCAATCATCAGTGCGCCTCCCCCGACGCTGAATGTGAGGGCGCAGAGGCGTCTCCATGATGGGCCTCACTCGCAGGCTTGGGCGCGCCCAGCTTGATCTGGGAATCCCCTGCCGGTGCAGCGGGTGCTAGGCGGGCTTCGAGCGCGACGATGTCGGGACGCATCGGGGCGAGGAAGCTCTCAGGATAGATGCCCATCCACAATACCACGGCGGCAATCGGAGCCAGCAGCCACAATTCGCGCGCCGACAGGTCGGGCATGGCCGCCGCGTCAGCATTGACCTGCTCGCCATAGCAGATGCGACGGTAGAGATAGAGCATATACGCCGCGCCCAGGATGATCCCGGTGGTGCAGACAAGCGCGACCCAGGTCGATGCCTGATAAATGCCCATCAGCGCCAGAAATTCGCCGACGAAGTTGGATGTGCCGGGCAGGCCGACCGACGCCATGGTGAAGAAGAGGAACAGTAGCGCGTAGCGCGGCATGTTGATCGACAGCCCACCATAGCGCGCGATTTCGCGGGTATGGAGCCGGTCGTAGATGACGCCGACGCACAGGAACAACGCGCCCGCGACCAGACCATGGCCCAGCATCACCATCATCGCGCCTTCGATACCCGCCTGGTTGAAGGCGAACAGGCCGACGGTCACGATCGCCATATGCGCGACCGAGCTATAGGCGATCAGCTTCTTCATGTCTGACTGCACCAGCGCAACGAGGCTGGTATAAACCACCGCCACCATCGACAGGCCCCAGACCAAAGGCGCGAGCTGCGCCGAGGCTTCGGGGAACATCGGCAGCGAGAAGCGGATGAAACCATAGCCACCCATTTTGAGCAGCACGCCCGCCAGAATGACGGAGCCTGCGGTCGGCGCCTGGACGTGCGCGTCGGGCAACCAGGTATGGACCGGCCACATCGGCATCTTGACCGCGAAGCTGGCGAAGAAGGCCAAGAACAGCCAGGTCTGGACAGCGGGATCGAAATTATAGGCCATCAGCGCCGGGATTTCGGTCGTCCCCGCTTCCTGCACCATCCACATCATCGCAATCAGCATCAGGACCGAGCCGAGCAGCGTGTAGAGGAAGAATTTATAGCTGGCGTAGATGCGATCCGCGCCGCCCCAGATGCCGATGATCAGATACATCGGAATGAGGCCGGCTTCGAACATGATGTAGAAGAGGTAGAGATCCTGCGCGGTGAAGACGCCGATCATCAGCACCTCCATGAACAGGAAGGCCGCCATATATTCGCCGACACGCTTTTCGATCGCGCGCCAGCTGGCGCCGATGCAGATCGGCATCAGGAAGACGGTCAGCGCGATCAGCATCAACGCGATGCCATCGATACCCAGTGCCCAGGCGAACCGCCCGAAGATGGGCGCATATTCCTGGAACTGCCACTGTGCGCCGCTGCCCGACTGGTCGAAATTCGCCCACAGGGCCATGCCCAGGACGAAATCGATCAGGGTCGCGATCAGCGCGATCCAGCGCGCGCTATTCGCGCCCACGAACAGACAGGCGATGGCCCCCGCCATCGGCACTGCCATCATCAGGGAAAGGATGGGGAAGCCGTCCATTATCGTGTCATCGCCCAGGTTGCGGCAGCGGCGAGGCCAATCAGCATCACCAGCGCGTAGGTGTAAAGATAGCCGGACTGGAGCCGACTGGTCACTTTATTGCCCTGCACGACCAGAGCAGCCAGACCATTGGGTCCGAAGCGGTCGATGAAACCGACGTCACCGAACTTCCAGAAGAAGCGGCCGATGGCGAAGGCAGGCTTGACGAAGAGCAGATTGTACAGCTCGTCGAAATACCATTTGTTGAGCAGGAAGGTGTAGAGGACACCGAACTGGGACACGAAGCGCTGCGGCCAGTCGGTGTTCTTGATATAGGCGAGCCATGCGATGGCAAGGCCGGTCAGCATCACCGTGAAGGGCGAGAATTTGACCCAGGTCGGCACTTCATGCGCCGCATGCATCAGATGGCTATCGAACGCCAGCGACCCCTGCCAGAAAGCGATGCCGCCTTCCGATCCGATGAACTGATCATGGAAGACGAGGCCCGCGAACACCGCGCCGATGCTCAGCACGATCAACGGGACCAGCATGACCCAGGGGCTTTCATGCGGATGATAGCCACCCGTGCCCGTCGCCATATGGGCTGGAGCCGTTTCATGGCCATGCGGATCGTGACCGGCATGTTCCTGCGCTGGCGCATTGGCCTCATCATGCCCATGGCCGTGCGTGGCATGATCGTCATGGCCGTGGCCGTGTGCGTCATGCAGCGCATGTTGGATATGTTCGGACGCGGCCCAGCGCGGCTTGCCGAAGAAGGTGAGGAACACCAGACGCCAGCTGTAGAAGCTGGTGAGCAAGGCGGCGAACACGCCGACGAGGAACGCGCCCGTG
>TARA_R110000787_G_scaffold91052_2_pt1 | contig 11224 bp, 4 predicted proteins | sample TARA_R110000787 | Tara Oceans TARA_R110000787 (sample SAMEA4397920) | marine metagenome | biome: Polar Biome; feature: [DCM] deep chlorophyll maximum layer (ENVO:01000326); material: water (ENVO:00002006), including particulate matter (ENVO:01000060) such as... | depth 35 m
CCGCTACCGCATCCTCAAACTTGTCCTCTATGGAAGCTTCGCGCGGGGGACGTGGTTCGACGACCGCAAATCCGGCCGGGCCTCAGACTATGACTTCCTCGTCATTGTCTCTCACAAGGCGCTGACTGACATGTCCAAGTTTTGGGCCGGGGTCGAAGATCGCTTGTTATTGGATCCGAAAATCCAGAAGGATGTGTCACTGATTGTTCACACGCTCAGGGAGGTAAATGCAGCGCTAAAAGACGGGCAGTATTTCTTCGCCGAGGTCATCAACCAGGGCGTCCTGCTTTATGAGGACCGCCCCAAAACTGCTGCTGAAAATGCGCATTCAAGGCTCGCTCTACACATGAGCCCTGATCCAAAGCGAGCATTCGAGCTATCAACCGAGTACTATGTTTACTGGAAACGGTCCGCATCGCAGTTTTTACTGGTCGGGAAAGAAAGCAACGCAAGAGGGCCTGACTGGAGTAAGTTTGCAGCCTTCCAGCTTCACCAGGCTGCCGAAGCCATCTACCGCATGGTGCTCCTCACCGTCACGCTATACGCGCCTGCTACGCATCATCTCGGCAAGCTGCGCCAGCGATGCGAGGCCATAGACCCGCGTCTTGCCGAAGCGTGGGGCCCGGAAAGAAAACCTTTCAAACGCTATTTCGAACTCCTGCGTCGCGCTTATGTCGAAGCCCGATACTCACCCGCCTACGAGACAAGCCCTGAAATCCTCCACTGGCAGGCCGAACGGATCGCGCGGCTTCTGAAGCTTGCGGAAGCTTCATGCCAAGAACGGCTGACAAAGCTTAAAGCCGAGGCAAGGGCGTTCAAATCCACGTCGGCGCGCAATTCGTGAGCCAAAGGCTGGAGTGGTCCAGAAATGGGTCTCAGAGCAAGAGCAAAAAAGCCAGCCCCGAGTGAGGGCGCGTTGGGGAGCAGTCTAAAGAAAGGGGCACGCTCTCGAAATAAGTGAGGGACTGAAGAGGCTCAGGTCGCTACCTTGAAACCTCCGGGCTAATAAATCTGGTGGATCACCGCTGTTGGGCAGGCCAGTTACGTGGGAGAATTTTCCCCGAATCTAGTTGCTTGAAGCCCGCACGGCGCAACCTGCCCCCATCGATGACCAACATCCTTTGTGTCGGCTAGATTATGAAGTTCCGGACGGAAGCTTCCGGGGGCAAATAGCTTTCCTTTCGCCTCCAGACCGTAAAGCGAATGACACGCTTCAACTCCTTGTCCTGGCTTGCAGCAAAATCAGACACTGCTTTGCTGGGATACAGTGTGAGCGTTCCCAAGGCTGGCGCCGCTCCTTTCGGCCGTGAGGGAGTCCAGCCTCCCGACCAGACGCGCCAGCTTCCGCAATTGCCTGTCTCGTTCCGGATATCAAACCCCTGATCAACTGATACGATTTCGATTGGGCTTTCCGACAAGTACGCTGCCGGGAGTTCTATGTGTCGCGTCATAAGGTCTGAATGCCAACGTCCAAAGCACTCATTTATTGGAAACCGGGTAAGCGGAACGATACCCAGCTCCTGGATATCTGCCCCCAGATCGCTAACTTCCATCTGGTCGAGCTCTCCATCGTACTCCCACGAGTGTACTTTCTGAAATGCATAGCTGTTCTCGATCAGCACATCCGCAATTGTATCGGCATCAACCACACTGCCCGGGTCAACGAGAAATGAGCGTATACTGATCTCTATACAGCGCTCTCCATCGCACAGACCTTGAAGGTCTGCCGCGAGTATTTCATCTTCAGCACGCTTCGTCAGAGAAGCGCCAACCAACTTTCGGATCTCCTCTTCCGTCATGTCCAGAGACAATTCCGCCTGAATGGACTGCATATCAGGGGTAGCTGCCTCGAGACGGATGTTTGCAAGACCGCGATTCATGGAAAAGCCAAGGGTTGCCCAGCTAATAGCCGACTGAACCGGCATACCGAGAACCGCTACGGCATAGTGAAGCGTACGCATATATGCTGAAAAGAATACATCATACTGGCGCACATCAGCAGACAAGAGTTCCTCCTGCCGAGCGCCCCCCATGAAGTAATGCGGGTCAGAAGAGTATTCGAACTCACCTTCATCCATAAGCTTCTGCCATTCATAGCCCCACTGAGCCACGAGATCTTCTTTAACGATCTTCGACAAGCGGCGCAGCCTATTGAGAAAGGCGGGCGGTATGACAGCTTGCTTTCTCCTGTCGAAGTACGATGCGGCCTTGAATGATTCAGGTACACGTCCGCTCTGGCTCCATATCCAGCCGGATCCCAATCGCTTGTGCCCGTAGGATGCAGAAATACAGTAATCTCCTAGCAGGCACATATGGCGGGTGCGTTTCCGAATCTGGCTTTCAGTGAAATACGACGAGAGGTCAAACACGCGGACAACGTTGAGAAGTGCCGCGCATTCTGCCGACGTGCGGGCGCTTTCGAGCGCCTGCAAAAGGCCATCGACGGCCTGCTCCCTTGTCTCCTCTTGCTTGACCAGTTCAGCAATTTTCTGGGCGGCGATCCACCTTATTCTGTGTATTGGCCACTTCAGACGCATGAACAACATCCGCAAATCGACCGGAATTTCGACCTCCGTGCCAGCCATCAGCTATTCTCCAGTGGCTGGTCGCTGGTCTCACTGACGAGGATGTCGATCAACGCATCCGTACAGGAATTTGCCTCATCTGCCCGGCCGCACAGGGCAAGCAATAGGACAAGCCGCTCATAACCGAGAACCGGTCCGACATCATCACGACCGGGGCGGTAGATTCTCGATCGCGAGGTCGCGCCGATAAATTCGTCCACCCTGTCCCTGTAGTCACTGGCGATACGTTCAAAACGTCGCCTGACCTCGGCTTTTCCAGATTCGAATTGAGACCAGCCGGACGTCTCCATATGAGCCCTAACAAGCCAGACAAAAGCCTTTGTCTTTCCTTCGACCGCTCTCGAAATGGGAAAAATGTCATCTGCACACCGGTCCAGCACGCGGTTGAGGCTACCTGACTCATCCAGCAAGGCCACCGCTTCGAGAACCTCATTCGAGGCTCCTGCGGAATGCCAGTGCTCGATCCATTTGCGAATCTCGCGCCGGGCATCTGTCCGCCAACCCAACGCCTCCAGGTCCGTTGCCAGACGCAAGATATCCGAAGGCGGGTAGTCGCCCACCGCAAGCTCCTCCTTGTCAGACAAGGGCGTGTCGGAATAAGGTCGCTCCGAATTTCTTGCCGGAGCGCCTGTCATGGCGAGGATGCGTGCAGCGAGACCTACTGAGGCCCCACCTTCATTTTCGGAACGCATAACTAGTGCATAAGGGCCACCCTGGTCGATCGCCGTTTCGGCCAGCGCATAGGAAAACGGCGACGACAGATCGCAGCTCCGAATGGTCCGCTCCAGAAGATCCTGGGCATCTATCCAGTTTTCCCCTTCCATGTGGGTGTCGTAGAGGCTCGCGGCGCGTTGAGGCGCAAGATCATGCACAAGGGCATTGTAATGCGAAGGAATGTGATGAGTTTCATCTCCATCCGTATACTCACCTATGGAAAGCACGACACGTTCTATCTGTTCGAGGCGTGTCTCGATACTGTCGCCAAGCACCTCCCCGCAGGCCCTGATGGAATCCAGGACAGACCACAGGAAGTAGTCCTTGTGGTAGCCGTAACTAATGACACAGCGGAACGCACGCTTGTTCAGCCTGGCCGCCTCTTCCGGCAATCCATGCCTGCGAGCAAGCGCGGCAAGCTGGCTCCAGGCCAAGGCTCTCTCATCGAACTGAGTTACATTTCGCTCAAGAAATCCGGTCCTGGAACCTATCAATTCTGACGCGCTCTGTACGGGCAAATAATTCTCCCTGAATGCCAGATATTTCTGGAGCCACCGTTCTTCGTTCCAATGATTGCATCCGGAAAGGCTGGCGAAATCCCCGTCCATCAAACCTGATTGTCCGGACCGGTTTCTCTCCATGGCCACCAACACATATCCAATTGCCTCGAGCGCTCTCAGAAATGCCTGATACTGGCTGCGTATGGCCTCTGAATGCGAGGTCCATTGCGGCGCAACCGACTGAAGCTTGGTATACAGGGCAACCAGACTGGTTGCCCCGGCACTTCCCAGTTCGGCGCCGGCCGCTTCAAAGTCATCAAACACGCCCAGCGACCAGCTCCATTTCGGATCAGTGAGCATGCTGGTGTCCAGCCTGACCGAAACTTCTCCTCCAAGTGCGGACCAGTAACCCAGGAAAAAAGCGTCGACGAAACCTGAAACGAGTTGAGGCGGTCCGGAATACTCAAGATACTCGCCGTCCATTCCCGACAGATCTGCGAGTTCGGTAGATTGCGGATCACCGGCAGTGCCGGATGCCCACGCGGCAAAAACGGCCAGCATCGGAGAGACGCCGTCCAATCCATCGATCAGACCTGCGACGGGCAGCCCCTCTTCCTGCCAGACCCAGATCAGTGAAACATCAACCATGTCCGCGTCTGATGCCCGCGATAGCGCATCGCTGCCTCTGATCTTCTTCAGAAGATCGCCATCACGCCCCTGACGCGCACTTGCTATTGCTGCGTCGAGAACGATATCGGTCTCTGCGACCTTATCCACCAAACCGAGAACCTTGCCGTGATCGAGTTTGCCACTCGCAACGGCTGAACAAATGGCTCCGGCAACGGCCCGTTCAAAATCTCCTCGGTATCCTCTGCGGCTTTTGGCGGCGGTCTTCTGCCGCCGCACAAACTCCTGCCTTATCGTCTGCGCCAATGCCGGTTGAGCAGTTTCATGGGCAAACCGGGACAGAGTGACGAGCTCATCAATTGTTCTTGCTTTTAAATCACCTACCAGTTCGCGGCGAAAACTTCTGTCTTCACAGACATGAAGGACCGTTTCGTACAAAAACTGCCTTTCCGTCATCTGGAAATCGAAACCATTCAGCACCCTGATTTCCATATGTCTTAGCTGTTGTGCCCGGGCATAATTCTTCGCGGCAAGGGCCGCGCGCGCTCCACGGCCAAGAATTCTTGCCATCTGCTCTGCGGGCGCGCCTCTCGCGAACGACTCGACCATCCAGTCATATGAGGGGCCCAAAACGAGATCAGAACCATCTCCAAGCCGCTCATTCAGGATCGATTGCCAGGCCCAGCGGTAATAGTCCGGTGCAGAAGTCTGAAGCCAGCTTTGCACGCGCTTCAGAGTCTCCGCCTCTATCTCTTCAAAACGTTCAGTCTGCCGGACGAAAGCCATCAGGCTGGAGTGAAAGGCAACCACGTCTCCGGATTCCACGGACAGAAGGAATTCAACCTCATCAATCGCCGCGTCCGACAAGCTGGAACCAGCCGCCTCGCATAGGGAGGAAACGTTGGGGAATTTGAAGCCCGCATGTGCAAGGGTCTGCAAAATTGACCGCGCTCCGCGCCTGAGACTTCTCCACAAACTGCGGTAGTACGCAGCCATGTCGCCATCAGGGCACGCAGGCAGCGATCGTATCCGCTCAGGTCCGAATTGCTCGGGAACTGCAGCCGCCTGCTCGAAAGTATAAGTGAGGTGCAGAGGGTGACCGCCCGAGACCTCGAACAGGGCACTTGCCATATCTGTCAGCCACTCTTCCCTGTCGACGCCGTCTGGCGCCGGGAGAGCGGCTATCGCATCCTTCTTTTCCACCCACTTCCGCGTTGCCTCTTCATCAAGGCGCGGAAGCTCAAGCCAGTCGGACCTTGGACATTCGGAGAGCAATTTGGCGGGCAAGTGTTCGTCGCCAACTTTTTGCGTACCAACAAGCAAGCGGACATTATCTGGAAGCGGAAGCAGGCGGCTGAACAGGTGATCCAGATGCGCGCTCGTCCTGTACTCACGGAACACATGATCAAGTCCATCGACAATGACGACCAGTGGCTTACCTGAGGAGTTTAGAAAATCTCCCGCACGGGCGAGCCACTCGCCAAGGGCTTCCTGATTTGCATCAGCCGGCACACCAAGCGCAGGCAAGCACGTCCGCAACTGGTCTATCAGAGAATTTGCGACAATCGGGAAACTCGTCCGGTCATCGGTGGGGTCGCTTGGGCTCAGAAAATAGTGATGGCGTAAAACGCAGTAATCGTCGGCCTCCAGATCCTGTTTGAATTGGCTGAGATATGTGCTCTTGCCCCTGCCAGGCGCACCCCAAAGTACCGTCATGGGATTGTTGCCTTCCACTCGTTTGCGCAACGCCGCATCGAAGCTGGCAGAAGGAGAAACAAATGTCTCCGGAACGGACAGGTCCTGTCGGATTGTCCCCGCCCGTGCCTTTGAGAGGGCCATGACAAGATCGGAATGGTGGATCTCTCCATTGAGGCGCGGCCGGTCCTTGCGCCGGGCCCATTTGGAGACACACGACCTGAAATAATGCCAGCCTGGCTCATCCGTGTCGGACGGACACACACGCGCCATCTGGTTCGCCTCAAAGGCATCCACGGTTAGCGCCTCGACGTGAAAGTCGAAAACAAAAAAGAAGCGTCGCGCCGCTTCAATACCGCCTGCAAGGTTCGCCAGATCGGTCCGGACAGGGTCTTCCAGTTTATCGAAATCGACCTTCGTGCCGACAAGGTCTTTCTCGAATTCGATATCCGGCTGGCGATTGGTGATGAGACCTGCGTTACCTAGCGTCCCGCCGTCCTGATGCCTCCTGACGGTTTCCATCCATTTTTGAAGAAGCGACCGGCCTTTTCCTCGTTTCTTGAGAAGCCAGGCCCATGTCAGCGCAAGATCAGCTCGATCCGGATCCACTGTGAATTTGACCTGATGCAGGTCAAATATCTGCTCATCCTTCAGTTTGCAGACGATATCGTCAAGCCCATCGAAATCCGCTTCGAGGCGCTCAATAGTTATCCAGTCATACAAGTCCCGTTGCCTGAAGAAATCAATCAGGAACCTGGCGCCCACCAGATCCTGATATTCATATCCTTCACGCGGGATCTGGGCGGGCTTTATGTCATGGGCCATTCATCAACCTTAAATATAAATTCCGCCCTTGACTACTTTGAACAAACCGGAAACAAACAGCTATATGAATCATCAGGATCAGGTCAACCAGCCAGGCGCTGAAATCAATCTGAGTCCGCTTCCGGAACGGCCGTATGAGGCGTTGCAGCGCTGCGCTGGCATTGGAGACCTGCTTGGCTCCGTTGATCCCGCCTCCGTGGTGGAACAGCTGGCCTGCCACCTTCTGGATCCCGCCAATCAGGCCTTTACGATCCGCCTGGACTGGGCAATCCGCATGACATTGGCTCTTGCGCATGGCCAAACGCCGCCAACACGCAAGATGCTGGATTCGCTCCTGAATGACCTTCTGGCGGAAGGCGGCGTCCTCCGTCGAGAAGATCCGCCAGAAGAGATGTTCTCCAATCTGTTTCTCACACCCCGCGGAAACATACCGCTGCTCAATGGTGGCTATGGCTGCGCAGTGGGCCTTACCCAGCTCGTATATGATGCCTTCACGAGCCTGCCTGACGCTCTTGCCAAGTCTGCGGCTCTGAAGGCCGTTGATGCTCTTCTGACTGCCGTCCGCATTATTAGCGAACGGGCGCTTTCAGCGACAGAGGCTAACGCACAAACTGCTCCGTCAGGCCGCATCCCCATCCGGGAAGACTACAGGGGCACAAGACTCACAGAGTCAGAACTTTCTGCAGCAGGTATCAGTCTTGCCGATCTCGCTCCCTTTCTGATCAGCGCTGAAGGACGCGCTGCCCTGCTCAATCAGCAGCCGGGGAACAGCGCGCTGGAAATTACGCCCCTGCTTCAGGATGGTTCTGATGTCCTGGTCGCAGCGCCCCATCTCATTGCATTGGCTGTCAGAGCCTATTTGGCCAGGATCTCCGTCCGGTGCCACGTCGACCGCCCGCTGCAACACGCACTCGCAAAACTTTCCGAAAAACGGCTGATGGATTTTGGGCTTACCGGGCTTGAGATGTCGCCTGATGAGCCCGTGGACGGATGGCTGCTCTATTCCATGCTTGCCGCGTTGGCTCCTGGCCGCTGGCTTCACATTATCCATACGGTAGAGCCATTTGAAGATGCAGCCTCAGGGCAATTTGGCCTTGGCCCGGTCCAGAGCCCTGGCCTGAAGAAGCAAATAGACCAGCAAATCGCGCAGGCTCACAAGTTTGCCGGCAGTGAAGACGGCATCGATACCGGACTGACTCTCTGGATAACCAGCGGCTGGGCAAGAGGTGCTGAAATCGAGGTCCGCACGCCGGGCACCGGCCAGGACTGGCAAATCGCGGCAATCAACCCGATAGACCTTGGATACATCGCGATAGACAGTACAGATTCCCTGCAGACAATCTGGCGAATGGCCCACGCGTATAAACTGGCGGGTCAGGACGGAACAACAATTCAAAATCTCAGCGGCTTTGCCAATCTCTATTCCTGGTGGCGGTCAAACGGATACAGTTTTTTTCCGGATGGCATGCCTGACAATCAGCTGCCGGTCATTCTCCAGATTCCGTTCGACTCAATCCGGCAATTAAGGATGGCAGGTGAACATCGGGCCGGCTTTCAGGCAAGACCTGGTCCTGGCAACAGGATATACAGAACGCTGAAATTTGATCGCGATGCGGAAAACCCTGTACAGGCCTCAAAATTTGCGGCCATTGATGAGATCCAGGCAGGACGATTGCTCGGAGGCGTGGAACTGACCGGTGTCCCGGTCTGGATAGAAGCGGTCGCAGCGTCGCAGCAGGTCGATAGCGAGCTTGTCTATGGAAGCTGGGACGGCGCCATGAACTGGCTTGCCTTTGTTCTCGACAACAAGGCTGTTCAGGCGCGGCTGGGCCTTCTCGATAAGCCCATTCTCTGCCAACTTCTTGTTTCCGATCCAGGCGAAGAATTTGGCGCTACTCCCGAAAGGGAATCGATCCCGGACCTGCTCAGCCTGACAATAGACAATGCCGCATCTGTTTTTCGCCTCAGCATCGATGGCAAATGGCATTGGGCGCTCCAGCACCTGGACAATGTTGCCGAACTCGACCTCGCCGCAGCCATGTTGGAAGGCTTGTCACAACTTGCACCTGCCGCCGATCTGAACCGCAATGAAGCAAGAGCGCTCCTCAGCCAATTTGCGGAATCTCCGCAGTTCAGATGGCGGCACGGACAGCTGGTACGTACCGCGACCGATTTGATTGTTGCCTCTCGTCTCATGCAAAGTCCGCACCGCATTCCCAATTGCGCCAAAGCCCACGCGCGCAATGGCCGGGCCGGACTGATCGGATTAAGCGGGGAAGCGACCGGGTCTTCAGCCTGCCGGTCCGCCGCGAGTGACTATCGGGATAGCTGTCTTGGAGAACTGATCCTGACAATAAGGCATTTCGACAAACAGGTACTGCTCGAAATGTGCCTAGATTATCACCAGAGAGCCATCGGAGAATTGCGCATCTGGGAGTACACAGCGGCAGCCTCAGCGGCGACGCTTGGCGAAGTCTCTGACTTCAATATCAGTTTCCTGAACACTCAATACGCCCTTGAGATGATACGCGCTTCATCAATTCTGACGGAACTTGCGATCAGCGAGGCTGGAAAATGCCAGGCCATCATTCCCACCCCCATGCAGATTGATGAATTGCTGGCGCTCAGCCTCGAGGCCTTTCTCGGGGGAGATACCGCAACTGCTCTTGCCAATGGACGTGGACCGGGCCGGATATCTGTATCGCAGGACGGCCAGGTTCATATTGACGGAACATTCGTCAATACAAGCATGCGGCCTTTGCTCGACACATATCATGGACTCCGCCGCAATCATGCGGTCCGCTCTCAGTCGGAGACCCAGCCAGAAGATGAACGGGACAACTTTGAGAATGAATCGGCCGAACTCAGCACCGCCCTTGAGGCTGAGTATGGAGTGAGCCTCGATGATCTGAGAAACCTGTCATATGGTTTCAGTCTGATCGCCAGTGACCACTCCAGGCCTGTAATGCAGCTTTCACTTGCCGACTGGGCCAGCCTGCTCTCCGGGATGGATTTCTTTGAGACGGAGGACCTTACCGGACTACTCAAACGTCTCACGCTGTTTCAGCGAAAATCCTACTTTTCCGACCTGGGAAAACTGACACCGCGGGATGTCGATCTTGCACGCTATAGTCGTCCATACTCACTGATTTCCCGGCCCCTGGCAGCCATCACAGATGACGCAGACCCTCTCCTGATGGTGGCCCCCGTCCTTGTTCAGAGGTCGTTCGAATTCATTTTGAGTGGCGCGCTGTCAGGCATATTGCAGGGCGACTTCTGGGCCTCTGATGAAATGAGACGCTACACGGGAAAACGTGGCAGCGAAATCGGTCTGGCATTCAATCGCCGCGTTGCCGAGACAGCCCGTTCAGCTGGTTTGGTCGCGTACGATTCTGTATCTCCGACCTGGGCGACGAATGCAAAATCCTCCGACGAAACCAAACGGTTGGGCGATATCGATGTTCTGGCAGTTGATCAGCGCATGAACCGGATCTGGGTCATTGAGGCGAAAGACCTTCAGCTCTGCAGGACGCAAGGGGAGACGGCACGCAGAATGGCAGACTATCAGGGAATAACCGACGATCGCTCACGCCCCGATAAGCTCCTGAGGCATTTGAGGCGTGTCGCATATGTGCGCAGACATGCCGCGCAATGTTGCAGAAGGCTCGGACTTACCGGTGAACCTGAAGTTCGCGGGCTGCTTGTTCTGAGCCTGCCTCAACCCCTCAGCCTTCACCAGAGTGAACTCGATAGCAAGTCATGCATGCTCCACGAGCTCGTGGACACGTTGAACGAAGAGAAATCCTGATCTCTCAGCCTTGAGTGCCCCGCTGCGGCATTCTGCTTAAAAGGGTAACGAGTAACTGAACCCGAACATGAAAACAGAACCGACCAGACAAGCAGACATTGAGGGTCTATTGCTTTCCTCAGATCTGTTTCTGCACACAATAACAACGATTTTCAGAGCCTAATCGGCCAAGAACATTCTGCGCTCGCAGACCTGAAAGAATTCGCACGGATTGACCAATGCCGCACATGGACAATGCAGGCCCAAGTCTTAAATTGCTACGGGACGCCCTGAATAGTCTCGATCACTCCGGTCCGAAAGGATTTGAAGGACTGCTGGGGACTGGACTGCTCCCCAACGCACCCTCATTCGGGGATCGAGTTTTGGCTCTTTTGGACTGCTCCCCTGCTCCCCCCCACCTTCCAATTCCGCTCGCAATCAGATATCCCTCCTCCCCGGGTGGGCCGGCACAGCGATAAGACCTCCGGGTC
>TARA_R110000787_G_scaffold268693_1_pt1 | contig 11222 bp, 9 predicted proteins | sample TARA_R110000787 | Tara Oceans TARA_R110000787 (sample SAMEA4397920) | marine metagenome | biome: Polar Biome; feature: [DCM] deep chlorophyll maximum layer (ENVO:01000326); material: water (ENVO:00002006), including particulate matter (ENVO:01000060) such as... | depth 35 m
GTCGATTTAGCCAGAAATGACTTAAGTAGAAATACCAAAGAAGTAACGGTAGAGAAATTAAGTGAGATTCAGTTTTATTCTCATGTCATCCATATGGTGAGTAAAGTGACTGGGAAATTAGATGAAAAATCGGATAATATCAATGTGTATTATGATAGCTTTCCGGCAGGAACTTTATCTGGTGCTCCAAAATATAAAGCCATGACTTTAATTGATCAATACGAAAACCGCAAACGAAGTTTTTATGGTGGAGCTATTGGTTATATTGGATTTAATGGCGATGTAAATATGGCCATTATGATCCGTACTTTTTTAAGTAAAAACGACCACTTAGTATATCAAGCTGGAGCTGGAGTGGTTGTTAACAGTGACCCTACAAATGAAAGAGAAGAAATAAATAATAAAATTGGTGCTTTACGTAAAGCCATTAATATAGCAGAAGAAATATGAAAAAGCTAAGAGTAGTAGTCATTGATAATTACGATTCGTTTACTTATAATTTGGTTCATATTTTAGATGAATTAGACGTAGAAGTAACCATTATTAGAAACGATCAATTTCATATAGAGGACTTGGAAGAGTATGATAAAATTATGATCTCTCCCGGTCCTGGAGTTCCTTCTGAAGCTGGGCTTACCAAAAAAGTAATTACAACCTATGCTGGTAAAAAACCAATTCTCGGTATTTGTTTAGGACATCAAGCCATTGCTGAATGTTTTGGTGGTGAACTTAATAACTTAACGGAAGTGTATCACGGAGTTAGCACAGATATTTCAACTAAAGAAGATTATCTTTTTAAAGATTGTCCAAAAACATTTCAAGTAGGAAGATATCATAGTTGGGCAGTTGCTAAAAATCTTCCTGAGGGATTAGAATCAATTGCGACCGATGATCATCAAATAAATATGGCGCTTAAGCATAAAGAATACGATATAAGAGGTTTGCAATTTCATCCAGAAAGTGTTTTAACGCCATTGGGTTTTCAAATTATAAAAAACTGGGTACATCATTAGCATCAAAAAAAATGAAAGAAGTATTACAATCATTACACAATCACCGAATTCTTACCAGGGAAGAATCAAAAGAGTTGCTAACTAAAATAAGTCAAGGAGATTTTAATCACAGTCAGATTGCTAGTTTTTTAACCATTTTTTTAATGAGAAAAATTACGATTGAAGAGCTGTCTGGATTCCGAGATGCCTTATTAGAATTATGCATTCCAGTAGATCTTTCTGAATACGATCCAATAGATTTATGCGGAACTGGTGGTGATGGAAAAAACACCTTCAATATTTCAACTTTAGCATCATTTGTGGTAGCTGGAGCTGGAGTAAAAGTTGCTAAACACGGTAATTATGGTGTGAGCTCAACAAGCGGTTCCTCTAACGTGATGGAAAAATTGGGTTATCGTTTTACCAACGATTTAGGAAAAATAAAACATCAAATTGAAGATGCAAATATTTGTTTTTTACACGCTCCTTTATTTCATCCAGCAATGAAGTTAGTTGCTCCTATTAGAAAAGAATTAGGCGTAAAAACTTTTTTCAATATGCTGGGTCCTATGGTAAATCCGTCAAAACCAAACAAACAAATAGTAGGTGTTTATTCGTTAGAATTACTTCGTCTTTATAAATATTTATATCAACAAACAGACAAAAAATATGCTATTATTTATTCACTAGATGGTTATGATGAAATATCTTTAACTAGTGATTTTAGAATCGTGTCGAATAACAAAGATCAATTAATTACTCCAAAAGAATATGGCTTTCATCATTTAAAACAAGAACAATTATTTGGAGGAAATACGGTGGATGAATCTGCGAAAATATTTTTAAAAATTATTTCAGGAGAAGGAACTATAGCACAAAATAATGCGGTGATTGTAAATGCTGCAACGGCTATACAGGTGTCAACTGGACTTTCAATTATAGAATCTATAGATAAAGCAACAGTGTCATTACAATCCGGAAACGCTTTACAATCTCTAAAAAAATTAATTGCTATATGAACATCCTTCAAGAAATAATAGCTCACAAACATGTGGAGGTAGCTAGAAATAAAAAAATAGTTTCCATCAAGGAATTAGAAAGATCTTCTTATATGAATACTTCTGTAATTTCTATGAGAGAAAACCTTCTAAACAAAGATAAATCTGGGATTATTGCAGAAATAAAAAGAAAATCACCAAGCAAAGGAATTATCAATGGGAATGTGAATATCCATAAAATAAGTCAAGGTTATGAGAAAGCTGGAGTTAGTGGCATTTCTGTTTTAACAGACACCAATTATTTTGGAGGATCTAATGAAGATTTTATACAAGTAAGAAAAGCGAATAGCTGTCCAATGCTACGTAAGGATTTTATGGTCGATGAATATCAAATTTTGGAAGCAAAAGCAATGGGCGCAGATATAATTTTATTGATTGCTGCAGGTATCGATTCAAAAAAATGTTTAGAATTGGCTAAATTTTCAAAATCTTTAGGTTTAGAAATCCTGTTAGAAATTCATAATAAAAAGGAATTTGAAACTCATTATAACGAACATGTAAGCATTGTTGGAGTAAACAATCGAAACTTAGAAACATTTGAAGTTTCGATAGACGTTTCAAAACAATTGGCATCAATTATTCCTTCTGAAATTACAAAAATTAGTGAAAGCGGAATTAGCCATCCTAATGCGGTTATCGAATTAAAAAAATACGGATATCAAGGCTTTTTAATGGGTGAAGCTTTTATGAAACAATCCAATCCTGGAATTGCTTGTGAAGAATTTATCAACTCAATTTCGGAATCATGAAAATAAAAGTTTGTGGTTTAAAATACCAAGAGAATATTTTTGATATAGCGTCCTTAGGTCCCGATTATTTAGGGTTTATTTTTTACGATAAATCTCCAAGGTATGTGGACCATGAATTAAATATTGATGTTTTAAATCAACTCCCTAAAACCATCCATAAAGTCGGGGTTTTTGTAAATTCAGAAATCAATTACATCGTAGATAAGGTAAAATTGTATCAATTAGAATTTATTCAATTACACGGTTCTGAATCAGTAAAATATTGTCAAGAATTAAAAGAACAAGGCATCAAAATTATAAAGGCTTTTCAAATAGAAAAAGGCTTTGATTTCAATAAAACTCTTCCATATAAAAAAGTGGTTGATTATTTTTTGTTTGACACTAAAACTAGTGCTTATGGTGGATCAGGCAAGAAATTTAATTGGGATATTTTAGAAGCTTACGATAATGAAATTCCTTTTTTTTTAAGTGGAGGAATCTCTTTAGAAGATGCTAATACTATTAAAAATGACTTAGTACTCAAAAAATTAAATATCAACGCACTAGACATTAATAGTTGCTTTGAAACCTTACCGGCAGTTAAAAATACAACCATGGTTTCCAATTTTATAAAAAAGATAAACAATGAATTATAACGTAGATAAAGAAGGATTTTACGGAGCATATGGTGGGGCATATATTCCGGAATTACTATACCCTAATGTAGAAGAATTAAAATTAAAATATTTAGATTTTATTCAATCTCCAGCATTTCAAAAAGAGTTTAAAAGCCTTTTAAAAGACTATGTTGGCAGACCTACTCCTTTGTATTTCTCTAAGAGATTAAGTGAAAAATATGGGTGTCAAATTTTCTTAAAAAGAGAAGATCTCAACCATACTGGAGCACATAAAATCAATAATACTTTAGGTCAAATTTTACTAGCAGAAAAATTAGGTAAAAAAAGAATTATTGCTGAAACAGGTGCCGGTCAACATGGCGTTGCAACTGCTACAGTATGCGCTTTAAAAGGATTAGAATGCATCGTTTATATGGGAGCTAAGGATATTGAGCGACAAAAACCCAATGTAGAACGAATGAAAATGTTAGGTGCAAAAGTAGTTCCTGTTCATAGCGGAAGTAAAACATTAAAAGATGCAACTAACGAAGCGATTAGAGATTGGATCAACCATCCTGAAGAAACCCATTATATTATTGGATCTGTTGTAGGACCTCATCCCTATCCTGATATGGTTGCTATTTTTCAATCGGTTATCAGTGAAGAAATTAAAAATCAATTAGAAGGAGATCCAGATTATATTATTGCTTGTGTTGGTGGAGGTAGTAATGCGATGGGAGCCTATTATCATTTTTTAAATAAAGAAAATGTAAAGCTTATAGGAGTTGAAGCTGCTGGAGAAGGAGTACAAACCAATAAAACTGCTGCTACCATTGCTTTAGGAAAACCCGGTGTTTTACACGCTAGTTATTCTTATTTAATACAAGACAATGATGGTCAAATTGTAGAGCCTCACAGTATCTCTGCGGGATTGGATTACCCAGGAATTGGACCCGCTCACTCCTATTACAACGATATTAAAAGAGTGAAATATGTTAGTATTACCGACCAAGAAGCTATTGAAGCGGGCTTGGAATTAAGCAAAATTGAAGGAATTATTCCTGCTTTAGAAAGCGCTCATGCATTGGCTTATTTAAAATATTTAAAAGCAAAACCCAACGAACGAGTTATTATAAATTTAAGTGGTCGTGGTGACAAAGATTTAAGTACTTATATTAATTATATAAACAAATAGAACATGAAAAACAGTTTAAAACATCTATTTGAAACCAAAAAAGAAAACCTGCTGTCTATCTATTTTTCTGCTGGCTATCCCGCATTAAATAGTACAACTACCATTATCAATCAATTAGGTAAATCGGGAGTAGATTTTATAGAAGTTGGAATACCTTTTAGCGATCCTTTAGCAGATGGTCCAATTATTCAAAAAAGTGGATCAATAGCTTTACAAAATGGAATGAACCTCAACTTATTATTTGAGCAATTAGAATCCATAAAAGATACCAATAAAACTCCTTTAATTATGATGGGTTATTGGAACTCTATTTTACAATATGGGGTTCGTAATTTTTTAGAATCTTGCCAAAAAGTTGGAGTCTCCGGTGCTATTTTACCAGACTTACCTATGGAAATTTATGTAAAGAATTACCAATCACTTTTCGAAAAACATGATATTCCAATGGTGTTTTTAATAACTCCTCAAACCTCAGAAGAACGTATTAGACAATTAGATAACATCAGCAATTCTTTTATCTATGCAGTATCATCATCAAGTACAACGGGTAAAAAAACTGGAATTGAAGGTTCAAAAGATTACTTAGAACGAATTAAAAACTATCAATTAAAAAGCCCATTGATTACCGGGTTTAATATTAAAAATAAATCAGATTTTCAATTTGCATGTAAATTTACTCAGGGAGTCGTTGTAGGAAGTGCTTTTATACAATCCATTAAAAGTGAAACAAGCTTAGAAAAAAACATTACAGAATTCGTTTCAGAGTTTAATTAAAAACCGAAATTTGTTGACAGACAATAATTAATTTTATGAAAATTCAAGGGCAAATAGTAGATATCTATCATCAAAGAGTTTACAAAGGGGAAGTAATTGTAGAAGATGGAAAAATAAAATCGATCATTGAAAAAGAGCATCTAATAACTGATTTTATCATGCCTGGCTTTGTAGATGCTCATATCCACATAGAAAGTTCTATGTTGGTCCCTTCAGAATTTGCAAAAATTGCAGTTACTCACGGAACTGTAGCAACCGTATCTGACCCTCATGAAATTGCCAATGTACTAGGAATTGAAGGCGTTGAGTTTATGATTGATAATGGAAACCAAGTTCCTTTTAAATTCAATTTTGGAGCACCATCTTGTGTTCCAGCAACATCATTTGAATCTGCTGGAGCTGTTATTGATTCAGAAGGAATTAAAAAATTACTTCAAAAAAAAGAAATTAAGTACTTGGCTGAAATGATGAATTATCCTGGCGTTTTATTCGACGATGAGGAAGTCATGAAAAAAATTGCTTGGGCCAAACATTATAATAAACCTGTTGATGGTCACGCTCCTGGATTAAGAGGCGATGCTATTACCAAATATATTTCCGCAGGTATCAGTACCGATCACGAGTGTTTTACCTATGAAGAAGGATTAGAAAAACTTCAAAAAGGAATGAAAGTGATTATAAGAGAAGGATCTGCAGCTAAAAATTTTGAGGCTTTAATCGATTTGCTTCCTGAACATTTTGAAAACATGATGTTTTGTAGTGACGACAAACATCCTGACGATTTATTAATCAATCACATCAATAAGCTCTGTGCTCGGTCTATTGAAAAAGGAATCGATCTATTTAAAATATTACAAGCTGCTTGTATCAACCCCGTAAATCATTATAATTTAGATGTTGGAACACTACGAGTTGGTGATCCAGCTGATTTTATTATCGTTGAAGATTTAGTGAATTTTAAAACCATACAAACTTATATCGATGGAGCATTGGTTTTTTCTGATGGAGTTTCAAAAATTGAATCCATTCCTTTTAAAATTCTGAATAATTTTAATACTGATAAAAAATCTATTTCCGATTTTAAATTTGATTCCAAAGCCAAACAAATTCGTGTGATTGAAGCTTTGGAAGGAGAATTAGTCACCAATGAACTTATCGAGAATAGTTTAATAGAAAATGGAAATTTAGTTTCTAATATTGATACCGATGTTTTAAAAATGACGGTTGTAAACCGTTATCAAAATCAGCAACCTGCCATCGCATTTATTAAAAACTTTGGATTAAAAGAAGGAGCAATTGCTTCTTCAGTTGGTCACGATTCACATAATATTATTGCAGTTGGTGCAACAGACGAAGCTATTTGTAGAGCAGTTAATTTATTAATTGAAACCAAAGGCGGAATTTGTACCGTAACCAATTCAGAAGAAAAAGTAGTTCCGCTTCCGGTGGCTGGGATTATGAGTGATCAAAATGGAGAAACGATTGGAAAAGACTATGCATTATTAGATCGGATGGCAAAAAAAATGGGCTGTACTTTAAACGCACCCTATATGACGTTATCTTTTATGGCATTGTTAGTTATTCCATCCTTAAAATTAAGTGATAAAGGATTGTTTAATGGAAGTAAATTTGAATTTACTTCTGTAGAGGTATAAAAAAAGGCCATTCAAATAAATGAATAGCCTTTTTAAAATTATATAACCCTTATTATTACAATAAAGCTCCTAAATAACGTTCAGAATCTAAAGCTGCCATACAACCTGTACCTGCAGCAGTAACTGCTTGACGGTATTCTTTATCTTGTACATCGCCACAAGCAAATACTCCTGGTAAATTAGTTTTAGTAGTTTTTCCTTTCGTAATTAAATAACCAACATCATCCATATCTAAAACTCCATTAAACAAGTTGGTGTTTGGAGTATGACCAATGGCTATAAAAACACCTGTAACATCGATCACTTCAGTTTCTTTAGATTGATTGTTGATTACTCGAACACCTTCCACCACACCTTCACCTAATACCTCATCAATTTCGGTATTATACATTACGGTTATATTTTCCGTTTTGTCAACTCTATGTTGCATTGCTTTTGAAGCTCGCATATAATCCTTACGAACTAATAAAGTTACTTTTTTACAAATATTTGATAAGTAAGTAGCTTCTTCGGCTGCAGTATCTCCTGCTCCTACCACAATAACATCTTGTCCTTTATAAAAGAAACCATCACAAGTAGCACAAGCCGAAACTCCACCACCTATTAATCGTTGTTCACTTTCTATTCCTAAATATTTAGCAGTAGCACCTGTAGAGATGATAACGGTCTCAGCTTCTATCTCCGTTTTACTATCAACAGTTACTTTATGAATACCTCCTACTTCTTTACTTAATTCGATATCGGTAACCATTCCAAAACGCACTTGAGTTCCAAAACGTTCTGCTTGTTTTTGTAAATCCATCATCATCGCATTACCATCGGTTCCATCTGGATAGCCTGGAAAATTATCAACTTCGGTAGTCGTTGTTAATTGTCCGCCAGGTTGCATTCCTGTATACATAACAGGATGTAAATCTGCTCTAGCTGCATATATCGCTGCAGTATATCCTGCAGGACCTGAACCAATTATCAAACATTTAATTCTTTCTATTGTATCTGACATAATATTATCTTTTATTTTCTGATATCAAAAGTACTACTTTCATCAATGATACCCATGAATTTTTATTGACAAAAGTTATTCGTTTATTAACTTTTCTTATGGTAATATATTACAAAATTTTGATGAAATAGTCGAGATACATTTATCGAAGACAGCTAAAGGCTTTTAATATTTTAGCTTACATGTAAAATGTAAATTAAAACACTAAGTTTGTGTTTATATACATGTTAGCTGCAACCCTAAAACACCTTCCAAAATTATAATAATGTTTGCAAATAATTTCGATATACAAGGTTTAACAAATGAACAGGTTATTCTAGCAAGAGAAAAACATGGTCAAAACACCTTGAAATACAAACAAGAAAACACCCTTTTAGATGCCATAAAAAAATTAATAAAAGAACCAATGATTCTTTTATTGTTAGTTGCGTCTCTTATATATTTTGCAAGTGGAAAAACAGGAGATGGAATCTTTCTTTTGACAGCTATAGTAATTGTTTCTGCTATTTCATTATTCCAAGATGCAAGAAGTAGGAATGCTCTACAAAAGATAAAAAACCTTTCACAACCTCATTGTAAAGTTATAAGGAATGGTTCGATGGAAGAAATTAAAGGCGAAGACATAGTAATTGGAGATAGTTTGATTGTGGAAGAAGGAACTTTAATTCCAGCCGATGGAATCATAGTTTATTCTAATGATTTTTCGGTAAATGAGTCTATTCTCACAGGAGAATCGTTCGCTGTTTTTAAAGATAAATCTAAAAAAGATAATTCCATTTTTAAAGGATCAACAGTAGTTAGTGGTTTAGCTGTTTCTACCATAACAAGTATTGGTAACAAAACTAAATTAGGTAAAATCGGCAAAAGTCTAGAAAGTATAACAGAAGAAAAAACACCTCTAGAGTTTCAAATAACCAATTTTGTAAAAACAATGGTTTTTGCAGGGACTATTGTTTTTATAGTTGTTTGGATGATTAATTATTTTCATTCGCACAACTTACTCGATAGCTTACTCAAAGCACTAACCTTAGCTATGAGCATTTTACCTGAAGAAATTCCAATGGCATTTGCCACTTTTATGGCAATTGGTGCTTGGCGACTAATGAAAATGGGAATTGTGGTTAAGCAAATGAAAACGGTGGAAACATTGGGTTCAGCAACGGTAATTTGTACCGACAAAACAGGAACTATCACTGAAAATAAAATGACTTTAGCAAAAGTATTTTCGCTGACTTCACAAAAAATTACAAATCCTGATAAAACAGATAACGATGAAAAAGCGTTAATTAAAATGGCAATGTGGGCAAGTGAACCAATTCCTTTCGACCCAATGGAAATAGCATTACATAAAGCATACAAAGATTTACATAGTGAAGATGAACGACCTACTTTTAAGTTAATTCACGAATATCCATTAGGTGGAAAACCTCCAATGATGACTCATATTTTTGAAAATAATTTGGGTGAAAAAATTATTGCAGCCAAAGGAGCACCGGAAGCTTTAATGAAAATTTCCAATTTATCAAAAGAAGAAATCTACCAAATTGAAAAAGCAATACAAACCATAACATCTGAAGGATACAGGGTTTTGGGAGTTGGAAAAAGTTATTTTTCTAATAGTAATTTTCCTAAAACCCAACAGGAATTTCAATTTCAATTTCTAGGAATTGTAGCTTTTTACGATCCGCCTAAAAAAAATATTGAATCTGTTTTGAATCATTTTTACAAGGCTGGTATCTCCGTAAAAATAATTACAGGTGACAATGCTGCAACAACAACCTCCATTGCCAAACAAATAGGGTTTAAAGGTTTTGAACATAGTTTAACAGGAGATGAACTGATGGAGTTATCGGATATAGCATTACAGGAAAAAGTGATGCAGATAAATATTTTTACAAGAATGTTTCCAGAAGCAAAATTGAGAATTATAAATGCCTTAAAAGTAAACAAGCAAATTGTAGCAATGACAGGCGATGGCGTAAATGATGGCCCAGCTTTAAAAGCATCACATATTGGTATTGCAATGGGGAAGAGAGGAACAGAAATAGCAAAACAAGCAGCTTCATTGATTTTATTAGAAGATGATTTATCAAAAATGGTGGATGCTATTGCAATGGGTAGAAAAATATACACGAACCTCAAAAAAGCCATTCAATATATTATATCCATTCACATACCAATTATTCTTATTGTATTTATTCCATTGGCTTTAGGTTGGATTTATCCAAATATATTTTCTCCTATACACATTATCTTTTTGGAATTGATTATGGGACCAACCTGCTCGATTATATTTGAAAATGAACCAATGGAGAAAAACACAATGATTCAAAAACCAAGACCATTTACAACTACTTTTTTCAATTGGAAAGAACTTACTACAAGTATCATACAAGGTCTTGCTATAACATTAGGAACTTTATTTGCATATAAATATTCAGTTTATAATGGATTTAATGAAGCACATACAAGAACAATGGTATTTACAGCTTTGATTGCTTCTAATATTTTCCTAACACTTGTAAATCGTTCTTTTTACTTCTCAATATTTAACACATTGAGATACAAAAATAATTTGATTCTATTAATTATTGGTATTACAATTACGATTACAGGACTATTGTTGTTTGTACCAACACTTAAAGCCTTCTTTGAATTTGAGTCACTTAATATTTCACAGTTATTTACTTGTATTGGAATAGGCTTTATATCTGTAATCTGGTATGAGTTAGTAAAAATAAAAACAAGACTAAAAAGTAATATAAACTGACAAGGCAGCAGCTAACAACGTATATAAAAAATAGTGGTTTTACTGCTTTAACGAAAATTAATTTTATAAATTTATGGTCTGTGTTTAACCGAAAAGTTCGTGCATACACCCCCCCTACTTTTCATATACAAGACCGTTGGCACCAATTAAATTAATCAATATGAAAGTTACAGCCGAAAAAAATGAGAAGGTTGCCAATATGATATTTGCATCCATTTATCCTCTTTACCTGAATAGATTGGAGAAAAATGGAAGAACAAAAGAAGAACTCAATCAAGTAATTAAATGGTTCACTGGTTTTGATCAAGATGCTTTACAAGCACTTATTGATGAAAAAGCAACCTTTAGAACATTTTTTAAAAAAGCTAAAATAAATCCCAATACGCACTTGATTAAAGGAGTCGTTTGTGGTTATCGAATTGAAGAAATA
>TARA_R110000787_G_scaffold19751_9_pt1 | contig 11207 bp, 9 predicted proteins | sample TARA_R110000787 | Tara Oceans TARA_R110000787 (sample SAMEA4397920) | marine metagenome | biome: Polar Biome; feature: [DCM] deep chlorophyll maximum layer (ENVO:01000326); material: water (ENVO:00002006), including particulate matter (ENVO:01000060) such as... | depth 35 m
CCTTGAACACCTTGTGTTCCTTGAGTACCTTGTGCTCCTGTATCTCCTCTATCTCCAGTAGTTACAAAAGAAACTACAATATCATCTAAATTACTAAATGGGGAGGTAGCTGAACCAGCTTCATTTGTTATATCCAAAGTCCACCAACCTGTATTATCTGTTAAATCTGAGATAGCAAATGTTAAAAATATTGATGCATCGGATTTTTCAGATATTCTAACATGACCCTTTACAGCTGAGGTAACACTATCTATAGTAGTAAGTGTAGAATTTATATTATTCCCATCATCATCTGTTTCATCAATGTAAAGTGCTGTAGCACTATTTTGTGTAGCATTATTTAGAGCAACTTTTCCTGTTCCAGGATCAACAGCTGTTGTACCGGAGTCAAAAGTATAATCAAATGAATTACCACCAAAGTTACCATCCGTACCTTGTACTCCTGTTTTACCTTGAGTACCTTGTGTTCCTTGTACACCAGTTTCACCTTGTGTGCCTTGTGTACCTTGAATACCTTGAGTTCCTTGAGCTCCCTGTGTTCCTTGTGTTCCTTGTACACCAGTTTCACCTTGTGTGCCTTGTGTACCTTGAATACCTTGAGTTCCTTGAGCTCCCTGTGTTCCTTGTTCTCCTTGAGTACCAGTTTGACCTTGTATTCCTTGAGTTCCTTGGGTTCCTTGAGTTCCTTGTGTTCCTTGAATTCCTTGTGTTCCTTGAGTTCCTTGAACTCCTATTTCACCTTGAGTACCTTGAGTTCCTTGTGTTCCTTGAACACCTTGTACTCCTTGTTCTCCTTGAGTACCTTGTGTTCCTTGAGTACCTTGTGTACCTTGAGGACCAGAACCTGGATTTATCCATACTGAACCTGATACTGTAGATGATAAAACTTGCCCATCTGCTCCTGTTCCTCCTTGACCATCTTTAAGTGAGCCTGATACTGCTAAAGATCCTGTGACTACTCCATCACCTTGGGAAATAAAACCTTTTCTGATAATAAATTCATCTGCCTGCATAATGTGTTCCTTTTTTCACTGTCCAAAAGGTAAGTCTATAGGTAAGTATTCTATTTACATATAAATATTAGCAGAGATATTCCTATTAGATTTTATAGTTCATATCACTATAATAACCTTTATATTTTTGATGAATCCAATCACAGGTAGATTGTCCTAATATTTCTAAAGAATCATCTGGAAGAGGGGATAAAGTATTTCTTATTGTATGATCACCATATATTCCATGAATCGTATCATCTTCTATAGTGATTTGAGGAATAGATTTAAAGTTATGAGTAAAAGATGATATATCTAAATATTCATAAATACTATCTAGTTGAAGTTGGGGATTACTACAAAGATCTTCATATCTAATAAATAAAAAGTTTTGTGCTGTTTTATCTAAAATGGATTGATGTAACTTATTTACAGCATATCCTATTGGGTGACCTTCAGACCAAGTTTCTACTCTTTGTTGAGTAGTAATATTTTTTAGATTTTTATTATCTAATAAACCATCATCATAATCAGGATTTGTCCTAAACTTTTTTTCTAAAGAAGCAAAAATAGCTTTTAAATCTCTAACCATAAAAAGTATTTTGGGATTAGGATTAATATTATTTAATAAAGCATAATAAGCCCCCCATGCTCTATTTTTATCTAAAATGTATGGTTTATCTGTAAGATTAGAAATATAGCCTTTAAATCCTTCTCTACAAAAAGAATAAAATCCTTCTTTCCACATTTCTTTATCTCCTGCTTTTGCCTCTGCATTACCATTATACCCTATTCTTGCTCCTAACATAAGATCAACCATACCAGATGTTGGGGTAACATGAAAATCAGGATTTTGCCCCATAATATTTTGTAGTAAAGTAGAACCAGCTCTTGGAAGGGAAGATTGATAATATACTATTTGTTTCATACTTTATCTAGTTGTTGAGGAGTAAAAAAATCTTTAACATCAATATAAGGACATTCATGTGTATTATTTTCAAACTGATAATCAAATAAATAGGAACCTATAAGCTGATTAGCTCTATTAGGTATTTGTGCCTTTATATTATTGTGTAGATTATACCCAAAAACTGTTGGATTAGTACCAATCCATAACACTGTTGCTTTTATATTAAAGGCAGCGGCAGCATGTTGTAAACAAGAATCTATAAGTACAAGTTTTTTAGCTACACCTATTATTGCAAATAACTCAATATTAGACATTTTTTGATCACACCTTTCAACATCAGTTAACTCATATCCATTGGGTCTAGTTATTTGGATAATATGATATTTATTCTTATATTTATTTACTATAGTTTGTGCTATTGACTCAGGTATATCCCTTGTCCAAGAATATGAGAGAGATTTATCATCTCCTGGTCCACCACAGGTTTGTATTACCATTATAGGTTTTTCTCTTGTCCATAGTCCTATAAGTTGTTGTTGAACAAAGTTAAGGAATATTTTGGGTTGTTGGTTTTTATATTCTAAGTTAAGTAAATCACACCAGTTTTCTATTAAATGTTTAGTCATATTAATATGACCTGTTTGATGGTATGGTTCATGTCTAAAGATTATTGTATCTTTATTTTCAATGTAGTCTTGAAAAAAGTAAGGTGCTTGACCTAGTTGGTATACTCTATCTATTAAGGGATTATTTAGAAATGCCTCAGGATAAGAAACTATCATTATTAGTTTTCTGTCTGAATATTTTTCTTTTACACTAGATATTAATGAGGTTGCTGCAATATTTTTTCCTAACCCACCTTGAATATGCCATACTATATACTTTTCAGGTAAAGGTGAAGCATTAGATATAGGTATAGTATTATGTATTTCTTTTGGTGTATATGTATAACCTTGTTCCATTTTTTATTGTTGGGGAGTAACAAAGTTAAATGCTATAGAAATCCTTTCTAAATCTGATTCATTTCTATCTACTGAATGTTTAACCCAAGAGGGAAATAGATAAAACATAGATTCTTTTATTGGACATTGTACACTTAAAGTATTAGCCATAGTTTCTTCTCTTTTTACTTTAGAAGTTAAAAAAAACTCTGCATTATCTCCTCTATGTAATACTAAATCACCCATATTATCATCAGGAACAGATACGTAATATGTACCAGATAATACACTATTTTGGTGATCATGTGGGTGGTTATAATCATGTTTTCCATTTATGTTAATCCACCAATTTCCCAATATTAACTCAGATGTACCTGTATAACGTGCAGCAACATCATTTACAAATATAGTTAAATCATTAAATAACTGTTCAAGATCTTGTGGTAATGGAAATAATAACTCTCCACTATGCCATCCACCCTTATTAGATATATTAACACCTGGTTTTTCTTTCCTAACTTGTTGACAATAATCTACTATTGACTTGTTATCAATATCTATTACAGGACAATCCCATACAGGGGTAGGCCACCATAATCTTTCAAAAACTTTAAACTCCATAACTCTATATTTTATTCTCTATCTAACTGATTATACCAACCAGTTAAAATATATTTTGGTTCAGTAGGAGAAATAACTCCTCTATGTAAATACATCCAATCACTAGGCCATATAGATAACTTACCCGCTACTGGTGATTCAAAATGATGTTGATAAAAAAACTCTGTTTCCCCCCTATCTATAACTGTATTTAGATGTATCATCCATACTAATAACCTATTACTATAATTTACAGTTGCTCTTTCACAGTGCCAAGTAGAAAATCCTTCTCCTGGTAGATATCTTTGCATATTGAAAATAGGACTTATAGTACAAGGATCCATTTTATCCATAGCAACTTTATGTCTCAACATATAATCACTTAATCCTTTTTCTAATACTGGGATTAGATTTGTAAGTAGTGGATTCCAGTTAGGATTATTTAAATGTTTAGGTGAAAAAGAAATATCAGTTGATTTTTTACCACTTTCTGAAGAATTACCTTCAGGACCATATAAAGATCCAGGTTTTTTTTCATCAGATTTTTCAAAGGTTTGTATAAAACCATTACACATTTTTAAATCTAAAGCATTTTCTTTAGTATAAAGAAACATATATTACTTATTTTTTTGACCTAATAAATGTACCTTTTTAGCATCTGTAAATGTAAGAAGTGTATTATCTTCTGTTTTTAACCTTTCTACAGTTTGTAGTGGACCTAATGCATTCATAACCTCCGATGGGGATGCGGATGCATTTAGTGTATTTACTCTATTTTGTAAAGTTTTATGTAGTGAGAGTGTTTGGTGTGTATCTACATTTTGAGAATCAAATGTTCCATCATCTAACTCTCCTTTAAGTTTAGACCAAGTTTGAATTTCTCTTACTCTATCATGTGCTACTTGTTCCATACAAGCTCTGTTATACAGATTTTGGTCTAAATCAATCTGAGCTTCCATAGCATCAAGTTCATCTTCTGCTTCAGTTAACTTTTTTTCTAATCTAAGTTTTTCAACTGTATTTCTTCTAAGATCAAAAGATAAACCCATCATAGCATCAAAATGTGCTGATTGTTCTCTTACTGATTGCCAATATTTGGAAGCTGGTGTTGGGTGTTTAGCATCGTTTAAAACTGAGATTCTCATCTCTGTTTCTGTTCTAAAGATTTGTTTTTTATTCCAGTTGTCTTTTAGTTCATCCTTAAGTGCTAAAATCTCTTCAGCATCTTTAGGTGTTAGTACAGCTAAAATATGTTTTAAATCTTCAGTTTCTGCTAGTTGTTGTTCACTCATAACTTAGTTTTTGTTTATATGTAAAGATAATAAATAGGAGTTGCTACTCCAAATGTTTTGTAATAAATATTAAATAATATTACTTTGGTGTAGTTCTTATGTTATACATTCTTTGGTCTATTTCATCCCATTTTTTTCTTGGGCAAGCACCTACATTTGGGGAAAATATTTTACCTTTTAATAAGCAACCACATACACCACAAGTATTTACTTTTAGAGTGGTTTTTTTAAACTCACAATTATTGCATATTTCTATCCTTTGAGATGCAAGTTCTGATTGTTTACTATTGGGGTCAAAACTGATGTTCCAAGATTTAAATATCTCTTCAATCTTATTCATAACATTTTGTTTATATTATTTAAACTTGTCCTCCATCGTCTATAGTCCAGTTATTAGGAGCGCCTGTTAATGTTCCTCTTGCTGTTGCTGCTGTACCTGCTGAATATTGAGAATCTCCTCCACTAAAATATACACCACTAGCTAATGTTTGAGCTGCCCACCCAATAAGTATTGCATCATAGTTTGAAGTTGAAAGTGTAATAGCTTGTCCAGTACCTGCAATTCCAAACATGTCATATAAGCTAAAGGCACTAGGGTTAGTGGTAATACCAGTCATATCCCAAGAACCAAGATTTTGGTCAAACGAGGTAGCAGTTGAGAACATGCCATACATAATCGTAACACTACTCACATCCCAACCACTAATATCTTGGTTGAAAGAAGTATTTTGTTGGAACATACCAACCATACTAGTAACACTACTCACATCCCAAGAATTTAATGGGTAGTTGAAAGGGGAAGAACCAAACAAATTATCCATAATAGTAACACTACTCACATCCCAAGAATTTAGGGGTTGGTTAAAAGTAGAAGCACCTTGAAACATACCACCCATAGTCGTTACATTACTGACATTCCAAGAGCCAATGTCTTGGTTGAAAGAAGTAGCTTGCCAAAACACATATGTCATATCCACCACATTACCAACATCCCAAGAACTAATGTCTTGGTCAAAAGAGGTGGCATCTCTAAACATCTGTGTCATATTCGTCACATTACTTACATCCCAAGAACCTATATCATCATTAAATGAAGTTTTACTTAAGAATAAACTGCTCATATCCGTTACATTAGATGTAACTACATATGTTACGTCATCGTTTGCACTTACTTTATTTGCAAGAGAAGTATTATTAACTACAAGATAACTTGCACCCGTACCATCTACTTGATAACTTTGACCCACTACAGCAGAAGCTCTAGCTATGACTGTTACCCCATTAGCACTGGTGTAAACCGGATTTTCAGTTGGAGTACAACTGGTTAAGTTTAATGCTCTTACATAAGTTTTAACTTTCCAGTTATCAGATGTTGCTGTTGCTCTTAATCTAGCATTTCCTGCGTTTATGTCTGTACTTAAAGTTAACCCTGAAGTGGTTCCAATATCTGCTGTACTATCTTCTGATGAGTTAATACTAGTACCATCCCAAACGGATTTTACAGTACCTGCTCTAAGATTAGTACTATCTGAAACAACATAATCAAAGAATGCTGCAGAGTAATCTGTAGTACTTACTGTTGCTACAGTTTCAGTTCCTGTATCTACATCACAATTAAACTGAGTAGTTAAATTAGTATCTACTACTGTAAAACTATCTGCGTATGATGCTGTAGTTGTTATTCCACCTATTGAGGCACAAACTCTACCTGCTGTAGCAAAACTAAATACAACATCTAAGTTATTAGCATCTACAGTATTAATCTCTTCTGGTATTATTACTTGTCCAGAGGTGTTAAATACCATTACTGTTGGGTATCTGTTATTTAATCCATGATTAAATGACCAAGTAAGAGCAGCAACTGTTTGATCTAAACATTCATTATATCCTAGTTCACCAGTTTCACCTTTTAAACCATCAGTACCTTGTGTACCTTGAGTTCCTTGAGTTCCTTGAGCACCTTGTGTACCTGTTGTACCAATTTCACCTTGAGTTCCTTGAATACCTTGAACACCTTGAGCACCTTGTGTACCTTGAACCCCTTGAACCCCTTGAGTTCCTTGTACTCCTTGTGTTCCTTGAACACCTTGTGTTCCTTGTACTCCTTGTACTCCTTGTGTTCCTTGTGTTCCTTGTACTCCTTGTGTTCCTTGAGCGCCTTTATCTCCTCTATTACCTGATGTTACAAAGGAAACTATAATATCTTCATTATTAATAAATGGGGATGTTGCTGATTGAGCACTAACAGCAATATCTATTGTCCACCAACCTGTATTATCAGTTAAATCAGTTATACTAAATAATAAGAAATCATTTGGATCAAACTTATTAGATATTCTTACAAACCCTTTAACTGCTGAGGTAACTGCATCTATAGATGTTAAAAATGAGTCAATATTATTACCATCAACATCAGTGGCATCAATATACATTTCATCAGAAGATGCTTGTAGAGAGTTATTAAGTCTTGTTTTTCCTGTTCCTGGATCAGCTGAGGTAGTTGATGTATCAAAAGTATAATCAAAAGTTGCTCCACCAAATGATCCATCTGAACCTTGAACACCTTGGGTACCTTGAGTTCCTTGTACTCCTTGTGTTCCTTGAGTACCTTGAGTTCCTTGTACTCCTTGTACTCCAATTTCTCCTTGTGTTCCTTGAGTGCCTTGTACTCCTTGTACTCCTTGTGTTCCTTGTGTTCCTTGTACCCCAATCTCTCCCTTTTGGCCTTTAGATCCTTTATCACCTGTTGTACCGGTTTCACCCTGTGTACCTTGAGTACCTTGAAGACCTGTTTCACCTTGGGTACCTGTTTCTCCTTGTGTACCTGTAGTACCTTGAGAACCTAATGTACCTATTGTACCTTGTGCTCCTTTTTCTCCTTTTTCTCCTTGAACTCCTTGAGTTCCTTGTACTCCTTGTGTTCCTTGGATACCTTGAAGACCTTCTTCACCTTGAGTACCTGTTTCTCCTTGTGTTCCTTGAGTTCCTTGTACCCCTTGTGTTCCTTGAACTCCTTGTGTTCCTTGTGCACCTTGTGTTCCTTGGATACCTTGTGTTCCTTGAGCTCCTTGTATACCTTCTTCACCTTGTGTACCAGTTTCACCTTGTGTACCAGTTTCACCTTGTGTTCCCTGTGTTCCTTGGGTACCCTGTGTACCTTGAATACCTGTAGTACCTATTTCACCTTGAGTACCTTGTGCTCCTTTTTCTCCTTTTGCTCCTTGTACCCCTTGAGTACCTTGTACCCCTTGAGTACCTTGAACACCTTGAAGACCTTCTTCACCTTGAGTACCTTGAGTACCTTGAGTACCTTGAACTCCTTGAATACCTGTTTCTCCTTGAGTACCAAATGTACCTTGTACTCCTGTTTCTCCTTGTGTACCTGTTTCTCCTTGAGTACCTGTTTCTCCTTGAGTACCTGTAATACCTTGAGTACCTGTAGTACCTATTTCCCCTTGTGTACCTATAGCACCTTGAACACCTTCTTCACCTTGTGTACCTGTAGTACCTATTTCACCTTGTGTACCTGTAGTACCTTGAAGGCCTGTTTCACCTTGGGTACCTTTTTCTCCTTGAACTCCTTGAGTACCTTGAATTCCTTGAGCACCTTGGGTACCTACACCTGTTAATCCTTGAGTACCCTGTGTACCTTGTGTACCTGTTGTACCAATTTCACCTTGGGTACCAGTTTCACCTTGTGTTCCTTGAGTTCCTTGTGTTCCTTGAGTACCTTGAAGACCTACACCTGTTTCACCTACTGTACCTTGAGCTCCTATTTCTCCTTTTTCCCCTTTTGTACCTTGAACTCCTTGTAATCCAGTATCACCCTTAACACCTGTTGTTCCTTGTGTTCCTTGTGGTCCTTGATTAAGGGTTCCTGAATATAAAGTTCCATCTGTATCTATTAATACAGAATTAAAAGGACTAGCTGTATTGTTTTCATATACAGATTTAAGAGCTACTGAACCAGTAACTTTAAGAGAACCTGTTAACTCTAGTGAACCTGATACTGTAATATCATAAGCGTCGGCACCAGTAAAAGCATCAACTGATTGAGATACCTGTGAGGCTTCAATAGTTTCTCCAGTTGCTATACCATTATATATAAATTCTTTTGCCATTGTTTAGTATTATTTACTGTTTATCAATATTCACTAATATAGTTGTATCTGTAGTCCTTGATGTTGGTAAGGGTTGTGCTAGTTTTCCAACCGCCATCAACTCATAGTTATTGTTATACATACCAACTGTTGTAACATAAGGAGAAAAGAATGATGAAGTTACATAATTATAAACTGTTCCATCATTACTTGAACCTGATATTACTGTAGGGTTTAAAGTGTACCCAAACTCACTCTCTCCAATAGTACATTTATATTGCGACTCATAAATAGTAAAGGAACTTGAGAAAGACATAGTGACGTTAGAACTAGTTACAAAGTTTTCTATATCACTGTTTGTTATAACTCCCGTTCCTGTTGATCCGGTATTTTCTAATCTTGTTCCCCCAGTAAAAACTATCATTCCATGATCATATATTATATTCCCAACAAAAATCGAGCTGGAAGGTGATTGTAGGGGGGTATTCATTTTTAATCTGCCTTCACCATCATCGAAATAACTTCCACTATCTGTTTCTATTAAAATAGAGTTAGGTAATATATAATCACCAAACATTGCTTTAGGAACAGACATTACACCTATAGATTCATTAAAACCTGTAGGCCAATATTTTTTAGGATTTAAATCAGTTTGTGGATAGTTGTAGTATCCGTTGGAAGCAACTAATCCAGTTGTTGTACCGTCGGGGTTTATGGATTGTGTGTTTGCTTGCTGTACCTCACCGTCACTACCGGAAATATAATTAGAATAATACAGTTGCTGTATTGAATAATATATGGCAGATTGGGATACAAAGTTATTGTAACCTGTTGACTCTGTTGTATTTTCTTTATTACCTAAATATCTACTTATATTGACATTTGAGGCAGTTAAAGAACTACTACCCACAAAACTAAACCCTTTTGTCAGTTCCAATGGGGATATTATAATATCCTGTGAATTAAACTGCTTATAGGCTGCCATTTATTTAAAAATCTAATTTAACTCTTATAAGTGCTTCTTTAGTAAAATCTTTGTTTAATGGTTTTGATAACTTAGCTACTGCTAATAAATCATTTTCATCATTATATAAACCTACTGTTGTCATATAAGTTTGAGGATTGTTAATGAAGTAGTTATATGCTACTTCTCCAGTTGATCCAGAAATATATGAGGGATTAGTTGAGTAGTTAAACTCACTGTTTCTTGCTCTAACAAACACAAAATCTGAAGTTATTGTTTCTTCAGAATTAAGACCAAAACTAGGAGATAAAACACCTGATCCTGAAATCGCTTGAAATAGTTTTTCATTATTTCCTCCTTCTGTATTACTTGTTTGAACTGTCCCCAAGTTTATTCCTTGAACATCATTTAAATCTAATGCATCACCATTTAATAGTATAGTACCAATATCAGGAAGAAATAAACCATAAGAACCATTAGAGGTAGTATAACCATTTCCTCCTCCAGCACTATTCCAAGCTGTACCATCTGATCCACTTATTATTTGATATGCTCTTGTAGTACCATAATAGTTAGGTACAGTAACCATTTGAGAGTTATCTGTTAAAGATATAGAATTTCCAGATCCAACTGAACCACTTAAAATTAAATTTAGTGAACCAGGAAATAATGCTTGTTTGTAAGCTGCTCTTTCAATACTTAAAACATAAATGGAACTACCAGAAACACCACCAAATACAAACCCAGAATTTTCATCTTCTAAAACTAATGTTCTATATTGACCATATATTGTTGAAGTTGGAGAAACACCAGGATTGGCAGTTTCATTATAAGCTAAAGCTCCTCCTCCTATTTCATTACCATATGCTACCTCAAATTGTGCTACAGCAGGTGCGGCGGCATCATCTCCAGAATTATTAAATACAGTTGTATAGTAAGTACCTGAAGATCCATTAGTTTGACTTGATTGTGTAAAGAAGGTAGTTAATGCTGGAACATTATTGCTCCAACAGGTAGCAGTTTGTGCTTGTGCACTTACTACAAAATCATCTGCTTCTAATCTTTTAAATCCCATTATTATTTATTTTATGTTGTTGATTTGGTTACTGTTATAGGAACAGTTATTCTAGCTCCACTATCCAATCCTACTATGGTTAATGTACTTACTAAAGTGGCATTAGAACCAAATAGTGTATTAACTGTAGTTGCTCTAAGAGATATTTGAGTTCCTGTTACTGTAGAGGAAACATTAGTTCCTATAGTAGTTGTTGCAGTTGCATTAGCGGCTGCAGCAGCATCAGTATTAATACCAGTTGCTGTAAATGTACTCATTAATCTCACATCTGCTATAGTTGCACTATATCCAGCTGTTTCAAAAACTTGATCATTACCTAAGTAATTTAAAGTT
>TARA_R110000787_G_scaffold199647_1_pt1 | contig 11205 bp, 18 predicted proteins | sample TARA_R110000787 | Tara Oceans TARA_R110000787 (sample SAMEA4397920) | marine metagenome | biome: Polar Biome; feature: [DCM] deep chlorophyll maximum layer (ENVO:01000326); material: water (ENVO:00002006), including particulate matter (ENVO:01000060) such as... | depth 35 m
CCTCCGAGTAATAATAATGTCATTATAAAGATTAAGAAATACTTTTTCATACTACACTACCTCCAGCACCACTATCTCTAATTATTCCAGCAAATAAGAATATACTTCCAAAGATTCCTATAGTAACTACCCATAATGGAAGGTTTAACATAATAAAAGACGCACCACTAAATCCCTCTAACGTCGAGGATAAAACTCCTTGATCTAATAGGCCCTCATAAACATTAGATATTAATGTAGATCCCATTACTGCACCTATAATAACAAACAAATATACTACAAAGAATACAGGGTGTGCCTTAATAATAAAGTGACTTATGAGTATGGATATTGCACTCATAAATATCATAACAAACGCTAGGAAATGTAGGCCTGTAGTCTGTTGAGAATTTATTTTACCAAACGTCTGTGTACCAATACTACCTATAGTTTCATTCCCTCCTACCTTTGTATCTATTCCTGTAATCTTCTCTGTAACTATATTAAATCCATATACCCATACTGCGAAGAACAATACAGTTATGAAAGCTAGGGCCATCCATACTAATATTGCTGTGATCTGCCCCTTACTATCCATTACCATCTGCTAGGTTCATCTCCCTCGAATTTTGCTAATTCAATATCTTTTAACATCTTCTTCATATCTCTATGTCTTGCCATAGCTAAAGTTAACCTTCTTGTACTAAATGTGCCACGCTCATTTAGTTTAGCTGTACCATTAACTATTTTTGCATTGGCTGTTTTCTTCAACATATCATCAAACTCTTTAGAGATTCTACTTATAGTATCTTTCTTAGTTCTCATCTAATAGGCACCCCTCTCTCTAATGCTTTCTGAAACTTCTTAGTGCTAATATAATTGAGTAGTATTAACAAGAAACTCACTACTATTAATGGCCACATGAAACTAAACATAACCCAGAATACCCAATTAAATAACTTATAACTTCCATTGATAAACTCATAGTTAAACATAACACTCCTTATTATTCCCATTATCCACATTAATATAACATAATTGAATACTATACAGAGTACCTTTAAGTAACCGTACTCATGAATACCTATCACTTGGCCATCTGGATTTGGAGGATTTCTATAAGGTATTTTAATTGATCCATATAACACTAAACAAAATAAGGCCCATGAACTTAGAAAGAATATAAGATAGATAATACTCTCTGGTGTTTGTATTTGTTCTCCTGTTTGTGTGACTATAAAACCATTACTTTCAAACCCTCCAAACCCACTAGAATTACAATAAACGCTCTGGCTCATTTCTCCTAACCTTGTAAAATTACCAGCGTCGACGGTTGCTTGGAACTCTTCAAGCCCTACTAAATAAGTCATCTTATAATCTGAAACTAATTGATTCCCTTCTAAATCATATAAATCTAAGGTACAAGATACAACAGGGGCAATTAATCTTTGGCCTGTGGATATATTATAAACATGACTATTAACTATTACAGTTTTATTAACTTTATGAGTGTCTATTAGTTCATAATCTATGTGATAACCTAATGCAAAACTTGGTTGATCTGGGGCTGGTGTAGAAATAACCAGAGGTAGAACTAACAATACTAATAAAATAAGAGGAAGAAGTTTTATCCTCCCCACGTTGACGGACTCCAGAGTTTAGTTTTCTTTTGAGTAGGGGCTATAGATCTGTTAGGACTATAATTAGATCCTATTGGTTCACTTTGAGTAACTGTCCTCGCTGTTCTTAAACTTTCTCTCTCCCCTCCATTGTAGGCTCTTAAATATGCAGAGTGTACCGTATCAACTAACTCCCTTATAATCATAGGGTAGAGTTTAATCTTCTCCTTTAAATGATCCCTTACTTCTTTAGGATCTGTTCCTTTCTTTAGAGTGTCCATCATAACTTCATACTTATTAAAGATTAAATCACTCATCTCTATACCAAAATCGTATACCTTCCAGTTAATAGTTTTAAGATCATAATTAGATAATAAAGTATTACGATTCAGATAAAAAGACATTACATTCATAATAAGCTGTACTCCAAACTCACTAAATGGTATTAAATCTGGATCTGTTTGTGGAAGGTAGGCCATATTTCCCTCTTCATCATACCCTAACTTATCTCCTCTTAGTAGATGGTACAATCTATCCATATCTTCCTTTAAATCTAGCTGGAATTTGATTAAATTATCATTACCTTCTCCATCTAGTAAACCCATTTGGCCATGAAGGGCGTGGCCTAATTCTTTCTCTCGCTGTTGGCTTTCTTCTAACTTACTTTGCATACCTTCTATGTACTCTGCTATTTCTCCCTCGCTCATTTCCTAAGCCTCCCTAAATTCTTTGGTAATGGTAATAATAATTGACGCTGTATAAATGTTTCACTCAATCCGAAGTCATCCTTTAACTTCTTCTTCTTAATCTTTGGAAGTTTGAATGTTTTTAATTCTTTGAAACTTGGAAGTCTTGGAGGTTTTATTATTCTTCTAGTTTTCTTTATTCTTGGAAGTATTGGCCTTAGTTTCTGTGCAAGAGTTAATTTTATCTTTAGTTTAGATACTACTGCACTCCTTAACTTAGGTACTACCGCTAACCTCGTCTTACTCTCTAGTTTAGTTTGAGATATTTGTTTAGTTGCAGAACCTAATAACTGTTTGCTTTGCTGTGAAAGTTTAGCACTTAGTTTAGGCCTAAGAGCTGTAGAAGATATAGCTTTAGTTCTAGTTGCCTTACCCAATAATGAAATAGGTTTGTCTAAGTCTTTAATAACTAAATCTCTTAGTCCTTTTTCCCTAGAGGCTAATGCACTTGAAACTTTTGCAAATACTGTGGAATCTATCCTTCTTTGTTGGGCTTTACTAATAGACTTTAGCTTTGAAGTAGGTTTTAATGGCACAATTTGGAATGTTGGGGGTTCTTGTAGTTGTAATCCTTGCCCACTCATTCCTATCTCTGCTTTCTTACTCTTAGGAAATAACTTTCCTACGCCTTTGGCTAGTTGTCCCTGTCTAAGTCTTATTAATGCTAAACCCCCTAAGCTTTTCTTTGGTATCCTTGCCCTCTGAAATAGTTTCTTACTACCCTCTGGAAATTTCCCCCTTGAAATCCTACCAAACATTCTTACATCCTTAAATCTTAACTTAGGGCTTATCCCTTCCAAACCTAACTCCCCTCTTACTTGTGGTTTAGCTATTGAACCTAATAAAGCTCTATCTTCTCCTATTTGAAAACTTATTCCACCCCCTTTGGCTGTTACTATCTTAGAATCTATTTTAATAAACTTAGACATGGATTTACTTCCAATACCTATGGGTATATCTTGAGTTATTTGTTTATTAAACTCTTTAATTTTTAACTGTGCGATTAATCCTGTATCACTCTCCGCAATACTTCCCTTAACTCCTCTTAAATCTCTAAGTTCTCCCCGTTGAGTTCTAATTCTTGCTCTTCCCCCTGAGGTTGTACCTGATACTCCGCTAGTTTGAAATATAGTAGTGGTAGTTTGCTTTCTACTTGGAACTCTTGATTCAATACCTAAACTAACTTCTTTTAATAATGAAATTGGTTCTTCTACTGGTAAATCTCTCACCTGTGCCTCTGCAAAATCGAAAGCTCTTCTGTTTTCTAAACTAACTCTCGTCGCTATATCTATCTTCTGGCCTAGTTTTGTATCTGTAACCTTTGCACTAAACTTAGCGGTAGGTTTGCTTACCGTTTGTTCAATAGGGAATATCTTAGTACCTAATTTGCTCCCACTCCTTGCACCAAACCCAAAAGCTCCTAACTCTGCAATACTCCCCGCAGTTTCTGAATATTTATCCTCTGCTTTAGCAATATTAAATACTATTTGGCCAGTAGTCACCGCACCCAATCCTAAACCTAAAGTTTTCCCTCCAATCCGTGTTCCAGTTCTAATAAATTCTGCACCCCTCACAAAACCTCTTCGCTCTAAAGCCATTGCTCCCGTTCTTATTCCATATTGACTTCCTTTAATTCCAAATCCTACTATTTTTCCAAATCCAGCACTTAATACAAGTATTGTTCCCTCCTTTACTGGAGAACGTGCTAGGTTTTCTATCTCTGCACCTAATAACTCACGGATTATAGTGTTATCTCTAACTGGACTTGGTATTGTAGGAAATCCTAATGCTTCTAGAGCTGTAGGGGATTTCTCTTTACTTAATGAACTTCTAATTGCCGTCGCTGTTGGTAGTGTTGCTCTGGAAATTGCTTTATCAATCTTAATTAAATCTATTCTTCTTTTTAAGTATTCTTTTTGTAATCTATCCTTTAATTTCTGTTTAGTAGTTCTCTCTGGTTCTGCTTTAAATGTAGTTGGTAAGAAAACTTCTTGTCTTTGAGGTTCTATTGTTATATCTCCCCTTCTTGTTTCTAGTGTAAGGCTTGTTGGTTTGCCTTGCTCATCTCTTCCAATGATTGCTCTACTGTCTGTAGTTGTTCTTGGCCTAAATCTCTCTCCACCTACAATTATATCTCTTTTTCTAATCTCTGCTATCTGTAATTCCTTTGTTCTTCTATCTGCTTGTGCTTTCTCTGCTTGTTTTAATTGAACCTCTTGTTCTTTCTGTGCTTGGACTATCTGCTCGGCTCTTGCTTGGTTCATTTGTTGCTCAGATAATAAACCGACGGCCCTACTCCCTCTAGTAATCCCCCCACCTCCTCCAAAAGAAACTATTGTACTCGTTGGAACTGTCACACGGCCCCCTATAGTAGTAGTTGGGCCTTGTTTCTTCTTTAAATCCTTAATAAACTTCTTCGTTTTTTGTTGTAAAGAAGAAACAGCCATATTAAATAATGATTACTCCGTTAATTGTTAAAATTACCATCTTTTCGTTACTAAGTTACTACCTACTATAATTATATAAGTCTTTATGTGATAATATTAGTATGGGATTTGGAGATGAGAGTAGTGATGGTAAGATTTCTGCGTTTAATTCTGCTGGGTTTAAAATGCAACGGTTACATAAGATCTTAGACTTACTTAATGATCTTGACGCTAACTTAACAGCCTATAATGAAGAGTTCCAAGAGTATAACTACAAGGTTAAGTTCCATAAGTGCGAAAACTTATACCAAGAGGTAGAAAGTAAACTAACTAAGTTAGAAAAGGTAGATATTGAAATACTAAGGGATTATATTATAGAGTTTATGGATAAATACGAAGTATTTAGAGTAGTTAAGATCAAAATATACCCCTTTAGTTCCAAAAAGGTTATTAATACTAGCATTCTTAAGATATTAAGGGATTTATTAAGTAGATATGAGAGTGAGTGCCGTAGGTTAGTAGACGCTCATGGAATGGATACGAGTTACAACGAAGAAGAAGGCTTATTTTAATTATAAAGATGGTAATGATAGATATAGAGTTAGAAGGTAAGAAATTTAAACTACATGAGAGATTAAAAGGTAAGTTAGATAACATTAAGCGTGTCCAGAAGTCTGGTTGGGATTGTACATTACTTATTGATGGTATCGAAGGCTCTGGAAAGAGTACACTAGGTTTAACTTGTGCTTATTACTTATCAGATGGTAAATTTAGTGTAGATAATATCTGTACTGGTATTAATGACGCTGTTAAGAAGTTAGAAGAGGCAAAAGAAGGGAGTACATTACTTATTGATGAAGGATCTTTGTTGTTTAGTAGTGCAGACGCTATGAGGAAGGATCAAAAGCAACTTATCCTTATTCTAAACGTCATTAGACAGAAAAGAATGGCTTTAATCATTGTTTCACCCTCATTTTTTAGGTTAAACCGTTATATTGCTACAGATAGAAGTCGTTTCCTTATCCATGTGTACACTAAGCAAGATTTAAGGCGTGGTAGGTTCATATACTTTGGCCAGAAGAAGAAAAACAAGCTATATGAGTTAGGGAAGAAGAATTTTAACTCCTATGCTAAACCTAAGTCCAATTGGAACGGCACATTCCAAGATTTTAACCCATTTGGCGATGAATACACCTCTATTAAGAAGAAAAGCTTACAAGAGGCCCTCCATCCAGAAAAAAAAGGGATGGATGCGAAAGATTTAAAGAGAATAGTGACAGCAGACATCATGAGGGCGATAGTTGATCGATTACCTATCAATACAAGGGGAGATCTAGCCAAAGCGATGGATTTTACCCCAAAAACCCTCTATAACTACGTTTATTCTAAGGAAAAGGCCCAAAATGGCCTTAAGAAAGGAAATCCGGAACAAATTATTATTAATACTTAGGATCGATTTGGCCAATTAAAAAAAATAATAGAAGGGGCCTTTAACTCATTAAATATAGGTAGTACAGGCCCTAAGGCCTATAAATTTGTATGTTAGAAATGTTTAGATCATAATCTAGGTAGGGTTTGTATTCTTGACAACTACACGACAAGTTATGCGTGGCTTGGTAGTAATCAATAGGATCTACTAAGCACTCTATGGAATCCCTATTGTATATAGTAATAGCATAAATTATTATGGCTATTAATAATAGGATAGAACAAATTAAAAATAAATCAATCTTGTCTTGCCTGTCCATTTTACTCTGTTGATAACTTGGCCTCTAGGATTTCTCCAATGCTAACTAAAACTAGGCCAATCTCTTTTAGAGTTTTTGTTTGGGCTGTCTGGTTCTCGTTCAACTTCTGGATAAGGGATAGTAGGTTGTACTTGTATTCTATGTTGGAATCCATCATTGTTCTCATCTGTTGGATCTTCTGTATTTCCATGTCCTCTTCTCCACCATCTTCTTTTACTTCTGGGTTTGATGGTTTCTCCTCCTCTACCTTCTCCTCTACTTTCTTGGTTTTTACTTTCATTATTCTCACCTCCCTTATATTGATCTGGAATATTATTTTTTACTTTTCTTAGATGGTAATATAGAAAGTAGATCATAGCAATTACTCCACCAACAACACACGCAAAAACAAAGAGGCCAAAAAGAACTCCTAACAGGTAAGGAATAGGAAGAGCCATATTAAACCCCTACTGCACCAGATCCACCAGTACAAATATTATCCATACTTGAAAGTATTTGATCTATTCTATCTAAAACTACAGAGGCAGTTTCTACACTACCAGCCGTTGCTTGTGCTAAATCTACCCACTTATCAAATAACAGCCAAACCATAACCCCAATTAATGCTATGTAAGAAAATGATATAATGTAGATTCCATACTTGGCCCAAATGCTAGGGCTTTCATATCTATCTTTTAATCCCTTCTGGATTTGAGTTCTAGAGTATCTCATTTCTTTATCTAAGAATTTAGCACCTACTCTAGTACCTTCATCATTTAGATCCTTTAATCCGAAATTAATTAACTCATCATCCTCTCTAACATAAAACCAATATTGCCTCTTCCCTGTTTGAATTTGAGGGTTAGGAATATATCTCTTACGCCTTCTTAGATATGTAATAGAATCTCCAGCACTAGAATATCTAACCTCCATACCACGATCTTTTCCAATAGGTACAAACTCTCCACCTACTTTCTCAAAAATAGTTATAACCTTATTGTATTTTCTATTAAGTAAAAACCAAATTATTGCAACCGTCATTACTGCAATTAACACAAACCCAATTATGATATAGGCAATTATATCTACTGTGCCTAATCCAAACCCTTTTACAGAGGGTATAATTCCAGCTAAAACATCTGTAGGAGCCATTAATGTATATCTAAGTTTTTTGAATCTAGCATAACCATTCTAATTATGGCCCAGACTACAATAAACAATATTCCTCCCATTATTAATTTTGATATTATCATTCTTCATTTTTATCTATCCTTTTTCCTCTGGCCATCCATCCCCATATAAACCCACCCACTATAATAACAATCCCACCTATGAAATCTTCCCATCCATTCATGTAAATTGCCTCTTCTTCTTCTTGTATTTCTTCTGTGCATTTATCCTCTTGCTTTCCTTAACTGCAAAATATATTATGGTTAATGCTATAGTTCCAGCAAATGATATAAGGTAAATCATCCCTGTAGTTGTCATATTTTCTACCATCTACGACTTATTAACCTTGCCATCCCTTATAACCTTATGTGTATTGTTGTCACTTTTCCTGTTAATATTGAACACTTCTCCAAATCTATAACCTAAAAAGCACCCTAAGAGAACTCCTATCCCTAATAACAGCATACTACTTACCATTTAATTTATCTCCTATCATCTGCTCCAGTTCTTACCTTCTTTTTTAATTACAACTAATCTTTCTTTTTTCCATTGTTCTGGATCCATAAACTCTTCTGGATATTTTTTATTTAAAATTTTAATGTTATTGTATGCTTTTTCATCAGTCATTTCTTCATGATATACATAGTGATTAAATTCCATTAGATTCCTTCATACTTTCTCTCCTTCTCTCTATTACTCCTAGCCTCGCTTTATAGAAACAAGCATTACATAATTTTTGATCTTTGCCGTCTTTTACAAACATAATATTACATCTTCTACATACGCCCATTATTTTTTCACCTCTAAACTCTTTCTAATTTTTATTAATGAATCTGATATATTATCTAAGATTATACATATCGCACCCATTGGTATTAAGAACATAAATAAGATCTGATTTTGAGGTGTGCTTGTTTCTGCTATCTCTTTAAATGCTATTACATACATAATAACGGTTGCTATAAATAATAAAATTAATATCGTTTTAATTACTATCACTATATCCCTCTTTGAATTTTTAGCCATCTTAGAATAAATCCTCATAAGATTTAAGAGCGTCTAGTGGATTTGCTTTCACATAAACATTAGTAGTAGAAATATTGCTGTGGCCTAATAAAACCTGTACTTGATTAATAGGTATTCCACTCTCTAAGGATCTAGTAGCAAAGCCATGCCTCAGAGAGTGGAAGGTGTATAGACTACTTAATTTTGCAAAAGATGAATATTTCCTAAATTTTCTTTGGAGTGTTCTTCTATTAATTTTAAGTGGAAGTAGTTTAGAAAACTCTACCTTCCAGCCTTTAGCTAGAGGTACGATCCTCTCCACTCCATTTTTAGATGGTGGTATAAATATAGAATTAGGTTTTATATGCTCTGGATATACTCTTAAAACTTCACTAATTCTTAAACCACTTCCATAAGCTAATAGAAAAGCTAATTTAACCTCTCTCTCTTTCTTAGGTACTTTGGTTATTAATTTCTTAAACTCCTCTGGCCTTACGGTTTTAGGAAGTTTTCTAGCTGTCCTCTTTTTTTTCACTTCTTCCATATTACTAGACATCCATTATAAACTTCATTTTTTAATTATAAACTCCTGTGGAGGCATTAAACCCTCTCCCCTTATATGCGAAGGAATTACAATAACCTCTCCCTGTTTTTCCTTATATCTCTCACTTAATAATCTTCTTTTATGTTTTCTAACCCAAAAACTATAACCTAATTTAGAATTGGATTGTCCATCAAAATAAACTTTTTCTATATAGTTTTTTAAATTAATGTCTAAGATTGTTCTTAATTTAGAAGGTATAGGGATTAAACCTCTCTTCTCTCTCCTCTCATTATTCTTTTTATCGTCAATATGAATAACAGTTCTAGGCTCATTTAAAAATAGAAATAAGTTTGTAATAAAATCAATAACTAATTTTCTCTCTTGTTTCATTAAAGGCATTGATGATTCCTTTACTGCTTGTTCAGAACTATATGTGTATTCCAATTCACAACCTTTAGTTAGATTATACCCTTTTTTTACAAAGTTAAAACCAAACCCCTTTCCATATCTTAAACAATATATAGCACAACATTTATCATCCCCTACATTTCTATCATATGCTATCTGCATTTTTTTGGCTATATTTATAATTTCTTCCGTAACTTCACTTTTTTTAATCATACTAATATAATCTAACTTAGGAATTTCCATTATATACATTCCAAATATTCTAACATTCTCATTTATATCTATTATATTATCTATGAAGTAATCATTAAATGGAAGTATTAATTCTTCTTTAATTTTAATGGATTTTAATCTATCTTTTAGGAAGTATTTTACAGAATTTTCTAATCTCCATAGTTTAGTTTTTTCTAATAACTTTTCTTCCTTAAAATGTGTTGCAATATCTAGAGATTGATTAGATTCCATTTCTTCCGAATCTCTATTTATGTTTGAATACAAATTTGAAAAACAACTAAATAATCTATATACATCTAATTCTTCTGCTTGAAAATCCATTATATCTTCATGCTTTAAATTAGAAAATATGGTATCATTATCCTCCCTGTTCCAATAATCTAAACCAAATAATTCTAATATTTTTTTTGTTCTTTTATCACTTTCTTCCATCATCCTACAAAATAATTTATAATAAATAATATTCCTAAAAACATTAATATCCCCTTAACTAAGAAAATTAAAAACTTCCCTATCATAATCTCTTCCTAACCTTTCTTTTTTTCTTTGTATTTTCATTCATTAAAAAATCCTTAATTAAACTTGCACCCACATCTAAACTATTCTTAACATTATCTCTAACTGAGTCCTCTTGCTCTTCCCTTTCTAATCTTAATAATCTTTTGTTTTCATCTCTAACTCCACTAGCATAAGCATAATAACTTAGAAATAAAAATGCTGTTCCACATAATAATAATAATAAAGCATGAGAGTTAGTTTTAGCATAAGGTACTAATAATAGAAATTTGGTAGCTGTTAAAAAATATACAGCCCACATAATAACACTAACTATAAAATAGCTCGGACTTTGTGACGCTTTCATACAATAAGTTAGAAGGGGTGGTATATAAATCTTGTCGTTCTTTGGTTCATATGTGACATTAAATTGAGTTCTTTAATGCTTTAATTGTCTTATATTTTTTGTTATTCCTATCTGCTTTCTTTAAATTCTTTAATAGATTTCCTTTGTTATAAAATTCTCTTCTAGCTTTATTAGATTCTGGAGGCCTCTTAGTCGGATAATGTCCGTTAATATAATACTTTCCCAAAATATCCTTATCAATATGAATCGTTAATCCTTTCTTCTTAAATTGTCTTACCATCTTATTTTTTCTTCTTAGGTTTTTTAATTTTACCTGTTTTTATAAGGTGTTTTCTTAAATCCTTATCAATTTGTTTCTTTATATCTTCTGCGATCCTGTCATTAGCATATTTTTTCATTTCCCTCTCTTCACCTTTGGTTAAATGTACTAATTTTCCTTCAAATCTATATGTAGGCATAGCTTTCTTAGTAAAAGGTAGTTTATA
>TARA_R110000787_G_scaffold119617_1_pt1 | contig 11199 bp, 10 predicted proteins | sample TARA_R110000787 | Tara Oceans TARA_R110000787 (sample SAMEA4397920) | marine metagenome | biome: Polar Biome; feature: [DCM] deep chlorophyll maximum layer (ENVO:01000326); material: water (ENVO:00002006), including particulate matter (ENVO:01000060) such as... | depth 35 m
CCGCTGCCCGCTTTCAATCCGCACGTAAATCCGCACGTAAAAAGGTGCTTTCGACGTTGAGCCTTCTACTCTGCACATCGATCGATCTGCCCGCCCAAAGCGCCTACGATCAATGGCTGGCAATCGGCATTGATGCACCCTCTTCCCTTGATGCTGCGCTGAAAATGCCGAATGCCCCGCCGTTGTTGGAGCACGCGTTCGAGTCAATCCGAAGCGATTGGGCGCGGATCGGTAAAATTCTTCAGGCGCAACCGACGGGCCATCTGGGCCACATGCCGAATTGCGGGGCATTCGGGTCGGACTTCGGCATCATGCTGGCATGGTCGGCGATCTGTGCACGGCTAGCAAATGAACCCCGTCGGACCCTGGTCATCTGCGACGATCCATGGCTGTTTCGCCATCTCGCACTAGGGCCGGGCGTCGAAGCTGGGAGGCCGCCCCCAATTTGGTGGCCACGAACCAAACGCCTCATCCGGGGCTATTTAGCACGGATAAAGGTCGCATTGTCTTTATTTCGGGTTCGAATCGGTGTTGAGAGCCTGCGAAACAACATCGCCTCGGGCGATCCGGTGATATTGGTCTACGGCCATCCAAATAGTGACGCCGAGGGCCATGATGCGTATTTTGGCGACCTGATGCAGCGAATACCGACGCTGAAGCGGCTTTTACACACGGACGCCGGGCTCGGTGTCAGTCAACGCTTAGGGTCAGACCGCCGCACCGCCAGCTTACATGCATGGGGCCGGTTAAGCGCAGTAATCAAAGTCCCGTTTCAGCGTTGGCGCGCGGATAGCAACATTGAAGCCGGCAAATGGCGCTGGCTGATTGATCGTTCCGCATCCATCGAAAACAGCGGCGGCGGACCGGCGATGAATTTCTGGCAACACCACTGCCAGCGCATGTTTTTAGCAGATGCCAAGCCCGCTACCCTCTGCTGGCCCTGGGAAAACCACGGGTGGGAGCGTGATCTTTGCCGCGCAGCCACCCCGCAACCAACCAAGACCATCGGCTATCAGCACACCGTCATCGGGCCCCATCAATTTAATTACGACACCGAAACAAATATCGATGGCACCGCCAGCTTGCCCGACATCATCGCCTGTGACGGCCCGGCCTACCGTGACGAACTTGCCGCCTGGGGCGCGCCCGCAGACCGGTTGCACATCTTGGGTGCCCTGCGTTTTACGCGGCGCGCGCCGGCCTACGATCCAGACGGGGCCATCTTTGTGCCCCTATCGGCGATCCGCACCGCAGCCCAGGCACAATTGCAAGCCGCAGAGCGCTTTGTCGACGCTGGTCATACGGTGCTGGTCAAACCGCACCCGATGTATCCGCTGCCGGTGCCTGCACGCACCAACATGTCTGAAACGAAAACCGGGCTGGCAGCGCAAACACAATTAAAATTGGTAGTTTTTGCGTCCGGGGCGTCGGGCCTAGATGCGGTTTTAGCCGGCGTGCCGACAGTCAGGCTACAAGTGGACGGCTTGATATCCATCAATGTTCTGCCAAGCTTCATCGATCTTACAACGACAACCTTAGAAACCCTGCAGGCCGTCATCGAACAGCCCCCGGCCCCCGTGAACGTCGAATGGGACAAGATATTGAGCGATCCTGACTTCGATGCCTGGAACCAGCTTTTGACAGATGCTAAAACCCCTCTCAACACCACGTCAACGGAGACCCAAGCAGGTGCCTGATAAAGATATTCGCGTTGCCCTGATCGGCTGCGGTCGCATTGCCGGTCATCATTGCGGCTCTTTGGCCGCCGTTGACGGCATTTCATTGGCCGCCGTGTGCGATTTGGATATTTCCAAAGCAAATGCCTACGCTGAGCAGTTTAACGTCCCAGCCTTCAATGATTACCGCGAGATGTTGAATACTATCGACGGTATCGACATTGCCGCCGTCATCACGCCGTCGGGGATGCACTTTGAGCACGGCATGGAAATGCTGGCCGACTTCGGCAAGCACGTGATCATGGAAAAGCCGACGTTCATGCGCCCAGAGCAACTGACGACCGCATGGAACGCTGCACAACAGAACGGCCTGAAGATGTTTCCGGTATTCCAAAACCGTTACAACAAGGCGGTGCGCCGCGTCCGCGAAGGTATCGTGAGCGGCGAACTGGGTGCGGTGCGTTTAGTGTCGGTGCGCCTACGTTGGTGCCGCCCGCAACGCTATTACGACATGGCACCTTGGCGCGGCACGTTTTCCCATGACGGCGGTGCGCTGAGCAACCAGACCATCCACCATGTCGACCTGATGCGGCATTTGGGCGGCGAAGTTGACCGCGTCAACGCCACCATGCGAACCTTAGGCGCTGATATCGAGGTCGAAGACAGCACGGTTGCGACGCTCGAATTCACATCAGGCGCGATCGGCACCCTGGAAGCGACCACGGCGGCCCGCCCGGACGATTTCGAAGCCTCAATCTCATTCGTCTGCGAGAACGGCTTGGCACAAATCGGCGGCATCGCGGTTAACGAGTTGCAGATCTACACCCCGGACCCGGACGCCTGCACCGCCAACAGCGAAGATTTCAAGCGCATCAAAGGGCACGGTGCCGTCTACGGCTTCGGCCATACGGAAATGTATCGCGACATCGTCGCCGACATGACCGGCCAGGCGCCCTATCCCGTCAGCCGCGAGGATGCCCTGGCAACGCTGCAGCTGCTGCACGCATTCTATGCCTCTGACGAGGCCGACGGCTGGATTGCCCTTAAAGATGCGCCGCAATCAACACGGCTGGGTCACCCGAACGATACGATTTCGGATTTGTATCGGACACCAAGACCATGAGCCGTCCGCTGCGTGCCGGGATCGCCGGTTTTGGCGTCGTCGGCAAACGCCGCCGTGAAGTCATTGATCAGCGCGGCGACATGACGACAGTTGCCGTCTGCGATCGCACCTTGGCGGGCAGCGGTACGTTTGATGATGGCGTGCGCTTCTTTGACACTTATCAAGATCTACTCGGTGAAGAGCTCGACGTTTTGTTCGTCTGCATGTCCAACGATATCGCCGCCGAGGTCAGCATCGCCGGCCTGAACGCAGGCCTGCATGTTTTCTGTGAAAAGCCGCCGGCGCGCGATGTCGCCGAAACCCAAGCGGTGGTCGACTGCCACGCCGACAAGACCGGTCAAAAGCTCAAATACGGCTTCAACCATCGCTATCATGATTCAGTTCAAGATGCGCTAAAGATCCTACGCTCAGGTGATTTGGGCAAAGTTATCAATCTACGCGGGGTTTACGGCAAGTCGCAATTAATCACATTTGACCAAACGTCTTGGCGCACCCAGCGCGACCTAGCCGGGGGCGGTGTTTTGCTCGATCAAGGTATCCACATGATCGACCTGATGCGGTTGTTCGGTGGTGATTTTACCGATGTAAAAAGTTTCGTGTCGAACCAGGTCTGGAGCTACGACGTCGAAGACAACGCATATGCGTTGATGCGTAGCGAGGCCGGCGTGGTCGCCATGCTGCATTCATCGGCATCGCAATGGCGCCATCGCTTTATGCTCGAAATCGGCCTGACCAAGGGTGCGCTGACGCTTTCCGGTATACTATCTGGTTCAAAAAGTTATGGTGCCGAAACACTGACCGTGACCTACCGCGGCGAGAGCGATCATGGCGACCCTCGCGAAGAAACCACCCGCTACAACCGTGACCCATCATGGGCCATGGAGGTCGCTGAGTTCGCCGAAGCAATCTTAAATGACGGCCCCATAAGCAATGGATCCGGCGCAGATGCGCTTGCGACCATGCAACTTGTTCACGACGTGTATTGCGCAGACCCCGACTGGCGCGCTACATGGGGTCTCAGCCAATTCGATCAGGAGCCAATATCTTGAGCGTCCGTCAGACAGACCGTGCCTTTGGGCTGACGTTTGCCGTGGTCTTTTCGATCATCGGCGGCATCATATGGTGGGTAAAACAAGACATCTCTTTGTGGCCGTTTGTCGTTGCCGCAGTTTTTCTGGCCTTCGCACTCGCGCTGCCCGGGCTTTTGCTGCCACTCAACCGAATTTGGGGTTGGGTGGGCGGCAAGTTTGGTGCCGTCAACAACCACCTTATTCTAGCTTTGTTTTATGTACTTTTTGTCGTGCCATTTGGCATAGTGATGCGCATTGTAGGGCGCGACCCCATGGCCCGGCGAAGAAAGCACGGCACAGAAACCTTCTGGACAAATACCAACCGTCAGCTAAACCGCGAAACCCTGCGCGACATGTTCTGATATCGAGGCCCCGATGCTTTCATTAATTAAAGAATTATTTCGGTTCATGCGCGCGTACCGCAAGTTTTGGATGGCACCATTGATTTTAGGTCTGCTGGCGCTCGGCATGCTATTGATCGCCGCGCAAAGCTCGGCCATCACACCTTTCATTTACGCGATTTTCTGATCGATGCTGGTTCTAGGTTTATCCGCTTTTTATCACGACAGTGCGGCCGCCCTTGTGCGCGACGGCGAGATCATCGCGGCTGCGCAAGAAGAGCGTTTCACGCGTAAAAAGAACGACGCCAACTTCCCAAAATACGCTGCGGAATATTGCCTGCGTGAAGCGGGTGTGACGCTGGACGATATCGATGCTGTGGCATTTTACGATAAGCCATTGCTGACGTTTGATCGCTTGCTTGAGACATATCTGGCATATGCACCACTAGGCTTTAAATCTTTCGCGAAGGCGATTCCGGTTTGGGTCAAAGAAAAGCTTTTACAAAAAAGCCTGATTGCCAAAGCGCTCAACGAATTAGACCTGGGCCACGTCGACGAAGAAAAACTCTTGTTCGGCTATCACCACCATTCGCATGCTGCCGCCGCGTATTATCCGTCGCCTTTTGATGATGCGGCGATCGTGATCATGGACGGCGTTGGCGAGTGGGCGACGACGTCCATCGGTGTCGGTAAAGGGCGTAGTATTGAACTGTTAAAAGAGGTCCGCTTTCCGCATTCACTCGGCCTGCTGTACTCAGCCTTCACGTATTACCTGGGCTTTAAGGTCAATGACGGTGAATACAAGGTCATGGGCCTAGCCCCTTATGGTGAGCCGCGGTTTGCCAAAAAAATCATGGAAACCCTGGTCGAGCAAAAAGACGACGGTTCGTTCAGGCTGAATATGAGCTATTTCGGCTACGCGACCAGTTTGACCATGACCAATGCACGTTTTGCCGACCTTTTCGGTGCACCAAGGCGCGATCCGGCCGAGCCGCTGACAGATTTTCACATGGATATCGCCCGTTCCGTTCAAGCGGTCGCCGAGGAACTGGTCATGGGCGTGTGTCGCGAAGCACACCGTATAACCGGTGCCAAAAACCTGTGTCTTGCGGGCGGCGTTGCTTTGAACTGCGTCGCCAACGGGCGCTTGGTCCGTGAAGGGCCGTTTGAAAACATTTGGATCCAGCCCGCATCCGGCGACGCCGGGTCCGCGCTCGGCATCGCGCTGGCGGTCGAAAACATCCTTGGCGAAGACGGCCCCAAACGCCCAATAACGCAAAACGGCCAAGACGGCATGCAAGGCTCATACCTGGGCCCCGCATATAACGATGACAACATCCAAGCAGCGCTTGAAGAGAGCGGGGCTGTATTTAAACATTATGACGACGCAGCGTTGATGGACGAAGTATCGAAAGCGCTCGCCAACGAAAATGTCGTCGGCTGGTTCCAGGGCCGAATGGAATTTGGTCCGCGTGCGCTCGGCAATCGCTCTATTTTAGGCTCGCCAAAGTCGCCGGCTATGCAACGTACGCTGAACATGAAAATCAAATATCGCGAGAGTTTTCGCCCGTTCGCGCCCGCGGTCCTTCGCCAAGACGCAGAACGCTATTTCGATATTAAATGTGAAAGCCCGTATATGTTGATCGTCGCCCCGGTCCGCGATGAACATCATTTGGCGCTACAAGAAAGCGACGCCGCGAAACGCGGCTTGGAAAGTTTGAACGTCACGCGCTCAACGTTGCCGGCGATAACACACGTCGATTATTCAGCGCGCGTTCAAACCGTGACGCCTGAATCAAATAAACGATTTTATGATTTGTTGACGGCCTTCAAAGAGCGCACCGGCGACGGCGTGTTGGTTAACACCAGTTTCAACGTCCGCGACGAACCCATCGTGTGCACGCCCGAAGATGCGTACCGCTGCTTTATGGCAACTGAGATGGATATGTTAGTGCTTGGCAATTTTGTGCTCCGAAAGCCAGATCAATGAGCACACAACCAACACCGCAGCTTTTGTTTTCAGATCGAATTTTGGCAAAGCTCAAGAACCCGGAAGCCGGCGAAGATAGCACGCTCAGCTTAGACGGTGACGTGCTTCGCTGCAGCGAAACCGAAAAAACGTTTCCGATCATAGATGGTATCCCGTCGTTATTTGCACCCAGCCCGGGCGAGGGCCAAGAGATCACCGCAAAAGTTCGCAGCTTCTACGAAGAAAATCCGTTCCCGAACTATGAAGGCCTTGAAGAGTTTGGCGAGTTGGTCAGCAAAGGCCACGCCAACAGCTTTTCGAAAAACCTGTTGGACGCGGTGGGCTACAATAAAACGATTTTAGAGTGTGGCTGTGGCACCGGTCAGCTGTCGCACTATTTGCAGCTCAACAACAACCATGTGCTGGGCATAGATATGTCGCTGGCCAGCCTTGGGCTTGCCACGCAGCATAAAAATCACAACGGCCTGAGCCGCGCATCTTTTGCGCAAATGAATATTTTCAACCTTGCCATCAAAGATAACAGCTTCGACGTCGTCATTTCGCACGGTGTGCTGCATCACACATTCGATGCGCGGCGCGCGTTTGGTCAAATTGTCAAAAAGCTGAAACCCGGCGGTATCGTCATGGTTGGGCTGTACAATAATCCAGCCCGCCTGCCGACATTGATCCGATCGAAACTGATCGGCTTGTTTGGGCCGAACATCGATTTTGTCGTGCGCAATCGCATCCGCGACAAACGCAAAGCCGAAACCTGGATTGCCGACCAATACTACAACCCCCATGAAACCTGGCATTCCATCGACGAAGTCATGGGCTGGTTTCGCGAGAACGATATTTCTTACGCCAACTGCTCGCCGGCGATTATGGGCACGGATGGTGAAACCGCTGAAGGTTTGTTCACCGAGACGTCGCCAGGCAATCGTTATCAGCGAACCGTGACACAGCTGGCGTGGCTCGGCACCATTGCACGCGAAGGCGCGCTGTTCGACGTGATCGGCAAGAAACAGGCATAATCTCATGACATCTATCCGCACACTTATTGGCGGTTTTTTCGCATTCTTGATCGGCTGTTTAATTCTCGTAGGTGTCGCGGAAGTGACGCTACGCTTTATCTATCCAACATGGGCTGATTTTTCCGTGAACCGCTTTGTACAAACCGAGCCGGCACCGGGGCTTGGAATTGTTTACACCGGTAAGCCGGGCTTTGACGGCTATTTTGCACAAAATAATGGTGACTTCCGCGCCCATATCCACATCAATGATTTCGGCCTCAGAAACGATGAGCCGGTTGAGGCCGCAAATGATCGGGTGTGGGTACTCGGCGATTCCATGACATTCGGCTGGGGTGTCGAACGCGACGAAATGTACTCGTCACAGCTGGACCAATTGTTGCCGGTCCGTACATATAATGTGGCAAGCCCCGGCACCGACGTTTGCGGTTATCAAGCGCTGACCAAGCGCATGCCGGATACTGTGAAGCCTGCGGGCGTTGTCCTCGGCCTGATCTTAGAGAATGATATTACCGAATATAACTGCGCGGAACGTAGCACCAACGTCGCCGTAGAAGAAGATTGGACACCGACGCTTTCATGGGTGAAGGGTGCGCTTACAAACCACTCGGCAATCTATAACTTTTTGACGGTCAGCGTAAAGCGGGTCGACGTGTTGCGCGAAGGCTTAATCGCGATCGGTGTCATCAATCGTGAGCACGCTTACCGCGCGCTGCCGTCTAAAGATGAAGTGCGCAAGCGGGTCGCAAGCACCGCAAATGAGCTTCAAAATCTTCGCCGTCTTTATGATCCAGAAACCCCGTTCGTAATTGCCGTGATTCCATCAAGGTTCGAAATCAATAACGGCGACGAAGCGTTCAAATCTTTGCGATTTCAAATGCTGGCCGCGCTCGACGCAAAGTCGTTGAACACGCTTGATTTATTCCCAGCGTTTAGCCAATTCCCGCTATTGGAAACCCACTTCGCACATGACGGTCATTGGTCATCACGTGGCCATCGGCTTGCGGCGGAAACCATTGCGAATTTCTTTGGCCCACAACTTCAATAAGCTTCTTTTCGCATAAACAACGAGCCCTTTTGATATGAACACCATAGGAATCGTCCCCGCCCGTATGGCCGCCAGCCGTTTTCCAGGCAAGCCGTTGTATCCGATTGCAGGCCGTCCGCTGTTGGAGCATTGCTTTTTGCGGGCACAAAAGTATACCGGCTGGGATGTACTTGCCGTCGCCACTTGCGACGAGGAAATACGGGCGTTTTGCGAAGACAAGGGGTTTGCGGTGATCATGACCGCCGACACCCACACCCGCGCCTTGGACCGGGTCGCAGAAGCCGCCATGAAGTGCGGCGTTGCGGTTGCCGACGATGACATCGTTGTCTGCGTACAAGGCGACGAGCCGCTGCTGGGCGCCGACACCATCGACGCCGTCATGGCGCCGTTCGCCGCAGACCCAAGCGTTGAAGGCACCATGCTTGCGGTGCCGATCCGCGATGAGGCTACCTTCAGGAACCCGGATATCGTCAAGATCGCACACGACCGCAACGGCGACGTGCTATACACCTCCCGCGCGCCGATTCCGCATATGAAATCGTTTTTACCCGACGGCGGTGCCATGCGCGTTGGTGGGATTTTTGGATTCCGCTGGCATATGCTGCGCTGGTTTACGGAAACTGAAGAGTCACCGCTTGAGATCGCCGAGGCGTGTGACTCGAACCGGATTTGTGACAATGGCCGCCGTCAGCGGATCGCACCGTTGGCGTATCGCCCTTATCAGTCGGTCGACAGTCCGGAAGACGTGAAACTGGTTGAAGCGGCGCTCGAGACCGATCCGCTGTGGGGCACCTATTGAAGCTCGACGCGGTCCTTTTTGATCTAGACGGCACGCTCGTCGACAGCGTGCCCGATGTGCGTTGGTCGCTCAACCAAGCGCTGGCCGCCGAAGGCCGGGCTGAGGTCAGCATCGATCAAGTCAAAGACTACGTCGGCCAAGGGGCCCGCCAGCTGGCCGAACGTGCGCTGCGCGATACCGGCGGCATGCTGGATGACGCGCAACACAAACGCTTACTGGACGGCTTCCTGGACACGTATCGAAATAATCCCGTGCAGTTCACGACGGTTTTTCCAGGCGTCTTTGAAGCCCTCGCACGCTTGCAGGCGCGCGACATCAAGCTCGCGATCTGTACCAACAAGCCCGACATCACGACGTGGCCGGTATTACGGACGCTTGGCTTTGATAAAATCTTTCCGGTCGTGCTGTGCGGCGACAAAGCGCGCAAACAAAAGCCAGACGGCGCTCATGTCATTGAGACCGCAGAAATGCTCGGCGTCGATCCTGCCAACTGCATCATGATCGGCGACAGCGAGAACGACATCTTAGCTGCCCACGATGCGAACGTGCCGTCGGTGTGTGTGACGTTCGGGTACTGCCATGTGCCGCTAGAGGACTTGAAGCCGACCGTTGTTATCGATCATTTCGACGCGCTGGACGGCGCCATCGACCAGATTACCAAATCATCTGGCGCGGCATGACCAAGGTCGCCGTCGCGTCCCGATCGTTTTCACGCCACCCCGTGTTGCGGTCAGAACTGCTGGCGTGCTATCCGGATGCTACGTTCAATGATGCCGGTCTATCGCTGAACGGCGACGCCCTCATAGAGTATTTGCAAGGACATGATGCCGCCGTCATCGCGCTGGAGCCGATGACCACTGACGTCTTTGCAGCGCTACCGGACCTGAAAGTCATCGCGAAATACGGGGTCGGCTTCGACAAGTTGAACTTGGCCGAGATGCGGACGCGTGGAATCAAGCTGGGTTGGACCGGCGGCGTCAACAAACGCTCTGTCGCGGAACTGGTGATCGCGTTTGCCATCAACATGCTGCGCGGTGTCCCCAAGGCCAATGCGGATGTGCGCGCCGGCACCTGGCGGCAAGTGATCGGACCGCAGTTATCGGATTGCACGGTCGGCATCGTCGGGTGCGGACATGTGGGTAAAGACCTAGGGCGGATTCTTCGCAATGGTTTTGGCTGCCGCGTGCTGGCCCATGATGTGTTGGATTTTCCAGCGTACTATGCCGAGATGGGGATCGAGCCGGTTTCGATGCAGGTTCTGCTCCGCGAGGCCGACGTGGTGTCACTGCATGTACCCTATGGCACCGGCACCCAGAACCTGATCGACGCGGACGCGCTGGCACAGATGAAAGATACGGCCGTGTTGATCAACACCGCTCGAGGCGGGTTGGTCGATGAAGCGGCATTGAAGGCGGCACTGATGAGCGGCGCGCTCTTTGCTGCGGCATTTGATGTGTTCGTGAGTGAACCACCGGAAGATCAAGAACTGTTGGACCTACCGAATTTCTTAGCGACGCCGCACATCGGTGGTAGCGCAGCGGAGGCGATCTTAAGCATGGGCCGCGCCGCCATTAAGGGCTTATCCGATCATCGCGTGCCGGAGCCGGGTGTGTTTCCGCCACCGCCTTGGCCCGGTGAGTGAGATCAACTCAGTCCGGTTTATCGCAGGTGATGAACCATGCAAATCCCATGCGCCGCCCGAGCGCCAATTCCAGCGGCGACTGGATCGGCCAGTCTTCGCCATACACCAGCTTGCCGCCCGGGTGTGTGCCGTAGCGCTTAATCTGATAGCGGCGGTACAGCCGGCCCAACTTTGGGATCAGGTAAAAATAAAACTCGCCTTTACGGGTTCGCAGGTTGGACATGCCGGCGAACAACTTTCGAAGGCCGCCCGCCGTATAGCAGCGCGTGATCGGGTTTTCGACGGTTTGCGTATCTTTGCCGCCCCATTCGGTGGCCTTGCCGAGCCAGTTTGGGTCGCCCCACATGCGGCCACGCAGGATGCCTTCGACAAACCACATATTCACCCAGTAATGCCACGAACTTTTGCAATACAACAAAATCACCGCGCGCCCGCCGGGCTTCAACACTCGGAGCGCTTCGGCGACCGCGCGTTCGGTATCGCGCGTGTGATGCAAAACG
>TARA_R110000787_G_scaffold265768_1_pt1 | contig 11196 bp, 9 predicted proteins | sample TARA_R110000787 | Tara Oceans TARA_R110000787 (sample SAMEA4397920) | marine metagenome | biome: Polar Biome; feature: [DCM] deep chlorophyll maximum layer (ENVO:01000326); material: water (ENVO:00002006), including particulate matter (ENVO:01000060) such as... | depth 35 m
ACCTCGACGGCTCATGCTGGCGTCCAGATTGTGCTGATGATGCTCTGCTCCCTGAAAACTCTAACCAAAAACGATCCAGTTTTCAGGGAGCAGAGCACATCCATGTCGGCCTGCAAGATGAATGCTTGAGTTTGAAGGTCTGCATCCAATTGAGGTCTATCCCCTTGTAATATCGGGGCGTCCATACATGACAGAAGTCGGTGTTGAATGCCCCTCACGTAACGCCGTTACCAACTTCCGCGCAGGGGAACTTTAAATGTCGCCGAGCGTTAACTATACTGTAGGAGAAATTCCGGAGATAACCTATGTGCTGGATGCTTTCACACACGTTAACTATCGTTGGGTGGGTCGCAGAGTGGGAGAAATAAAATGTCTCGTGATCTAGAACGTCGTCAATTTCTAAAAATGGGGTTGCAGGGCGCTGCAACCTTTGGAATGTCGGGGATAGCGTTTCCCGCCTTCGCAAAACAGGACATCCTCATTGGTCCGGCGATCCGTGACCGAAACCGGCTCGTTGCCTTGCCGGGGAAAGTCCCGTTGATCCAGGTCTATGATCGCCCGCCTGTATACGAGACGCCGACGCCGCTTTTAATAGGTAAAGAGTCATACCCGCTGACGGACCGTGCAGCCTATTATGTTCGTTGGCGAGAGGCGTTCATCCCCGAAATCAAGCCGAACGAACTGGTATTGGAAGTCGGTGGCGACGCCGCCGTCAACCCACGGAGTTACACGCTGGCGGAATTGCAGGAATTATTCCCAGAGACCTCAGTAGCCGCCGTTGGCGCCTGCAAAGGCCTCGGGCGCGGCATTTTGCACAGACCTGTCCTGGGCGGCCCTCCGTGGGGTAAGGGCGGTGTTTCCGCCGCAAAATGGACGGGGGTTTCCGTTAAAAATCTTCTTGAAGCTATCGGTGTGCGTGACTCCGCAAAGCAAGTGGCCTTCAAGGCGGCAGGCATGACGGCGACGACGACGGGGCCGGATTACTGGCGTGGCCACGGCATCGACGAAATGATGCGACCGGAGCCGCTGCTCGCCTATCGGATGAACGACGGTGATATCCCATTGTGGAACGGCGCGCCGCTCCGGCTCGTCAATCCGGGCGAATATTCTCCTGAATGGGTGAAGCAGGTGGTCCGTATCGAAATCCGCACCAGCCCCATCAAAAATCTCTGGGCCGGGCCAAAGGTTGGCGGCTTTGATCCCATACGAATCACGTCCTTCGCCTGCACGCCTGCTGATGGAACGCAGTTACAAGCCGGTCAAGAAACTGAATTAACGGGCGTTGCCTACGATTCCGGGATTGGCATCGCCAAAGTGGAGGTTAGCCTTGATGAAGGGGCGACATGGGAAACCGCCAAAATGGAAGACGCCCATGGAAAATACGTCTGGCGAGTCTGGCATCATCGCGTGACGCCGAAATCGAAAGGAGCCAAGCGTATTTTGACCCGGGCGACCGGCGTTAGGGGGGAAACCCAACCCGCCGCAGTCTCCGGCGCCGACGTCAAAAGTAACGGACGACGAATCAACGCCATCGCCGCCTACGCCACCTATGTGGAGATTGTATGATGTCCCGAATCAGCTTATCCCTGCTCGTCGTCGGAATTACGGCGAGCTTCTCACTGGTCGCCTTCGCGCAGGATTATTCCAACTATGTTGAGTTGCCGAAGGGGAACTGGACTCTGAAGGATGGGGCCGGAACCGAGCTGGTCGAGAACTATTGCACCGCTTGCCATTCCGTGGCGCCCATCGTGCAGCACGAGGGTTTCGATGAGGCTGGTTGGCGCGCCGAAATTCAGAAGATGCAAAAACGTTATGGGGCCTATGTGGATGCCGGCGATATCGATGGTTTGGCGGCTTATCTGACAAAGAGCTACGGAACCCAGCAGCCCGTTCACTGGTCCGCCGATCCCACGGACATCGCAACTGATTGAAACTTCTTTCTCTTCCATTTTGCGATCTCGCAAGGGCGTCCATACATGACAGTGCCCGCTTCAGTTCTTTGAGTTAATCCGATCCCATGCCGCCTTACTGCTTCCGCCAGCGATAACACGACTGCTCAGCTATCTGAACCTGACCATAGCGACAATCCGAGGCTGATTTAGCCTGACAAGCACCTTCCGGTTTGTGTCGTTTCGTTGCGATCTCTGACGCTCTGTTCCTTATCATTACGCTGGACCCATTCAGTGGGAGAGGATCAACAGCGCGCCGAGCCGATCAATTTTTCCGGGTCGATTGACGCGGGCGACCGCCGTTGGCAAGACAGCGCATCGCCGGGATATTTGTGATCAATACCTGATCCGGTTCAGGAATGTCGATCAGACCTTCTCGCTCCAACTGCCGTATTGCCCGACTTACAGTCTCAGGTTTGACGCCGATATAATCAGCGATATTGCCGCGGGAAATTGGGACGCGAAAGGCGCCAGATTGCAGAACGCCTAAGCGGACTCCAGGCCAACGACGGAATTCGAACAAGACCGAGGCAAGGCATTCGAGAGGCGTTTTGAAGGCAAGATCCGTTACATGATCACGCATACGGGCCAGATGTTCGCCAAACTCAGCAATAAACATGCCGGCGATGTCGGGGCATTTGGCGATCCAGGCCGCTGTCTGATCTTCATCCAATGCCAGAAACTCGGACTCTTTGATCGCGATTAGATTGCCCTGCCGGGCGCGTTCAGTCCGGCGCAGATCGACAAGGTCGCCTTCATGAAACAGGACGCAAAGGGCACGCCGACCGTCGGAGAGTTCTTTTTCGACCGATAGGACGCCGGAAATCAGAACACCTAAGCCTGAATTCACCTGATCGCCACAATTGAGATTGATCATTGTGGCCGTGCGCATTAGCGCGCTTGTACTTGCTGCTGTCAGCCCGTTCCAGCGAGAATGCGTTGGAAAAACCGGTGCTAATTCTCGCGCGACGTTTTGAAAATCTTGCATGACCAGCCCCTTACTTTCCATTGTGCATATGCGTAATGGGTGTGGCGTCATGTTTCATTGATCTACATCAAAAGCATAAAATTTATGCATTTATTGTGATTTAAAAGCTCTTTGATGAGGTTTTGCAGTGCACATTGATTGCAATCAATGTGCACTTGTAGGATTGCGCATAAAGTTTTGCCAATGGCTGCGCGATAGGTGCTGCTTCCTCAGGGGGAGAGTGTTAATGCGGTTGGTACTTAGCTTCGCTGTTGCTGTCTTTGCCGTTCTTTTCGGCATTGCAGCCCAGGCCCAAGACAAGGGGCCGATCAAGCCGATGGACGTGAAGCCTGCGTTGGCGGAACTCGGCAAGCGGATGTTCTATGATGTCAGGCTTTCTGGTGACACGACGCTTGCCTGCGCCAGTTGCCATCAGCCGGACAAAGCCTTCACCGATGGAAAACCTCTTTCTGCCGCCTATACCGGCGCAGCACACTTCCGCAATTCACCGACACTGGCGAACGTCGGCTACCGTGATGCCTGGATGCACGATGGTCGCCTTGGCACCAATCTGAATGATGTCACTCGGGAAATGATCACCGAGACGTATTTGATGAACATGGACATGCGGATCATGCAGGAACGTATGAAGCAGGACCCGGTCTATGTGAAGATGTTTAAGGCGGCGGGGATGAGCGAGCCTTCGAACGGTGGTGCACGTAATGCCTTGCAAGCCTTCATGCAGACCATTGTTTCACGCAACGCACCGATCGACACGGGATCTTTGTCGGCGACAGCCACGCGCGGTCAGAAGCTTTTCGAAGGCAAAGCTGGATGTGTCGCCTGCCATTCCGGCGTCCGCTATACCGATGATCGTCCGTATAATACTGGCGTACCAAATAACCCAGATATTTGGTCGAGCCCTCAGCGACATTCGGCTTTTGTCACATATGCCAAGTTTATGGGCGTAGAGAATTACATGAACCTGCGCGAGGATCTGGGCGCCTATATTCGTACGCATAAATCACAGACTAAACGCAGCTTCCTCACGCCGACGCTGCGCGAACTCACCTGGACGGCGCCCTACATGCATAACGGCACCATCGCGACTCTTGCCGAGGTTGTTGATTTCTACAACGCGGGAGGAGGGAGCGATCCCCTGAAGGACCCACGGGTCCGTCCGTTGGGGCTTTCACAGGAAGAGAAGTCCGAACTGATCGCCTTCCTTGAAGCGCTTAGCGGTGCGTCTTTCGACATCGACGCTTATGTCTGGCGCGCAGACGATTACGGGTACGCTGTAATCGAGAACTGGCGTGAGACAAAGAATTGAGGGAGGCGACAATGACCGCATATAAAACCATCGGCACTGTTATGCTGGCCGTTGTACTGTCCATGCCGGCACTGGCTGACAGCCCGCGACCGAAGGGGCTGGCCGCGCTGGGGCCACCGCCTATTCCGGCCGATAATCCAATGTCTGATGCCAAGGTCGAGCTCGGCAAGCTGTTGTTCTTTGATCCGATCCTTTCCGGCAACTATGCGATGCCCTGCTCAGCCTGCCATTTGCCGGTTGCCGGTTGGGCTGTGCAGGACCGTATTAGTTTCGGTTATCCCGGAACGACCCATTGGCGCAACAGCCAAACGATTGTGAACTCGGCTTATTATTCAAAGCTTTTCTGGGCCGGGTCCTCGAAGTCGCTTGAGGGGCAGGCCCGCTCAGCCGCGCGCGGTGGTGTCGCCGGTAACGGCGAAGATGATATGATGGAAGCCCGGTTGGCCTTTGTGCCGAAATACCGAGAACTCTTCGCCGAAGTGTTTGGCGACGACTGGCCTAATATCCGCCACGCCTATAAAGCCATCGCGGCGTTCGAGCGCACCATTGTTCAGACCGACACACCCTTCGACAATTACATGCGGGGTGAAGACAATGCGCTGAGTAAGCAGCAGAAGCGTGGCCTTGATCTTTTCGCAGGTAAAGCCAATTGCATTGCCTGCCATACAGGCCCTCTGTTGACCGATGAACAATATTATAATCTCGGCGTGCCGCCTTATGCGGGCTGGGAAGATAATGAACTGGCGCAGATCACTTTCCGTTTTGAAATATTTGCCAAGGGATCGAACGAAAAGCTCTATCGTCACGTCAAGGACGACCCTGGGCTCTATTTCCGCAGCAAAGATAAGCAGCATAAAGGCAAGTTTCGTACCCCGAGTCTGCGCTACACAAAGTACACTTTCCCTTACATGCACAACGGTATGTTGGAGACGCTCCGCGATGTGGTGGTTTTCTATAATAACGGGGGCGGTAAGAACGAATTCGCCGATACCAAGAGCCCGTTGATGCAGCCTCTGGGACTTAGCGACAGTGAAGTGGACGACCTCGTCGCATTTCTCGAGAGCTTATCGGGGGATGAAATCCTGATCGATGAGCCGGATCTGCCGGTCATGGAGCCGTTACCGCCAGCAATGGCCCAGAACTAATAGGAGTCTGAAAGATGACAATAGACCCGCGTATCGCCGCTGCTATAAATGGCGAGAATGGCGAAGCCGAGAAAGCCGGAACCCGTGCTTGCCTTATAAATCGGCGGGCTTTCCTTCTGACCGGCGGTATTGCGACTGCAATGGTGATGATCGGTATTCCGGGTTTGGCCGCTGCTATGGCCCCGGCCGTCGTCGCCACCTATCCGCGGAAATTCATCACCAAGCTCTCCAGTTTGAAAGTAGATGAGCCGTTCAATTTCGAATACCCTGACGAAGGTCAGTATGCCGAGTCGATCCTGGTGAAATTAGGTCGGGAAGCAGGCGGCGGTCTTGGCCCCGATAAAGACGTGGTCGCTTTTAATTACACTTGCACGCACCAAGGCGGCCCGCTTCAGGGTACCTATCAGGCGGCGGACAAGGCGCTTGGGCCGTGCCCGCTGCATCTGACGACCTTCGATTTGACGCGCCACGGCATTTTCATATCCGGTCAAGCGTATCAATCTTTGCCCCAGGTTCTGATGGAGCTTGAGGGTGATAATATATATGCCGTTGGTATGTTTGGTCTGATCTACGGCCGTTTTGACAACCTTCAGGGCTAAGGAGAGATAATATGTCTACCCCGTACTATGTCCCAGAAGAGTCTGTGCCGCTGCCGCCACCTGATGCAGATGTAATATCCACGGCGTGTGATTATTGTATCGTCGCTTGCGGCTACAAAGTTTATCGCTGGCCTGTGCGCGGCGGGAAAGTCGGCGGTCCGCTCGCCGATCAGAATGCCTTTGGTGAGGATTTCCCCGTCAGTCCGCTTGGCGCGTGGATCGCACCGAATCAACACAACATTGTGTTGCACAATGGCGAACCACATCACGTTGTCATCATTCCGGACAAAGACACCAAATTCGTTAATCCTGCCGGTAATTCGTCGATCCGTGGCGGCGCCATTGCGCAGAAAGTCTATAATCCACAGAGTCCGACCCGTGATCGATTAAAGTCGCCTATGGTTCGAATGTTCGGTGTGTTGATGCCTGTAACTTGGGACTTCGCCCTCGATATTGCAGCAGAAGTTGGCCGACACGTTCTCGAAAAACATGGCACCAATGCCTACGCCGTGAAGACATTTTCCTACGGTTACATGGAGAACACCTACGCGATCACCAAGTATGCCCTGGGCAATGTCGCCACAGCGAACTTCACTTTTCACGATACGCCCTCAGACGTAACGTCTACGCCCGGTTTTAGGGATGCGGGCTTCGATAACTTCGGGCCAAGCTATGAAGACTGGCGGGACGCTGAGACGCTGCTGATTTGTGGCACGGATCCTTATGAGTCTAAGACAATTTTGTTCACCGATTGGATCATGCCAGGCATCCAAAATGGTCAAAAAACGATATTTATGCTGCCCCGCAGTACCGCCGGTGTCGCTTATGCGGTAAAGAACGGTGGCATGCTTCTCGACATCCAGCCCGGGACTGACTTGCCGGTGGTGCTCGCCATCGCCCGGGTCATCGTAGAGAACGGCTGGGAAGATAAAGAATGGATCCAAAATTGGGTCAACTCCAAGTGGGAGAGCTCTTCCGGCTTCGGCCAGGGTACCCGTAATACGCCTTGGCAGTGGCGCACGACCTGGGGCAAATTCCAGACCGACGGTTTCGAGGACTGGAAGAAATGGCTTTTCGCCCAGGACTATTCAGTCCCCGAAAAAGCAGCAGAGATCGCTCAGATCGATGTAAAAAAGATTTACACTGCAGCAGAATGGATGGCTAAACCGAGGGCAAATGGTTCGCGCCCCAAGACTTCGATCATGATCGAGAAGGGCTTCTACTGGTCCAATAACACCGGCAACACCAATGCGATCGCGTCGTTGGGCATCATCACCGGTTGTGGTGGTCGTCCGGGTCAAGTGATTGCCCGTGCAGGCGGGCATCAACGTGGCGGGTTGCGTGGCGGTTCTTATCCTCGCAACAAGAGCCCCGAGAAGTTACCGGGTCGGCGTCGTCGCGCAATGGATACCGATCGTTACTTGATGTCCGGTCACACCCGGTTGGCCCATGTCATCGGCACCACCTGGGTGCAGGCGATGTGCGGTAGTCAGTCACTTCAAACCAAGTTCGACGAATTGACGACCCGCAATCCGCACCAAGTCCAGTCTTATGACAAAGCCGAAATTATTGAAACGCTCAAGAAACGTGCGGATTCAGGCGGCATGGTGGTTTGGGACCAGGATATTTATTTGGTAGACCCCATTGGGGCGCGCTATGCCGACATCGTCTTCCCTGCATCTGGCTGGGGTGAGGACAACTTCACCCGTGCTAACGGCGAGCGGCGTATCCGGCTCTACCCGAAATTCTACGATGCGCCTGGTGAGGCCAAACCGGATTGGTGGATCATTGCTCAGCTCTCAAAGAAAATGGGTTTCGAAGGTTTCAACTGGAAAAACTCCAACGAGGTTCTAGAAGAAGGTTCACGCTTCTCACGCGGTTCGCGCAAAGACTTCCACATGGTGAAGGTCGCAGCTCATCGCGAGGGCAAGACGCTGCACGAAAAACTGGGCGAGTTCGGGACCAATGGTATTCAGGGTCCTGTTCTGATGCTTGCGGATGGCAGCTTGGAGGAGACCAAGCGACTTCACGATGTGAACAGGATTCTGCCGGCTGACGGGCCGATCGGAGGCACTGTATTCAATAAGAAGCTTACCCATTTCAATACTCAGACCGGCAAATGTAACTTGCAGAAGGCCCCTTGGAATTTATTTTCCAGTTATTGGGAATGGCTCAAGCCGCGTGAAGGCGAGCTTTGGATGACTTCCGGGCGCATTAATGAGCGTTGGCAGTCTGGCTACGATGATCGTCGCCGCCCGTATATTGTCCAGCGCTGGCCGGAAAACTGGATCGAATTGCATCCGGACGACGCTGCCGCCAATGGTATTGAGTCAGGCGACTATGTGATGGTGTATTCCAATCGGATACCTGTCCAGAAAGACACTATTGTCGGCATTGAAGGCGATGATTTTGATTTTGCGTCGCTGTTGAAAAACGGACATATCGAATTGACGAAGGCCGCGATTACCGCAGTGGCGATTGTAACGCCGGCGGTTAAGAAGGGGGTTGGCTACATGGACTTCCTCCATACGAGCCAACCTGCAAACGCACTCACGGGCAGGGTCGTTGACTGGATCAGCGGGAACTACAACTACAAGATGGGGGTTGGTCAGGTGAAGCGCCTGGGTGAAAGCCCTTATAAAAAACAGTTCCGCTCGATGTCCTTCGCACGTCGCGATATCGCCTGATATACGATTTGCCCGGTTTCGGCCAAAACGATGGTTTGACCCGTTTGGGCATTCCTGGCGGCTACGATAGTTCTTGAGGAAAAGCACGATGATGAGCGCAGAAAACTTGCCACCCAATGCGACATTGGATCCTGTCGCAGTTGTGACACGGCATCTGCGCGAGGGTGAGGATGTCGTGCGCTGTGCCGCCGCTGGCGCGTTAGGTGCGATCGGCGATAATAGGGCTGCGCCCGCGCTGGTCGATGCTTTGCTTGACGAAGATCCTGATGTGCGGGTCGACGCAATGGCGGCCTTGGTGCATTGCGCTCGGCCTGAAGATGCAGACGCGATCCGTCGTTCGCTGATGGGTGATCCGGTCAAGGAGACAAAAGTATTCGCGATCCGGGCGCTTAGTCGGCTTGCTGACGCCGCGTCGGTGCCCTTGCTTTGCGCATTGGCAAAAGAGCGTTGCGATCATGACATCGCCTGGGAAGACGATACGGGCATGTGGGATGAATGGCTGGACGTGCAGGTCGAGGCAATCAAAGCGCTGGGTGAAATGGACGCCAGTGAAGCTATTGATACATTGCTTGAAGCACGCTCCGACGAGTTGGGTCAGGAACTCGATACGGTCGTTTTTAAGGCATTAGCGGAAATTTCGAACGGTGGTGTACCTGTTCTGGCCAGCCTTCTGCATGATCAAAGTGCAGCGGTGCGTACCGGCGCTTTTCTCGCACTATCGAAGGCCCGCAAAGATGTTCTTATTCCTCTGAAAGAGTTGTTTGCCAAGGATGCAAGCGCGGATGTTCGGTGCCTTGCTATCGGTTGCCTGGATGCCACGGACCCTCTGGCGTCTCGCCTTGCGCTTGCCGATCCAGATGCGACCGTTCGCCGCGCTGCCCTGAAAGTTTTTGCCTATCAGCGTCCTGAAATTGCACAGGCTGCGTTCAGCGATTCTGATGAAATGGCACGAGCGATTGCACTAGAAGCACTGGTGTCTGGCCGGGAACCTTTGATCACGGATGATCTCATTGCCAATGTTTTAGTATGGATAGAAGGTAGTGATACGCATCTGACGAGTACCTGTGCAAAGTTACTGCCAACGATCTGTGGCGTTGAGGCTCGAGGACCGCTTTGCGCTTTGGCAATGGATGAAGAACGTTCAGTGGAGGCCCGTATTGCCGCGCTTTGCGCGCTTGCTGCCGTCCCTAGCTCTGAAGCCGTTGTTGAGACGTTGAAAAACGCCACAATGAATCCGATCAGGCAGCTCAGAGCGGCTGCGCTGACGTCGTTAGCATTGTTCTCAAAAACGCCCGATATTCCTTTAGTCGCTGATATTAACGGGGTGCTTGTCGGCGCGATCCTTGGCGATCTTTTGCCGTTTGAGACTTCAGGCGATGGGCGTGCGGACGTTTCACAGATGACTGACGGCAGCCACGATGCAGATGGCGCCGCATCTCAGCGCATTGTTATTTCGCCGGATGGTGAAATTGTTATGGCGGATACACCTTTGAAACGCGCGGAGACTAATCACAACCCAGACAGCAACGTTATCGAGGGTAACTTTCCGCAGTCAACTCTTGAGGCCCTTCAAGGGCAGGCGCAGGTCTCGTTTATGCCAGCCTCTATACCTATACCGCCTGACGATGATGAGGGAACGCAAGAAGAGAAAGAAGAGAAAGAAGAGAAAGAAGAGAAAGACGACCTTGGGGCCGGCCATTCCAAGAGCCGCAGTCGACGCGTTGCCGTTGATGGGCCGGACGACATCGGTGCCGATCTGCGTCTTGTTGCGATTGGTATTGCCGCCGACTGCCCTGATAGGAGCATTGAACAGGCCTTGCTGGCCACCCTAGGCAGCCGGCAAACCGGTTTGCGGATCGCGGCCTTCAAGGCCCTCGCACAGCGTAGTGAGCACCTGCCGCTGGCGGCGGAGGCTGAACCGCTTATTGTTTTGGGTCTGGAAGATACGGACCCGATTGTTCGCGCCTTGGCCGTGCAGATTGTTGCACACAGTTTTCCGGGCGCGATCGATAGGCTTTCGCCGCGGCTTGACGATACAGACGCCATCGTACGTTCCACTGCCTTGAAATACCTAGCCGCGTCGGTGCCAGAGCGAATGTTTGCCGGCCTGCGTGATGAGTCGCTGCTGGTCCGCCGGGTGGCGGTTGAAAGCGTCACCGCGTTCGGTGACGCCGCCGATCTGGAGAAGGCCATTGAGATCTGTTTGGAAGAGGGCCGGGTCGACAGTCTCATCGAGGCCTGTAGGCAGGCCGTGACGGCACAAGATGCGTTGCTTGCCGCCCTTAATGACAGGGATGTGAAACGGCGCAAGGCCCAGACTGCACTGGAAGCTATTGCTGCTGGGTGCTGTCAGACGAATGCGAATTCGTCTCAATTTGCCGATAGATAAGACGATTTATGCAGCAGAAAGTTGCTGCCATTCAAACGGTGCAGCTTTGCGGTTTGTTTTGAAACCGTGTCTCAAGATAAGGTGGCGTTGGTGGTTAAAGTGGTTCGTTACGGATGAACGGATTGAAGTG
>TARA_R110000787_G_scaffold137132_2_pt1 | contig 11180 bp, 11 predicted proteins | sample TARA_R110000787 | Tara Oceans TARA_R110000787 (sample SAMEA4397920) | marine metagenome | biome: Polar Biome; feature: [DCM] deep chlorophyll maximum layer (ENVO:01000326); material: water (ENVO:00002006), including particulate matter (ENVO:01000060) such as... | depth 35 m
TCATTCGATTTGGAGATATTTTTTTAAATTACTTTTATAATAAAATAAGTCTTCTTACCTCTTTGTACCAATACAAATTGATTATTAATTAAATCTGAAATACTTATTTTAAAACCTTCAGAAACTTTTTCCTTATTTATAGAAACCGAATTTTCTTTTAATGCTCTCCTTGCTTCCCCATTCGATTTTAAGAAGCCTGTTTTTTCTGCCAATGCTCCTATAATGTCTAAACCACTTTCTATTTCAGATTTTGAAACTTCTGCTTGAGTAACTCCTTCAAATACATCTAAAAAAGTGTTGGTATCTAAGTTTTTTAAATCTTCAGAAGTCGATTTTCCAAACAACATATTAGAAGCTTTAATTGCGTTCGCTAAGTCCTCTTCATTATGTACGGTTACAGTAACCTCATCCGCTAATCGCTTTTGAAGCAAACGCATATGTGGTGCTTCTTTATGTTCTAAAACCAAAGCATCTATGGTTTCTTTATCTAAAAAAGTAAATATTTTAATATACTTTTCAGCATCTTCATCGCTGGTATTTATCCAATATTGATAAAATTTATATGGAGAAGTTCGGTTGGCATCTAACCAAATATTTCCGCCTTCACTTTTTCCAAATTTACTACCATCACTTTTAGTAATTAATGGACAGGTTAATGCATACCCTTTACCACCACCAATACGACGAACTAACTCTGTACCGGTTGTAATATTTCCCCATTGATCACTTCCACCCATTTCTAAAGTACAATCATGAGTTCTATATAAATGAAGAAAATCATAACCCTGTACCATTTGATAGGTAAATTCAGTAAATGACATTCCTTCGCCATCACCTGTTAAACGGCTTTTAACCGAATCTTTCGCCATCATATAATTTACAGTAATGTGTTTTCCAACATCGCGAATAAAATCTAGAAAACTAAATTCCTTCATCCAGTCGTAGTTATTTACCATCACTGCTTCATTTTCTGCACCCGAAGTAAAATCTAAAAATTGAGACAGTTGTTTACGCACACATTCTTGGTTGTGACGCAGCGTTTTTTCATCTAATAAATTACGTTCGTTAGATTTCCCTGATGGATCTCCAATCATTCCAGTAGCTCCTCCTACTAAAGCAATAGGTTTATGTCCACTACGTTGATAGAATGCCAATAACATGATTGGCACTAAATTACCAATATGAAGCGAATCTGCAGTTGGATCAAAACCTACATAAGCTGCACGCATTTTTTCCATTAGATGCGTATCAGTATCTGGCATCACATCGTGAATCATTCCTCTCCATTGTAATTCTTCAACAAAATTTTTCAACTCCATTATTTTTTAATTTCAGCAAAGATATATTTCTATATTTTAAGATAAAACTTTAAATCAAAAAACCTTAAATTGCTCTTATGATATTAGTAACAGGCGGAACTGGATTGGTAGGAGCACATTTATTAGTAGCACTTGTAACTAATGGTGAAAAAGTAAGGGCGATACATAGAGCTTCTAGTGATTTAGGCGCCGTAAAAAATGTGTTCTCTTATTACACCAACGAACCAGAAACCCTCTTTAATAAAATAGAGTGGATGGAAGCAGACATTACCGATGTCACAACTCTAGAAGCAGCTTTTAAAGGAGTCGACTATGTATATCATTGTGCTGCTTATATAAGTTTTAATCCAAGGCATTATCCAGTCTTAAAAAAGGTGAATGTTGAAGGAACCGCCAATGTGGTTAATTTTTGCTTAACAGAGGGCGTAAAAAAACTTTGTTATATCAGCTCCATTGCTACACTTGGTAAAAAAACTGATGGATCTTTTTCTACTGAAGAAACAGAATTCAATCCTGAAGAAAATAACAGTGTTTATTCTATTTCTAAACATGAAGCCGAAATGCAAGTATGGAGAGGAACTCAAGAAGGGTTGAATGCCGTAATAGTACATCCGGGAGTCATTATTGGAGAAGGTATTTGGAGTTCGGCAAGTGGAGGTATTTTCCGAACCATTTCTAAAGGCTTGCGTTATTTCACTCCAGGGGGAGTTAGTATGGTAGATGTAAAAGATGTCGTTAAAGCAATGATTAACTTAACTACTAGTGATATTAAAAACGAAGCTTATGTTTTAGTTGCTAATAATATTTATTATAAAGAGTTACTTACAAAAATATCTGTTAACTTAAATAAAAAACCTCCCAATAAAACGGTTGCTAAATGGATGATGCTCAGTTTTGCAAACCTAGATTGGTTTTTATATAAAGTGTTTAGAATTAAAAGAAAATTACTTAAAGCTACGGTAAGAAGTTTGTATAAAACTTCATTTTACGATGCTTCAAAAATTGAAAAAGCATTGGATTTTAAGTTTACACCTTCCAATAAAACTATAGAACGAGTTGCGAGAAATTACAGAAGAGATTTCAACCTTTAATTGCTCTCAGAAGCATTAATTAATGTGCTATTAATTACTTTTTCTTGTTTATTCTCTTTTAATTTTTGGATCCTTAGTTTACTGTCTTTAATGGAATCTAGCTTAAATACAATTTTATAAATACTGTCTTTTTCTTTTTGAAGTAAAACGAGTCGATCCTGTACTTGAGTTAGTAAATTGCCGTAAGTTTTTAAATCTGAACTGTAATATGCATTACTAACCACAAATTGTAAACTATCCACTTGGTATTTATTATAAATAATAGAATCTAACTGAAGGTTTCTTTTCTTTATTAATTTATTGTTGACATTTCTAGAAGCATTACTTATATATACATCGGTTAAAATATCCACCATGATATCTTGTGAGATTAAATCAGTAGGCATTTCTGGTTTTTTAACATCTTGACAGGAAGTATAACTCACTATCAATATCAAAGCCAAAAATGATTTTAGTTTGATTTCAATTTTCAAATTCTGAAAAAAAGTTATTTTCCTTAGAAGCTGCATTAGTTTCTATTAAATGTTAAACGTTGTGGAACACTTTTGTTTGGAAATTTTAAATTATGATAGGTTAAAATTCCATTTACAAAAGTATGTGATACTCTCGATTTAAAAGTGGTCCCTTCAAAAGGAGACCATCCACATTTGTATAAAATATTTTCTTTATTTACCGTCCAAGGGCTTATTAAATCTACTAAAACCAAATCGGCTTTATATCCTTTTCGTATAAATCCTCTGTCTTTTATCTGAAATAATATTGCAGGATTATGACACGCTTTCTCTACAATTTTCTCTAATGAAATTTTTCCTTTATGGTGCATTTCTAATAAGGCAACCAAGGCGTGTTGCACCAATGGTCCACCTGAAGGTGCTTTGTTATAACCATTGTTTTTTTCTTCTAAGGTATGTGGAGCATGATCGGTAGCAATCACATCCAAACGATCATCTAATAATGCTTTCCACAAACCATCTTTATCCTTTTGGCTTTTCACCGCAGGATTCCATTTAATTTTAGTTCCTTTTGTTTTGTAATCTTCCTCTGTAAACCAAAGATGATGTACACAGACTTCAGCCGTAATCTTCTTTTCTGCAAGTGGTTTTTTATTTGAAAACAAATGAGTTTCCTTTTCCGTAGAAAGGTGAAAAACGTGCAATCTTGCGCCTGTTTTTTTGGCAAGTTCTATTGCTTTTGAAGAAGATAAATAACAAGCTTCTGCACTTCTTATTTTTGGATGCATTTCTATTGGAATGTCATCTCCATATTCCTTTAAATACTTTTCTAAATTGTTTTTAATGGTTTTTTCATCTTCACAATGTACAGAAATCAACAAATTGGTTTTGCTAAATATTTCTTCTAAAACCTTAGGGTTATCAACCAACATATTTCCTGTAGAAGAACCTAAAAACAATTTTAAACCTGCTACTTTATTTTCATCTACCTTAAGTATTTCTTCTAAATTATCATTAGTTCCACCAAACATAAAACTATAATTAGCCCAAGAGGTTTTTTCTGCAATCGAAAACTTCTCTTCTAATTTTTCTATCGTTGTAGCTTGCGGAACGGTATTGGGCATTTCGATAAAGGAAGTAATTCCACCAGCAACTGCCGCTTTAGATTCGGTTTCAATAGTTGCTTTATGCGTTAGCCCTGGTTCTCTAAAATGAACTTGATCATCAATTAATCCAGGTAACAAATACTTACCATTGGCTTCAATTATTTGAGTATCTCCAGTTTTAGCACTAATGCTGCCACCAATTTCAACAATTAGATCGTTTTCAATAAAAACATCACCTTTTACAATGACTCCTTCATTAACAATCTGCGCATTTTTTATTAATACCTTATTCATTAAATCTCGTATTTTGTAAACATACTTTTAAATTTCATAGAAATTACTCCAAAAATTGCTTCCGAAATAATCCCACCACTCATTTTTGATACTCCTTCTGTTCTATCTGTAAATATCACAGGAACTTCTATAATATTAAAATTGTGCAAATGTGCTTTAAATTTCATTTCAATTTGAAACGCATAACCTACAAATTTTATTTTATCCAGGTTGATTTTTTCTAAAACCGCTCGTTTATAACAAACAAAACCAGCAGTAGTATCTGTAATTTTCATTCCTGTAATAAATCGCACATATTTAGAAGCGAACCAAGACAGCAACACTCTGCTCATAGGCCAATTTACTACGTTTACACCTGTTTTATATCGGGAACCTATAGAAACATCTGCTCCATCCATTTTGCAAGTATCATAAAGCTTTAATAAATCGTTTGGGTTGTGTGAAAAATCGGCATCCATTTCAAATACAAATTCGTAATTTCTTTGTAATGCCCATTTAAAACCGTGTATATATGCTGTTCCTAGCCCTAATTTTCCTTCTCTTTTTTCTAAAAAAAGATGATCTGAAAATTCATTTTTTAATAACTGAACAGCTTCTGAAGTGCCATCTGGCGAATTATCATCTACTACTAAAATGTCAAACTTTTTTGGCAAAGAAAATACATGACGGATAATCCGTTCTATATTTTCAATTTCGTTGAAGGTTGGAATAACCACCAATGCATTAGACATATTATTAATTTTCAACAAATGTACCTTTTTTAGGTTAATTAAATGTGAATGAAATTGTAAATGAGTCTGTTTTTAAGCTTTAAAATATACTACCTTTATCGTTCTTAAAAATAAATTTGCAATACACTAACAGAACCATAGAATCCTTGGATTGGGTAACCTTAATTATGGTTGGTTGTATTGTAGTTATAGCGATTTTAAAAGTTATTTACCCTAAACGTTTCGAAGATTTTATAAGATTACCTGTTTCCAACAATTACTTTTTAGCAAAGGGTAAATCTGAAGAATTAAGACACCCTTTTAGCATTTTACTTTTTGTGATTCAATTACTATCCATCTCGTTATTTGCTTATTTGTTTTTTTTAGATAAAGGTGAAGCCAATGTACTTCTGTTTTTGAAAATTCTAACTGCAGTATTTGTTTTTATAATAGCAAAAATCAGTATTGAAAAAATGATTGGAACTATTTTTTCAATTGAAAATGTTATAGATCAGTACGTTTATGAAAAACTTACCTATCGTAATTTTTTATCGTTAATATTAATTATTGCCAATCTCGTTTTTTATTTTTCCATTAAACCAGACTTCAATATTTTCCTAATATTTATAGGCATTCTCTTTCTTATAAATATGCTTATTTTATACTATAGTTATAAAAACTACAGAAGTCTAATATTTAGCAATTTCTTTTATTTTTTATTGTATCTTTGCGCACTTGAAATTTCACCTTATCTCATACTGTATAAAGCATTTATATAGATAGGTTAACTAATAAAAATTGTCTCGTATGAAAGTGAAAACTATTTTGGTTTCGCAACCTGAACCGAAAGTGGAAAATTCTCCTTATTTCGATTTGATTGATAGACAAAAAGTTAAAATTGACTTTAGAAGTTTTATCCATGTAGAAGGAGTGTCTAGTAAAGATGTTCGAGCTCAAAAAGTGGATCTTTCTAAATTTACTGCAATTATTTTAACCAGTAGAAATGCTGTTGATCATTATTTTAGAATCGCAGAAGAATTGCGTTTTAAAGTACCTGATTCTATGAAATATTTTTGTTTAAGTGAAGCAGTTGCTTATTACTTGCAAAAATATGTTGTTTACAGAAAACGTAAAATTTATGTTGGTAAAAGAACATTTTCTGAATTGACACCTATTATTAAAAAATACAAAACAGAAACTTTTTTATTACCATCATCAGATAAGTTAAAACCTGATGTTCCAATAATGATGAATGACTTAGGAGTATCTTGGAAAGAAGCTACTTTTTACAATACGGTTGTAAGTGATCTTTCAGATTTAAGAGACGTTTATTACGATATTTTAGTGTTTTTTAGCCCAAGTGGTATTAAGTCGTTATTTGAAAATTTTCCAAATTTCGAACAAAACGATACTCGAATTGCTGTTTTCGGTAACACTACCGTTAAAGCTGCAACAGAAGAAGGCTTGCGTGTAGATATACAAGCACCGACTCCAGAGACTCCATCAATGACTATGGCTTTAGAGAAATACATCATCGATGTAAATAAAAAGAAATAAACTTTTATACTGCAATCATCAAAAAAAGCTTGTTTTCAAATTAGAAAACAAGCTTTTTTTATTTAATTCTATTTTAAGAATTTGCTATAATTGTGGCCCAGCAGCAATCAAAGATTTACCTTCATCATTGTCTGTATATTTATCAAAGTTTTTAATAAATAATTTAGCTAATTTTTCAGCTTTTTCATCCCATTCAGAAACATTTTTATAAGTATCTCTTGGATCTAAGATGCCATCATTAACTTTTTCTAATGATGTAGGAACTTCTAAATTAAAAATTGGCATTATTTTAGTCTCCGCTTTTTCAATAGAACCATCTAAAATTCTATCGATAATTGCTCTAGTATCTTGAATAGAAATTCTTTTTCCAGTTCCATTCCAACCAGTATTTACTAAATATGCTTCCGCTTTATGTTCCTCCATTTTCTTAACTAATTCCTCACCATATTTAGTTGGATGTAATGTTAAAAATGCTTCTCCAAAACAAGCAGAAAATGTTGGTTGTGGTTCGGTTACTCCTCTTTCAGTACCCGCTAATTTAGCAGTAAACCCAGATAAAAAATGGTACTTAGTTTGTTCTGGAGTTAATTTAGATACTGGAGGCATTACACCAAAAGCATCAGCAGTTAGAAATATTACTTTATTTGCATGTCCCGCTTTAGAAACAGGTTTTACAATATTATCAATATGATAAATTGGGTAAGATACACGAGTATTTTGCGTAATAGAACCATCGGTAAAATCAATTTTACCATATTCATCTACAGTTACGTTTTCTAATAATGCATCTTTTTTAATGGCTCCATAAATATCCGGCTCTGCTTCAGGATCTAAATCAATAGTTTTTGCATAGCATCCACCTTCAAAATTAAATACTCCTCCATCGTCCCATCCGTGTTCATCATCACCAATTAGTTGTCTTTTAGGGTCTGTTGACAATGTAGTTTTACCAGTCCCTGATAATCCAAAGAAAATAGCTGTTTTACCATCTTTACCAACGTTTGCTGAACAGTGCATTGCAGCAATACCTTTTAGCGGTAAATAGTAGTTCATCATGGCAAACAATCCTTTTTTCATTTCACCACCATACCAAGTACCACCAATTACTTGCATTTTTTCAGTTAAGTTAAACACGGTAAAAACTTCAGAATTTAACCCTTGTTCTTTAAAGTTATCATTTAATACTTTAGTTCCATTTAAAACCACAAAATCTGGTTCTCCATAATTCTCTAATTGTTCTTTAGTTGGACGGATAAACATGTTTTTTACAAAATGCGCTTGCCAAGCAACCTCTACAATAAAACGAACTTTTAATCTAGTATCCTCATTTGCTCCACAATAAGTATCAACAACGTAAAGTACTTTGTCAGATAATTGTCCAGCAACTAATTCTTTTAAATCGTTCCATACTACCTGAGTAGTAGGCTTGTTATCGTTTACTACCTTCTCTGAAGTCCACCAAATCGTATCTTTGGTGACGTCATCTTTCACAATATATTTATCTTTAGGAGATCGACCGGTAAACTTCCCAGTCATAACATTTACAGCTCCAAGTTCTGTTTCATATCCTTTTTCAAATCCTTCTAAGCTTGGATCTAATTCGGCTTTATTTAATTCATCAAATGATGGGTTATATATAATTTTTTTTACATTCTTTATTCCAATGTTACTTAATGAGGTAACTACCGAATCGCTTATTACTACCATTCTAATTGTTTTAAATTTTGTATTTTATTTGTGGTAAGCTGATCGTTCTTTATTGCACTTGAAATTACGCTTCTAAATAATGAAGGCATTTTTGCAGTTTGGTTTTTATCGACCATAACAGTTTTTAATTGTTGAAGACTACAAAATTAAGAATTCTATTAAAAACAGACGTTTTAAATTGAATCTTTTGTTGTTATTTATTCACAATTACTCCATAAGCCAATCGCAGCCAACCAATTATTAGTAAAAAACCGCCGATTGGGGTAATAAAAGCAATGGTTTTTGCATCAAAAGGTAAAAAATTGTTTAATGCTAGTAAATAAATAGACCCAGAAAAAAGCAGGATTCCAATTAAAAAAAAACGAAACACCCATTTTTGAGTTTTTGGCAAAATAACAGTAGATACGCCCAGTATTAGCATTACTATTACATGATACATTTGATATCGAACTCCAGTTTCAAATGAAACTAAGGAGTTTTCAGAAATCAATTCCTTTAAACCGTGAGCACCAAAGGCTCCAATCATAATCGTAAGAGCACCTAAAATAGCTGCTGTAACCACAATATTTTTATTTGTTTTCATCTTCAAAAAGGTTATTATTTAGTAATTTCGTGCTGTTTAAAAGCAATCTTCAAATCTACGAAAACCTAACGAATGAGAAATATATTAATTATAGGAGCAGGACGATCAGCAACATGTTTAATACGTTACTTACTAGACAAATCTAGGTCAGAAAAACTATTTATAACTATTGGGGACATTTCATTAGACTCTGCCCAAAAATTCACTAAAAACCATCCAAATGCAAAAGGAATTTTGTTGGATGTATTCAATAAAGAACAACGAGAAGAAGCAGTAAAAAACTGTGACTTGGTTATATCTATGTTACCAGCACGTTTCCATATGGAAGTTGCAAAAGACTGTATTACGTTTAGTAAAAACCTTGTAACTGCTTCTTATATTAGTGACGAAATGCAGAGCTTAGATGAAAAAGCTAAGGCTAAAGGACTGGTATTTATGAACGAAATTGGTGTTGACCCTGGAATCGATCACATGAGTGCGATGAAGGTGATTGACAGCATTAGAGACAAGGGTGGGAAATTAATATTATTCGAATCTTTTACAGGCGGATTAGTAGCTCCAGAAAGTGACAACAACTTATGGAATTATAAATTTACTTGGAACCCAAGAAATGTAGTTTTAGCAGGTCAAGGGGGTGCAGCGGAATTTTTACAAGAAGGACAATACAAATACATCCCTTATAATAGACTTTTTAGACGTACCGAATTTATTAAAATTGAAGGTTACGGAAAATTTGAAGTATTAGCCAATCGTAACTCTTTAAAATATCACGATGTTTATGGTTTTAAGGACATATTAACTCTATACAGAGGTACTATTAGACGCGTTGGATTTAGTCGTGCTTGGAATGTTTTTGTGCAACTAGGAATGACTGAAGACGGTTATACGATACCAAACTCCGAAAACTTAACGTATCGTAATTATGTGAATTTATTTTTACCTTATTCTCCAACAGATTCAGTTGAGCTAAAACTGCGTCATAATTTAAAAATTGATCAAGACGATCTTATCTGGGAAAAATTAGAAGAAATAGATATTTTTAATGGTGAAAAGAAATTAGGAATTAAAAATGCTACACCAGCTCAAGCACTTCAGAAAATATTAATGGACAAATGGACTTTAGCAGAAGATGATAAAGATATGATTGTAATGTATCATAAATTTGGCTATGAACTAGATGGAGAAACTTATCAAATAGACAGTAGTATGGTTACCATTGGTGAAGATCAAACCTATACAGCGATGTCAAAAACTGTAGGTTTACCCGTTGCCATTGCATCATTAAAAATCTTAAATAAAGAGATTACCACTCCTGGAGTTCTAAGACCTATTGCAAAAGAAGTATACGAGCCAATTTTAGAAGAATTAGAAGCTAATGGCATCACCTTTAAAGAAGAGAAGAAAGAATATTTAGGATATAATCCTGATAATTTAGCTTAGTTAATTATTTGTCATTCCGAGAGAGTGCAACGACCGAAGAATCTTTTTGTTATTAAAATATGAGATTCTTCAATCATTCTCAATGACAAACTATTCTGCAATAAAAGAGCCCAAAGAATAATATTCTTTGGGCTCTTTTATTTAATTATTACCTAGTTCCGTGAAACTAAAAATCACTATTGGTCTAGAACAATAAGATTTCTGCCTACGTAGGAATTATTTATCTTCTCCCCATAAACATACTTACAAAATACAGTAGTGTTGCTAAAGATCCTAATGCTGCGACAACATAGGTTCTTGCTGCCCATTTTAATGCGTCTTTTGCTCCTGCATGTTCTTCTTGAGTTACCATGTGCTTATTCTCTAACCAAGCCAATGCACGATTACTTGCGTCAAACTCTACTGGCAAAGTGATAAAAGTAAAAAGTGTTGTGACTCCAAAAAGCACAATTCCAAGCAAAAACAACATCGATCCTAAAGCACTTCCAGAGTACATTAAAATTAATCCTGCCATGATCACAAAGTTTGAAATCTTACTTGAAAACCCAACAGCAGGAACAATTTGCGAACGCAATGTTAACCAGCTATAAGCTGTAGCATGTTGTACCGCATGACCACATTCATGAGCTGCAACCGCAGCTGCTGCTGCATTTGTTTGCCCATAAACAGATTCGCTTAAATTAACAGTTTTATTTGCTGGATTGTAATGATCTGTTAACTTCCCTTTTACCGAAACAACTTGTACATCGGTTATTCCATTATCTGAAAGCATTTTTTCAGCAATTTCTTTTCCGCTCATTCCATTTTTGAGCTGAATTTTCGAGTATTTTTTGAATTTACTTTTTAGTCTGTTACTAACGAACATACTCACTAAAAAAATAACTCCGGCTAATAAATAATATCCTCCCATATTCATCACCT
>TARA_R110000787_G_scaffold8495_6_pt1 | contig 11171 bp, 7 predicted proteins | sample TARA_R110000787 | Tara Oceans TARA_R110000787 (sample SAMEA4397920) | marine metagenome | biome: Polar Biome; feature: [DCM] deep chlorophyll maximum layer (ENVO:01000326); material: water (ENVO:00002006), including particulate matter (ENVO:01000060) such as... | depth 35 m
TTCAATTATTTCCGTGGAAATGTATATACTAAAGATTTTATAGGTGAAGATGGAAAAGTGAAAATTGTAACCGCAGATTCTATTGTTTACGACACATTAAGTAATGGTAAAATAATTGCTAGAAATTTACCTGGAGAAATATATCAAGTTCCTGTTGATGAAAATGAAACTTATTTAAGAACTAATTTTAATAAAAGTGATCATATCAACTATCGTGATGGTGATAAAAAATCAACTCGATACTATCAATCTTTCAGTGATGAAGATGAAGAAGAGGATGATTCTAAAAAAATGTATAATTCACCTAAGCATGTTGTTAGTGCAGATGACTCAGGAGAATTAGATCGTCAATACGATGAATCTTCTAATAGAACATCATTAATTAATGATGAGGTTCGTGTATTTAAAGGTGGATCTTGGAGAGATAGAGATTATTGGTTAGATCCAGCTCAAAGACGTTATTTCCCTCAAGATATGGCTACAGATTACATTGGTTTTAGATGTGCAATGTCTCGTGTAGGTTCAAAATCTAAAGAAGGAAAAAGACCTAGAAATTAATAAAATTATTAATTATACAAAAACCTCTTCAGTAAATTGAAGAGGTTTTTTTGTACCTTTATTTTATGATTATAGAAGAGATTCACAAACATTTTATCAAGTCCTCTGGTATTTGCACTGATACTAGGTCAATTAATAATAACTGCCTTTTTTTTGCTTTAAAAGGAGCCAATTTTAATGGCAATACATTTGTAAATAATGCAATTAAAAAGGGAGCCTATAAAGTAATCATAGACGAAAAGGAGTTCCAAAACAATCATTCCATTTTGGTTGATAATGCATTAGAAACGTTACAAGAACTTGCAACATTTCATAGAAATCATTTAAACATTCCTATCATTGCTCTTACGGGTAGTAACGGTAAAACAACTACAAAAGAGTTAATCAATGTTGTACTTTCTAAAAAGCATAATATAGTTGCCACCAAAGGAAATCTTAACAATCATATTGGAGTACCTCTTACCTTATTATCCATGAATTCTGATACTGAAATGGGTATCGTGGAAATGGGTGCCAATCATCATAAAGAAATAGAATTATTATGTAAAATTGCCAAACCAGATTATGGATATATTACAAACTTTGGAAAAGCACATTTAGAAGGATTTGGAAGTCTTGAAGGTGTAATTAGTGCAAAAACTGAAATGTATCAGTATTTAAAAAAGAATAATAAGACCGTTTTTGTCAATTTTAATGACAAAAAACAATTGAGTCATTCTGAAGGGATTAACAAATATACTTTTGGAAACGACCATCAAAATTGTAATATAAATTTATTAGATGCCTCCAACGAAGTTTTACTTAGTTATCAAAACACAACCATACAAAGCCACTTAATTGGGCAGTATAATTATAACAATATTGCTGCTGCAATTGCAATTGGGCAATATTTCAAGGTAACAACAGAAAACATAAAAGCCGCGATTGAAGGTTTTATTCCCTCAAACAATCGTTCACAATTATTATTAAGAGGTACTAATAAAATTATTCTTGACGCCTATAATGCCAATCCATCAAGTATGATGGCAGCATTAGAAAATTTCATACAATCCAATGGAGATCATAAAACAGTCTTTTTAGGCGATATGTTTGAGTTGGGTCCTGACGCTGAAATGGAACATCAAAACATCGTTTCTTATTTAGAAAAGGGTTACAAAGGCACGAGTTATCTTATAGGAGAAAATTTCAATAAAACAAAAGTCAATGCTTCAACTATTTATAAGTTTAAAAACTTTGAAGAACTAAAATCATCCCTTGATAAAACATCTATAAAGAATAAATATATTTTAATAAAAGCTTCAAGAGGGATGGCTTTAGAACGTATACTTGAGTTAAACTGTTTTAGTTGACCATTAATTTTTTAACAATAGAAACACCGCTTTTTGTACTAAGTTTAGAATAATATATTCCGCTAGATAATTTTAATTCCGAAAGCGAAACTTGATGTGTTCCTGCAGATTTTTCTTCATTCACTACTGTTTTTATTAGCATACCCATAGAATTATAAATGCTTATTCTTACAGTTTCAACATCATTCAGAGTAAATTGTAAATATGATATTTCATTTATTGGGTTGGATGAAATTATATAACCAAATGGATTGGCATCTTCATCAGTAACCGACAAGACTGTTAAGTCTACAAATATCACTGAAGATCCCATTGGGATACCCAACACATCTGTACTTTTACTATACCCAATATCGGCAGGATCATTTAAACTTGGAGTATCTACAATTTCAGAAACTGAAAAATCATTGTTATATTTTGTGATTCTATCAGGTGTCCAAGAAGAAATATAATAATTACCATCATTATCATCATCTATACCATCAATATTTGATAGACTTGTAGTAATGATTGTTGAAACCAAATTATCACTTAAATCTACAGCCTTAACTTTCGCATTGCTTCCCCATGTTACAAATAATAGTCGATTATTATCTTCATCAAATAATACACCGTTTGGAGTCCCCTCCGTATTTGAAACTATTTCAGTAACTATTGGATTTAATAAATCTGAAATATCGATGGAATAAATTTTTCCAGCGCTAAAATCCGTTACATATAAAGTATTTGATCCATTATTAGTTAAACCGTTTAGAAAACTTACGCCCGGAATTTGCAAATTCATTACTTCCTCTGCACTTGTTAAATCATAACCTTTAATTACATTTGATGCAACAGCAAACAAAGTATTCCCAAGCACTTCCATTCCATGAGAAGCATTTCCAGTTCCAAAAAAACTTAAATTACCTGCTCCATCATCGGCAATTATTCTTGAACCATTTGCAACTAACCATTGACTATTTACAGAATCATATTCAACGCTTTCTGCAGATTGATAATTTTGTGACATTAATAATGACACATTAAATAAGAAGATAAATTTAAAGATAGTTTTCATCGTTTTTTTTTCGAAACTACTACTTATTATTGAATTTTAATTATTCTATTACTTGTTTCACTTCTCCACAGGTAAGCATAGCATCACCAAAATAAGGATTGATCACTTTTTCTTCATTACTCAGCCAATAGGCTCCCTTATTATTATCTGCCATAGGACAAAATTGATGATACACTTTTTTATTGACGCCAAATACTTCAATCGCATTAGTTAGGCTTGATGAGAGGTTTTTAAAATACTTTCTTTGCTCTTTAATTTTAGATGTTTCTGAAATTAAAGTTGCAGATACCTTAATCTCTTTTTCTAAAGACATCCAGTGCACATGAGTCTCATTATCTGTTAATAGTTTCATATCAACTTTAGACAAATTATCTAACAGCCTTTTTGATGCTCCTACTACGTTTTTTGAATCATCTATAACTAATGCGTCTTTCAAATTGATATAATCATTAAAAACTGCATTTAATTGATTTTGAAAGTCATTCGACACCTTTACCCTTTCATTCATATTGGTATGATTCTCATTCTTTAAAGAAGCGGTCTCATCCATCCCAAGATGCCCTTCGTGACCTGTAGTTGTTTTGCCTCCTTCTTTATTCATCATTGATTTCTTACCTTTTAATTGTGCTGCTGCATCTACGGTAAATGTCCCATTAGTGACTATTTCATTTCCAACAAACAGGCCTTCCATAACTTCATATTTATCACCTATTTGATTACCCAAAACGACTTCACGCATTTCAAAAACAGGTTGGTCTGGGCTCGTTTTTACATAAACTACAGAACGTTTACCTGTCCATAATACAGCTGAAGCTGGAATAGTCAAAACACCTTCTTTATCAATCAAAGCACTTTTAATATTTGCTTGTACAAACATTCCTGGTTTAAATACATCGTTTTGATTATTCAATACAACTCGCAAGGTTACAGTTCGTGTTTTTATATTTAAAACTGGATCTATAAAATCTACCTTTCCTTTAAACTCTTTATTTGGATATGCATTTGTAGTGACTATTACCTCCTGCCCTTTTTTAAATCGGTCAATTTGATTTTCGTACACATCAAAATTTCCCCAAACAGTATTTAGATTGGCTATTTTTAGTAAAGGCTGACCTTGTTTTATATAATCGCCTTGTGCTACTAATTTTTCTGAAACGGTTCCAGAAACGGTTGCATATACAGGAATATTTTCTTTTACATTTCCAGATGTTTCAATTTGATTGATTTGATTTTCAGAGAGTTTCCATAATTTTAATTTATTCCGAACTGCTTTGTAAAGTGCTGGCTGTGTTTTCTTTAAAGAAGCTGCTGTAATTAATTCTTGCTGTGCTGCATATAACTCTGGTGAATAAATAGTGGCCAACAATTGACCTTTATTTACCTTTTCGCCTGTGAAATTTATATTCAACTGTTCTATTCTTCCCGAAAAATAACTGACTTGAACTGCATTGGCTTCTTCATTTTCTACAATCTTTCCAGATAATTTAATAGTGTTATTTTCTGTACTACTACTTCCAACAATAGACGTTTGAATGTTTGCCAAAGCCATTGCATTTTGAGTTAGCCTAAATTGATCTGCTAATAGCCCTTCTGAACTACTTTCAGCAGGAATCAATTCCATTCCACAAATTGGACAATCACCTGATTCTGGTTGCATAATCTGTGGATGCATCGAACAGGTCCACATTTGATTGGTTTCAATTACTGCATCGTGATTGTGTGAAGTCTCTTCACTAGATGAACCTCCAAAAAGTATCCATCCTAAAAGTAATCCTACCCCTAATATTCCTGTGTAAATTATATATTTTTTCATTTTAAAAGATGTTTAATAGCATTAATACTGCCATTACAATCATAATGGTATTTTCTATAAATGTTGCTTCTGTCATCGGTAATTTTAAAGCTGTTCCTAAACAAGCGCATCGTATAGATTTTTTATCTAAGAGCTTTTTTGTTACTCCAATAGTTGTTATTCCTAACACGATAAGTGTAACAATCAAAGCTAAATTTATTTCAAATCGCATTAAGAACATCAAACCCAAAGCAGTTTCAATAAAAGGATAAATCCATCCATAAATGGGAATTCGCTTCGCTAAAGGGTCATACATTTTAAATGACTCAGGAAATCCTTTTAAGTCTAACATTTTGAAGAAACTAAACACAATATAGAATAAGCCCATAAAGTCAAGCATAAATTCGTTCCAAGACCAATCTTTATAATGAAGTAATACACTTGCTGTTATGATATAAAAAATGATGAGCAATAATGGCTTTAACTGTTGTAGTTTAGTTTTTTCTTCATCAACTGCTACCGCAGATGAAAACACATTTTTTTCATCCTTTTCTGATAACGTATATTTTTCTGGCAATGCAATTTGTAATACGTCGGCTGCAATATGTTTATCCATTGTCACTTCTGCTTCCCCATTTTCAAGATGAATAGAAACATTGGTGACGTGTTCTAATGCGTTTAAATATTTTTCTACGGAAGTTTTACAGTTTTTGCAAGTCATTCCTTCTATTTTATAAGTGTGTTTCATTACTGTTGCGTTAAATAATTAATAATCGTCGTTTGCACATAATAGTTCTTTACGGATTCTATTTGATTCATTTGAAATTTTAGTTGTAATTCTTGAATATCTAGTACATCGTTAAAATCTATTGTTCCTGTTTCATAGCTTTTTATTAGAATTTCTTCTGCATTCTCCGCTTGCTTTAAGTTTTTGGTTTGGGTTTTATAACTTATTCTGGCAGCCACTCTTTCCTTAATTGCTTTATCTAATCTTATTTCTAAAACATTCATTCGTTCTTGTTTTTGCACAACAATTTCTTGTTGTTGCAACTCATTTTTCTTAGTTTGTGATTTGTACTTCTTATTAAAAATTGGAATAGATAAAGACACCATAGGCATTAATATATCTTTTCCATTATCATCAAAAGACATATCTGGTCTCTCTTCAACATATATATAATCCAAACCAAAGCCTATCATTGGACTACTTTCTTTTTGGTTTAGCAATTCTGATTGTTCTACGGAATAAAAGAGCTTATCATACTTAAGTAATTCTGGATGAAGTGCTAAACTTGTAGTATTAACATCAAATTCCCCTGAAGGTATCATCAAATCATTTACTACTTTTAACACCACATCTTTATCACGATTTAATAGCTTATTGGTGTTCGTTTGTTCTGCTAAATATTGTTGCTCTAATACTTGTTTTAACTGCTCTAATTCATTTTGACGCATTTGTAATCGTAATACATCTACTGCTGATGCTTTGCCAACTTCAACAGAAGTTAAAGCAAGAGTTTCATAAGTTTCTAGCAGGTTTATATTCTCGGTTAACACTTCCTGTTTTTCTTTATTTGCATATAAATTATAATAGGATTGTGATACGGAAGCAATCAACTTTCGCTTAGAAATTACAATATCTTCATATTTAGCATCAGCTAAAGAGTTGACATAGTTTTCTCTTGCTGTTATATTACCAAACCAAGGGAGCATTTGTTTAGCTGATACTTTAAAACGTTGTGCACCTGTTCTTGTTTCTGGTTCGCTTACAAAATAACCAACACCAAATTCGGTATTCGGTATCGTGTTGACTTCATTCACTTTTTCTGAAGAAATTTTGTATTTCAATTCAAATTTTTGAATTTCTGGACTATTTTCCAACGCTTCATCAAGGAGTATTTCTAATTGTTGAGCATTCATAAAGAAACTCAAGAAACAAGCGCCAAGAGTTAAGACTAATTTTATATTAAACTTTGTGTATTTCATTTTGCAATTCTTTTAAGTTGAAATTCTTGTTTCCAGCTATACAACACTGGAACAACAAACAAGGTGATTAAAGCGATTAGCATTCCACCAAAACCTGGAATTGCCATAGGAATCATAATATCACTTCCTCGTCCTGTTGAGGTTAAAATTGGCAATAATGCCAAAATGGTAGTTGCTGTAGTCATTAAACACGGCCTTATTCGTTTTTCACCTGCTTCAACTATAGATGCTCTAATTTCCTTTTTGCTTTCTGGTGTATTTCTCTCAAAGGTTTGTTTTAAATAGGTTGCCATTACCACACCATCATCGGTTGCTATTCCGAAGAGCGCAATAAATCCAACCCAAACTGCTACACTTAAATTAATTGGGTGCATCTGGAATAAGTCACGCAAGTTTTCTCCAAAGAAATTAAAGTTTAAAAACCAATCTTGACCATATAGCCAAATCATTATAAAACCACCTGCAAAAGCAACTGCAATACCTGTAAATACCATTAATGAGGTTGCTACGGAACGAAATTGAAAATATAGAATTAAGAAAATAATAAACAATGCTAAAGGCACCACTACCGATAGTGTTTCTTCAGCTCTTAACTGATTTTCATAAGTCCCTGTGAACTTGTAATTGATGCCTTTTGGCACTATCAACTCACCTGAATCAATATTTTGCTGAATTAAGGCTTGCGCATTTTCAACCACATTCACTTCTGCAAAACCATCTAATTTATCAAACAATACATAACCTACTAAAAAGGTATCTTCACTTTTTATGACTTGCGGACCTTGTTCATAACGAATGGTTGCCAATTCACTTAAAGGCACAGGACTGCCCTTCTCAACAGGGATATAAATCTGTTTTAAATCGCTTGGATTGGCTCGTAATTCTCTTGGGTAACGTACTCGCACGCCATAACGTTCACGACCTTCGACCGTTTGGGTTAATACAATTCCACCAATAGCAACCTTTAACACCTCTTGTACATCCTGTATTGAAATACCATAACGTGCAATTTTCGCTCTGTCAATATCAATTAACAAATAGGGTTTACCAACAATACGATCTGCAAAAACTGCTTCTTTTTTGACGCCGTCAACCTGTTTTAAAATGCTTTCTAATTGTACCCCAAACGCCTCAATTTGTTTTAAATCTTGGCCTTTTACTTTTATGCCCATTGGAGCTCGCATACCTGTTTGCAGCATGACCAATCGAGTTTCAATAGGTTGTAATTTAGGTGCAGAAGTAACTCCTGGTAATTTGGTTACTCTTACAATTTCGTTCCAAATATCATCTGGTGATTTAATTTTTGGTCGCCAATTGCGGTAGAACTCACCATCATCGTCTGGAATGAGCTGTTCCTTTGCATTAATAGATTGCCATGCTTCCCGTTGTTCCACTCGCAATGACATTCCGTTTTTTAATACAAATTCATCATTTTCATTGACTTTATATCGTTGGCGTTTGCCTTTATTATTCAGCATATATTCTGGCTTATACTGAATAAGATTCTCATACATCGATAAAGGTGCAGGATCTAAAGCAGATTCTGTCCTTCCTGCTTTACCAACAACGGTTTCAATTTCTGGAATACTAGCTACTGCCATATCTAATTGCTGCAAGACACGTTTGTTTTCTTCTACACCAGAATGAGGCATTGATGTTGGCATTAAGAGAAAAGAACCTTCATTTAAAGAGGGCATAAACTCTTTTCCGGTGTTTTTCATAATGAAAAAACCAGCAATAACAATTATCGTTGGTACCGATAAAAACAATAGTTTGTTTTCTAAGCACCATCTTAAAATACGCGTATAATACTTTCTAAAAAGTGTAAAAACTCCTAACAATCCAAAACAAATAATACTCACAAATAGCAGATTCCAAAAGATATTTTTATCTACTCCTAAAGGTCTCCAATATTCAGCCAATAGAAATACAATTGCTAAAATTGAAATTATAATGTTGATACCATTTTTTGAAACTGAAAAGTGAAAATTAAAAAGTGAAAGATTGATTTTCGATTTATCAAAATAAATACTCATTAATGACGACATTCCAAATGCTATCAAAACTAGACCTAACCAATAACCATATGAAACAGCTCCTAAACCTAATAGTAACAAAATGCTGTTCAAAACATAGTTGAAGCTTTTTTTAATCCTTTTCTTTCTAAATAAAAACGCTGCAAACGGTGGTATTAAAAACAAAGCTACAATTAAAGATGCAGTTAACGCAAAGGTTTTTGTAAAGGCTAATGGTCTAAATAATTTCCCTTCTGCACCAATCATAGTAAATACTGGAATGAAACTAATGATGGTGGTCATTACTGCTGTTACAATTGCGCCGGAAACTTCTGTTGTTGCTTTATAAACAACGGTATTAACTGGCAACTTTTTATCATCTTCATCAAGATGTCTAATAATATTTTCTGAAAGTATGACTCCTACATCGACCATCGTACCAATTGCGATAGCAATACCAGATAAGGCTACAATATTAGCGTCTACGCCAAAGAGTTTCATTGCAATGAACACCATTAATACAGCAACTGGTAATAAACCTGAAATTAATACTGAAGCTCGAAGATTAAATACCATAAAAATAATGACCAAAATGGTTATTAATATTTCTAATGTTAAGGCTTCATTGAGCGTTTCTAATGTTTCTTGAATTAGTTCTGATCTGTCATAAAAAGGAACAATCGTTACTTGTGAAGTACTTCCATCGGCTAATATTTTTGAAGGCAATCCTGAACTTAATTCGTTAATTTTTTCTTTGACCTTGTTAATGACTTCCATCGGATTAGCCCCATATCTCGCTACAACTACACCTCCAACTACTTCTGCACCTTCTTTATCTAATAATCCTCTTCGAGTTGCAGGACCTAATGATACTTTTCCAATATCCTTAATTTTTATAGCCGTAAATTCTTCGGAAGTAACAACGGCATTTTCTAAATCTGAAATGGACTTTATATAACCCAATCCACGTACTAAATATTCCGCTTGGTTAATTTCTATGGTTTGTGCTCCAATGTCTTTATTACTTTCCTTTACTGCCTTTACAACTTGACTTAAACCAATATTGTATTGACGCATCAATTCTGGATTAACATCAACTTGGTATTCTTGGACGTATCCACCAATTGAAGCAACTTCAGATACACCACTTGCAGACGATAAAGCATATTTTACATAGTAATCTTGGACGCTACGTAACTCTTGTAGATCCCAACCACCAGTTACATTTCCATTTTTATCACGTCCTTCTAAGGTATACCAAAATATTTGCCCTAATCCTGTTGCATCTGGACCCAAAGCAGGGTTAACGCCATCGGGAAGTAAACCACTTGGTAATGAATTTAGTTTTTCGAGGATTCGACTTCGACTCCAATAAAACTCTATATCTTCTTCAAAAATGATATAGATACTTGAAAAGCCAAACATAGATGAACTACGAATGGTTTTTACTCCTGGAATACCGAGTAAAGAAGTAGTTAAAGGATAGGTAATTTGGTCTTCAATATCTTGTGGTGAGCGACCCTCCCATTTAGTAAATACGATCTGTTGGTTTTCTCCAATATCAGGAATGGCATCTACTGCTACAGGGTTGCTTGGTAAAAATCCTGTATCCCAATTGAAAGGAGAATTTATAGTTCCCCATCCTACAAAAAGGACGAGCAGTAACACTGCTACAAGTTTATTTTCTATTAAAAATTTGATGCTTTTATTTAGCATTTGCTTTGATTATTAAACGATGAGACATTGGCGTTAGGAAAACACCGAATACAGGAAATCATCCTTATAACATTACAGTCATAGGATAACACAGTCTATTGTTTAAAAATCAAATTAAATACGTCTCGTCAATCTTGTAGAGTTGCCTTAGGACGAGCGGTGGTTCGTAGTCTTCGTACGAAGTTATATTTTTATCTATACCTTCAAAAAGGTTAATATACGTGTAAACAAATGAAGTTATAAATAGTTGTTGTTGAAAAGAAATAGGGTCAACTGATAGTTGCAATTCATCTTGACCATCAACTGTTAATTGTTGGTCATCACAGCAATTCTTTTTAGTAACATCACAACCTTTTGCTGAAGGATTTTGCATTTCCATTCCACAACCTTTTGCTTTGTGGAAAATTGCAGTTTCCACCAATGTATCGCCACAATAATGCATATCTATCGTAAATGACATTGTAGAGAATAACACTACAAAAGCCATTGAAATTGACATTATTTTATGGAATACTTGCTTCATTTATAATACAAAGGTATCATTTTTATTATCAACTTGTTTAAAATTATGTTAATAAACGAAAAGTCTGTTCCTATTTAAAGGGCTGGTTTTTATAGATCAACACAAAATATTCCATAAATAAAAAGATCCCAATACATAGTGTATTGGGATCTTAAAAGAAGTGGGCAATGAGGGA
>TARA_R110000787_G_scaffold94518_1_pt1 | contig 11170 bp, 13 predicted proteins | sample TARA_R110000787 | Tara Oceans TARA_R110000787 (sample SAMEA4397920) | marine metagenome | biome: Polar Biome; feature: [DCM] deep chlorophyll maximum layer (ENVO:01000326); material: water (ENVO:00002006), including particulate matter (ENVO:01000060) such as... | depth 35 m
CCCGCCATTATCGCCGCGGTGAAAAACACCCCGGGCATCGAAAAAGTAGTCATCACCACCAATGGCTACAAGTTACCGGAACGCATCAGGTCCTGGGCAAACGCAGGCCTGGATGGCATCAACCTCAGCATCGACAGTTTAGATCCGGCTGTTTTCCAGGCAATTACCGGCCACGAGCGACTACAGGAACTGCTCAACGGCCTCGAACTTGCCGTCGAACTTGGCATTGGCCGTGTAAAAGTAAACACGGTGCTGATGCGCGGTTTAAACGATAACCAGATCGAACGTTTCCTCACCTGGTTAAAGGATAAACCCATCACCCTGCGCTTTATCGAGTTGATGCAAACCGGCGATAATGCTGAATTCTACGAGCAACACCACGTGCGCGGCGCTGATATTAAAACTACATTACTGGGTGCTGGCTGGACACAGACGTCTCGCGACAAGGATGCGGGGCCTGCACAGGAGTTTTATCACCCGCAGTCGAGGGGCAGGGTCGGCCTGATCATGCCCTACGGTAAGGATTTCTGCACCACCTGTAATCGGTTGCGAGTCAGCGCTACGGGCAAACTCCACCTCTGTCTATTTTCAGAGCACGGTATTGATTTACGACCCTTGCTCAGCACCGACAATCAACGCGACGAACTTATCGGATTTTTGCAAAACCAGCTACAAACCAAAAAAGTCAGCCACTATTTACAGCAGGGCTTAAGCGGTGGAACCCGACATCTAGCAATGCTTGGAGGTTAATCATATGGCCCAAAACTATGCTGAAAATTTTCAGTCCCTGCGTATTGCAGTCTTAACAGTGTCAGACAGCCGCACCGAAGCCACTGACACCTCCGGGCAACTGCTGGTGGAACGGTTAATCGGTGCCGGCCACAGCCTCGCCGCCAAACAGATAGTCAAAGATGACCTGTATACCATCCGCGCCATTGTCGCCACATGGATTGCTGCAGACGATATCCAGGTCGTGTTGATCACTGGCGGCACCGGCTTTACCGGCCGCGATTCCACACCTCAGGCAGTGCTTCCCTTATTCGACACGGTAATTGACGGTTACGGGGAGTTGTTTCGACAGATTTCGTACACAGACATCGGCTCGTCAACCGTCCAGTCTCGAGCCGTTGCGGGGCTGTCCAATGGCGCGATCGTATTTTGTATGCCGGGCTCCACCAATGCCTGCCGCACCGCGTGGGATGGCATCATCGGCGAACAGTTAGACGCCAGTCACAAACCCTGCAACTTCGTCGGCCAGCTCAAATCGGTCACGAATCAAAACTGTGGCACGCGGGAAACCGCGCAAGCTAAGCCATGAATCAATTGAGCCATATTAACGCCGCTGGTGAAGCAGCCATGGTTGACGTCAGCGGCAAGACCATCACAACCCGCATTGCCACAGCCGAGGGCTATGTCAGCATGCGTGCTGAAACATTGGCCCTCATCCGCGACGGCGGCCACGCCAAAGGTGATGTGTTGGCGACCGCCCGTATTGCGGGGATCCAGGCAGCAAAAAAATGCGCTGAGCTGATTCCCCTGTGCCATCCCCTGATGCTGAGCAAAGTGCAGGTCGATTTTGAACTACAGCCAGAGCAAAACCGAGTACGAATAGAAGCGATGTGTAAACTCGATGGAAAAACCGGCGTCGAAATGGAGGCACTCACCGCCATATCAGTGGCCGCCCTGACCCTGTTTGACATGTGCAAGGCGGTCGACCCCGGCATGACCATCGAAGGAATCTGTGTCCTCAACAAGACCGGAGGTAAAACCGGACCGTGGCAGAGAACATGATGCCCGGCGCGCATTGCTCGGAACTAACCTGGCCAGAGCAGCGCTTCACAACCCACCCCTTGAATCTATGACCCCAATCCATGCCCCAGTTAATGCATCAACACCTGGCCCAACGTTTGCCTCAAAGCGTTTATCGCCAGACGCGCCGCAATGATTAAGATCCTGCTATTCGCGCAATTACGAGAGGTACTCAAGTGTCATCAGCTCGAATTCCCCTTGTCGACGCCACTGACCGTCGCCGAACTAAAAAGCCAGCTTGCCGGGCGGGGAGATCTATGGCACCTGATGTTCGCCGAGCAGGAAGTGCTGGTCGCTGTTAATCAGGTGATGCGTGACAACGACACCATGCTGGGCAGCGGTGACGAAGTCGCCTTTTTCCCGCCAGTGACGGGAGGTTAGTCATGTCCGATAATCCCTCAGGAGAAACAAGCGCGACAGCACCCGCCAATAACCACATTCAAATCCTCGATCAAGCATTTGAACCTTCCGCCATGTACCAAACCATGCTCGCGACTGATGTGCAGCACGGCGCGTTGGTGACCTTCACCGGCATGGTTCGCGACCTGGCCGCAAAGCCAGTGAACGCCATGTTTCTCGAACACTATCCGGGCATGACCGAGCGCGCTCTTGAAGACATTATTGCCAAAGCGCACGCACGCTGGGCACTCGGCCAGGTTTCTATCAGCCATCGAGTAGGAATGCTCTATCCCGGCGAGCCCATCGTCTTTATCGGTGTCACCAGCACCCACCGCCGCGAAGCTTTTGAAGCCTGCCAGTTTTTAATGGACTTCCTGAAAATGGAGGCGCCTTTCTGGAAAAAGGAGTTTACCCCCGACGGCGAACGCTGGGTCGCGGCCAAAAGCAGTGACTGTGAAGCGGCGAAACGCTGGTAAATCGTGACTGCATCAGCGCCAGCAAAGCAAATACTGGGCGTGATACTGGCCGGCGGAGAATCCCGCCGCATGGGCCAGGACAAAGCCCTGTTACCTCTAAGTGATGCCGACGCCGGGGGCAGTATGACGCTCCTCGACTTTATGCTGCGTAAACTCGAAGCCATTGAGCTGTTTGAAAAAATCGTTATCTGCCGCAATGAAAAACCAACAGGCGCCGCGCATCAATACCTGCCAGACATAAAGCCCGGGCTGGGACCGATTGGCGCGCTGTATACACTCAGCACGCATTTCCCTGGGCAAAAAGCACTTATTGTCCCGGTCGACATGCCATTGCTGGAACCACAACAGTTAAAGCGGTTAAGTGAAGTCGACACAAGTCAGCTGGCAGCCTGTCATTACCGGGGCTTTTATTTTCCGCTGCTTATGCAGTTCAACAAGAGCGTTGCCGGGCACCTAATTAAACGGATAGCAGCAAAGGCCCCCGATCTCTCTGTCGCCCGATTATTACGAGATATTCAGGCGACCGAGTTGGCCGCGCCCGGCAATTTAGCTCAATTTGACAATGCCAATACCGCAGCGCAGTGGCATAAGGTATTACGCGTTATTGAGCGGCGTTAACCAGTCTGTCCGGCCTGCGCCTTTTCGGCCATTTTCATCGCTTTAATATTGCCTTTTCAATCAATTATACCGGGGGCAATCATACCGGGGGATACCCCTCATCGCCATGCTAACCACCGGTTCTCCTGACCCTGGCAAAAGTGCCATCAAGCAAACTTCACCACCGCATGACCGGGAATAGTTACATCGCCCTGAGCGTTCTTCAGATAAAGGCTAACCTTTACCTCTTTGGTTACGTCATTTTTTTCTTCAACCTTACCTCCGGCAGTCATGGTTTCGCCGAGATAGGCGGCACGGCGGTTGGCGTAACCAAATGACACCATCGTCGCGTCCTCGCCAATCCAGTCGGTGACGACCTGGCCAATCCAGTCACCCTGTAGCGGTCCGTCCAGAACAATGGCGTCATAGCCTTCTTCCTCAGTGGCGTAGGCGTGGTCAAAGTGAATTCGATGGGGGTTCCAGATTGCGGCGTTGTACATAAACAGTTGTACGATAGTCGCTGTGTGATCGCGGCTGGGAAGCTCACTGCCGACGGTAATATCTTCGTAGCGCAACATAAAATTTACCTCGCTATCAGTGATGTGGTTTCGTTAAGGATCGGTTCACCGTCTTCGGTTTCCACCACCACTTCGGTAACAACAAAAATAAGCGGGCCAGTTTTGCCGGCTTTTTCGTAGATATCTTTTAACTTGCGGGTTATCTTAATTCTGTCGCCGGGACGAATTGCACGGTGATAGACGGTGTCTGAACTGCCGGCCATCACGCGCTTTAAGGGCAGCGGCGGGATGAGTTTATCCTCAGCAATACCGTCTGCGCGTAATTTCTCCGGTGGCAGAATTTCCATGGAATAGCCAAAGTGGAACAGCGGCGGGGCTTCGTCGCCATTGAGGTATTTTTTTGCGCGTTGTCCGGTTGATACCGCGTATTTTTGAATGTCCCGGCGAGTGACTTCCACGTGTATGGTGGGGTTTGCCTGACCAATTCTCGCTGTAATTTCCGGCGTTAATAATCCTGCCATGTTTTGAATCCTAATATTTTTTATGTCTACTTGTTGCGTCTATTTAGTACGTCTAACGGACTGCGCCCGTCAGCTTTTACCGCTGAACGCTGCGCGGCGAGTGAGCAAAGGGGCCAGTTATGCACAGTGAGTTACCGGCCCCAATGCGCCCGGTAGTATGCAGAAATTATGACACTGCGAACTATGACACTGCGGGCATGATTTTGATGTCCGGCGCACCAGCAAGAAATTCACCCAGACGGCCACCCAGCTGTTTAAAGTGTGCTGTACCTCGATGCGCTTCCAGGTCGGCACCGCTACCGTACTGCTCGAGCATAACGTAGGTAGTTGGGTCATCGGTTTTGTGGAGCTGATAAAACGTGCAAGCTGGTTCGTTGGCCCGCACTGCTGCTGCGAGCTCTTTCATCAGCGCTTCAAAACCTGCCTGCTTGCCATCCTGTATTTTTAATGTCGCGATTACACCAATCATGGTTCTCTCCTGTTAGCATTTTTTGGCCTGTCACTATACGCCATGAGCCGCCACCTGAGTATATTTGCTCGGCATCTTTGTTTTTTTATATAACTCGGGGCTACACTGTCACGAAACTCAAGAAGCAACAATAAAACTCAGGTGCCTGCGTGTTTAACCGAGCACCGCCACAACAACACCCAGGGGAGTATGAGGTATGCCCAGCTTTGATTCCGATGGCGTAAACATCGTCTATGAAACCTTTGGCGCAGGCGCGCCGGTAATCCTATGCCACGGGTTCGCAGCCCATCGTCGTCAGGCCTGGATGGCCAATGACTGGCAGGGCACGCTGATGACCGCCGGACGTGAGGCGGTGCTATTTGATCATCGCGGCCACGGTGACAGTGAAAAGCTCTATAACCAGGACGATTATTCTATCCCAGTAATGGCTGGCGATATTCTGCGCCTAATGGACAAGCTACAGATCGACAAGGCCCCCATCATCAGCCACTCTATGGGCGCGCGCATTACGTTGCATCTAACTATTCACCACCCTGATCGACTGGACGCTGCGGTGCTGATCGGCGTTGGCGAATACATGCTGGACCCGCGCCGGAACCCCAGTCTTATGGCAGAAGCCCTACTAAGCGAGGAGCCGTGGAACATCGAAGATGAGGCGGCGGCATCTTTCCGCGCTTTTGTCGATTCAACACGGGGAGATCATCGGGCGCTGGCGGCATGTACGCAGGGTATCCCTATGCCACTGAGCCGCGAAGAACTCGCCCGGATTAGCCTGCCTGTACTGGTGATTGGTGCTCAGCAGGATGAGTTTAGCGGCGACGCGGCCCCTTTGGCAGACGCCATTCCGGGCGCCAAACACGCCACGGTACCGTACACGAGTCACCATTCAGTGTTGGCCGAAAACAAAACCAAGGACATCGTCTTTGAGTTTCTGGATCTGCCGCCACCGCAACACTATGAGCATTCGTGGTGACCAATCAAAATTAGCCTGTCAACAGGGGTTTGACCTCCCTGGCGAACCGTTCTACCTGCTCATGGCGTTCGCCAGGAGGGCTGACCGAGTCCAGAATAATATGACGCACCCCGGCTTCGCGGAACTCATTGATCCTGGCCGCAACGTCTTCGGGACGGCCCAGCGCGCAGTATTTTTTAGCGGGGCCGCGAAAGTCGCTGGCATAGCGCTCACTGAGGTGTTCGGTCGCGACGTCCCAGGATCTCTCAAACGTGTCATCAATACGGAAAAACAGCAGGTGTGCTGTACCAAATCTGTCAACCTTACGATTGACCTTCTCCGCCGCCGCGGCGATCACCGCCAGTGATGATTTGTACATTGCCGGCGTCACCACGTAGGAAACGTAGCCGTCGGCCAGATGTCCTGCGCGTTGCAGCGCCGCCTCTGACCGCCCACCACACCAGATCGGTGGCCCACCGAGCTGCCGTGGTTTTGGCAACATTTGCACGTCTTCGAAGGGGTAGAATTTGCCATCATTGGAAACCTTTTCACCGCTCCACAGTTTTCGGAGGACCTGCATACCCTCAGTCAGACGGGCACCACGCTCCTTAACCGGCACACCGCAGGCAGCAAACTCATTAGGAAATTCACCACCTATACCGACGCCAAATATTAGCCTGCCCTCGGTGAGGCGATCCAACGTGGATACCTGTTTGGCAACCGGGGTCGGATGCCGTAGCGGCAACAGATAAACCGACGTACCGAAGGTCAGGCGGTCACTCAAGGCAGCGGCCTGAGCCAATTGCAATAAAGGGTCGGCGATCGGCACAGCAAAGGCAATATGGTCGCCGACCCACAGCGAATCCATGCCAATAGCGTCAGCCAGGGCCGTTGTTTTGCGTACAGCACTCAGGCTGTCCATGGAGGTCATCCAGCCAAAGTGCATTTTTGTATCCAGCGGCAAACTCATATCGTTTAACTCCCCAATTCATTATTTACGGGTAATCTGATGTTTCGACCCGCCATATGGCGCGCCAGCAAACCATTTTATTCGGTAGCAAAGCCACTAAAGGCTGATTTAATACGACGGATATCCTGGACTAGATCCGCCGGGAAATCCGCTGGCACACTGGTCGCAACGCTGGCAAAAATAGCGTCTGAGCCGTTACCGAACCGCCGGTCAATGGCCGCTGCAATATTCTCATGCGTGCCGATAGCAGCGAATAGTTCGACCATGTCGTCGGGAATTTCTGCCGCTATTTTGTCCCATTCACCAGCCTTGGTCATGGCGTTAAGTTTCTGGCCCAGGTCTTCAAGGTTGTGCTGCTCGAGCACCGGCCAGTAGGCTGGCGTCGAGGCATAAAAAGCGATGCGGTAACGCACCCATTCGACCATCTTGTCGACGGTTTGTTGGTCCGGGCCAGAAGCAATAAATCCGCCCCCCGAAACTTCAAAGTTCTGCCGCTTACGTCCCGAGCGCGCCATACCCTCCTGAAGATTGGGCATGACCACATTATCAAGATAAGCGCGGGTACAAAACGGATGCAAACGCACACCATCGCACACTTCGCCAGCGACTCTGAGCATACCTGAACCGACAGCGGCAATAGTGACGGCGGGTAGTAGCCCGTCGTAGTTCTCGGGAATAAAATTGGGCGTCATCAGACTGAACTGATAGTGTTCGCCGCGAAAATCCAGCTTGCCGTCGCCTTTCCAGCAACGCCAGATGGCGCGAAGCGCCTGCACATATTCACGCATCCGCGGCGCTGGTGCCGACCATGGCACGCTGAAGCGGCGCAAATTATGGGCTTTAATCTGACTACCCAGGCCCATTACAAAACGACCACCAGAAGCCGCCTGGAGATCCCAGCCCAAATTGGCCGCACTCATAGGGCTGCGCGCAAAGGCTATGGCGATGCCGGTGACCAACTCCACCCGCTCGGTCACCGTCGCCGCGACGGCCAGCGGCAGGAAAGGGTCGTGGGCATTTTCCATGGTCATCACGCCATCGTAGCCTGCGGCTTCAACAGCCCGTGCAGCCTGCGGCACCGCCATAAGATTATGCTGAGGAATCGTGGTGAATACTTTCATGTGTCATCACTTATTAAGAGCTTTGGAGAATCGGCAACCAGCGGTAGTGACGCAAGTTTATATAAATTAGGTTGGCGGTTGTCTATCAAATTGGCGAACCTCGTCGGGAATTTCATACCAATGCTGTTTTTCACTGACCCACACGTGCACAGTGGGTGTGAGCCATCCTGTATCAGCAAGCGTTCCCGGTTTCAGCTTGATTACGTCCGGTTTATCCGGGTCAAAATGATAAATACGATTGCCACAGCCTGGGCAGAATTTAGCGCAGTTTTTATTACCACTGTCGGCAATACGCTCCCACTGCTTGAGTTCTCCGCTGAATTTCACGGCATCTGTTTTGACCAGTGCCGTCATACTAAACGCACTGGCAGATAGTTTTTGGCATTGCTTGCAGTGACAGGCTAGCACGATTAGGGGTGCCTCCAACAGCTGATAGGTAACACCCCCACACTGGCAAGCGCCGTCGATGGGAAACTGGGGATCGCTCATTAATAACTCCTTGTTAATTCCCATTAGAGCCAGCTCACACCCTCAGGCCAACCAGCACCTATGCAAAATTAACCAGTACCTGTTCAAATTATTGTATGCAAAAAAAAAGCCGGGGAACCCCGGCTTTTTCAACTGCTTATTGATCGTTTCACATTAGATCAAGCAGCCCGTGAAACCCCTTGCGCATTACCATGCCGCAGTAGTTTACCAGGGTATTCACCGGTGACTTCATTGTCCACCCGTATCGTTACACCATTAACAATCGTGTAACGATAACCTTCAGCACCTTCAACATAGCGCCATTCGTCACCCGGCAGGTCGTAAACAATCTCGACCTGGGTGGTTTTGAGATTTTCCAGATCGTAGATGACGATATCTGCAGCCCGACCCACTTCCAGGGTGCCGCGATCATCAAAGCCAGCTGCGATGGCAGGCATAGCAGCTAAACGATAATGCGCTTCTTCCAGCGTATAGGAACCACGCTCGCGAACTGAATCCACCAACAGATTAGTCGGGTAGCGACCAAAGTTGAGGAATTTTGTGTGGGCGCCGCCGTCGGAAACACCTGGGACAGTCCACTCATTCTGCAGGACTTCATTCATCAAACCTTCGTCATAGTTGAATGGCGTGACATAAAAGACCGTTTTCAGGCCTTCATCAATAGCCAGATCAAGCATCGCATCGGCCGGATGCTTGCCAGTGGACGCACCCAACTCAGCGATAGTCATCCCGACATAGACCTGATTATGCTTGTTAACAACCGATTCGATAACAATATCGGCAATAGGCCCGCTGACAAACGGCGCACTGCCACTGTCGTAATCTTCACGAACGGCAGCACGTAACTCAGGATCTTTCATCTTTTCAATACGTGTGGCGATATCGCCGATGGTGACATCGCGCCATGCGCCATTGCCATCAAACAGGTTAAAGTCATCCAGCATGAAGCGCATGTCATTTGGCGTGGTAATCGCCTGCATCCAGATTTTATGACCCTTCTCACGCTGCTCGTCTACCCATCTCAGCATGCGACGATGCTGGTGAGGATGTCGCTCGTTGACCTGTACCGCATTCCACAACACAACTGCGTCGGACGCCGCAGCCAGATTAGCGCCGAAATCGAGATCAGCGACCACATCATTTTTAGCCTGAGTCAACTGAATAAAGCCCTTGCCACGATCTTTCAACACATTGGCAAACGCCATGCAAAGCTCATCCGACATAGTGTCAGTGGGCATTGGCGTACCGTCATAATCACGTTGAACCGATGTGAAGCCGTCGCCCAATCGCTGCATGGAGAAGCCTATACCACCGGCATCCAGAGATTCTTTCATCATGCGCAACATCTCAGCCAGCTCCTGCTCGCTGGGATCACGCGTTTTAGCCGCTTCGATGCCCATGACATAAACCATCAGGGGATTCAGTGGCACAAAGCTCATGACATTGATGCCTTTGGGCCGACGATCCAGGGAATCCAGCCACTCGGGGAAACTTTCCCAATCCCAGTCCATACCGGCTTTCATGGTAGCCAGAGGAATCGCTTCAACCCGCTCCATGGACAGCATCAGACGTTCCTGTTGATCAGGGTGAGCAGGCGCAAAGCCAAAACCACAGTTGCCAATGGCAACAGAGGTCACACCGTGCCAACTGGAGCAGCTCAGGTAGGGATCCCACAGCAGTTGACCATCGTAGTGGGTATGCAAATCAATAAACCCGGGAACAACGTTCAGCCCGGTCGCGTCAATAACTTCCTTGCCGTCACTAGCGGGAATACCGTCACCCTCGGTGATTTTCGCAATAAGTCCATCCTTGACGGCTATATCGCCTATAAATTTTTTGCGGGTACGGGTGCCATCGATGATCGTGCCGCCTTTAATAACCTTGTCGTATTTAGACATAACGTTCTCCATTAGCTTACATAAAATGAGTTAAAGGATAAAAAAACCGAGAATTTGTCGCTCGATTATATAGTGAAGCAATGCCAACTGCAGCTCGGCTAAGCAACAAAAAGGAATAAACAGGTCGACTTAAAGACCGATTTGCACCAAGTAGCGGTACGCTGCAACATGCCCGGTTAAGTGACGAATTACCCGCGACAATTTTTATCCGCTCAAGAACAAAGCTCGGAATATATTGCGCGCCATGTTACCAGCAGGTAGCATCGCAGGCTGACATAAAACTCCGGGCGACAATGCTCAGGTGTGCGCTGGCCGCATTATGTTTGCCAGACGCGTACATGCTATGAATCCCGCAAAAATATCCAATGTATTAACGAGGAACAATTAAATGAGCAGAAAACACGTACTTGATGGTATAAAAGTACTCGACTTCACCCATGTGCTGGCAGGGCCTACCTGCACCCGCTTAATGGTGGAAACCGGTGCCGAGGTTATTAAGGTTGAAGCTGCTCCTGCAGGCGACATGGTGCGCTTTATGCCGGCACTCAAAAATGGTCGCAGCGGTTACTACATTCAGCAAAACAGGGGCAAGAAAGCCGTCTGTCTCAACCTGCGCGACAAAAGAGCCCAGGAAATCGTCCACAAGCTGGTGAAAGACGTCGATGTCGTTGTCGAAAATTTCACCCCCGGGGTCATGAAACGACTCGGCATCGACTACGAAACGCTGTCTGCGATTAATCCCAATCTCATCATGTGTTCTATCTCGGCTTTTGGTCAAAAGGGTGAGCTTTCCAGCTTGCCCGGATTCGACTACATCGCCCAGGCTTACGCCGGCGTCATCGATATGATCGGCGAAGAGGACGGCCCGCCTTATTTCCCCGGCCTGGGCATGGGTGATGTTTCAACTGGCGCCCACGCTTATGGCGCAATCACGGCAGCCTTATTTCACCG
>TARA_R110000787_G_scaffold90044_1_pt1 | contig 11129 bp, 10 predicted proteins | sample TARA_R110000787 | Tara Oceans TARA_R110000787 (sample SAMEA4397920) | marine metagenome | biome: Polar Biome; feature: [DCM] deep chlorophyll maximum layer (ENVO:01000326); material: water (ENVO:00002006), including particulate matter (ENVO:01000060) such as... | depth 35 m
TCAAAGGCGTATCAAGGGCTGCTGTCACTTTGGCAATCAAGTCAGGCCGCATTGAGGGAGCTGTTAAGTCGCTTAACGGCAAGAAAATGGTGGACGACAAAATGGCTTTAGAGCTGTGGGACTTGAACACGACAGCACCTAAGCACTTGCAAAAAGCAAAGCAGCTTGAGCAAGTGAAACAAATGAGCGAAGACGATATTCCGCTTTTAAATGTGAGTCGTGCAAGGCGAGAGCATTACGATGCTGAGCTGGCCAGGATCAAAATGGATCAGCAGCTAAAGGATTTAGTTCCGGCTGATGCTGTGAAGAAAGAAAGCTTTGCCTTAGGCCGTAGCATTCGCGAGTCATTGGCCAATCTTGCTGATCGCTTGAGCAATGAGCTGGCTGGGGAAAGCGATCCATCACGGATCCATCAGATGTTGGTGCAAGAGCACAGGCAATGCTTGATTGAGCTTTGTGATGCTTAGTGCGTACCGCGAAGGTTTTTTTGAAGGGCTGCGACCTGAGCAGCCGCTGACTGTTTCTGAATGGTCTGACAAGTATCGAAGGTTGAGCAGCAAGGCAAGTGCAGAGCCTGGTTTGTGGCGTACAAATCGAACGCCGTATTTGCGTGAGCCAATGGACTGCTTGTCAAGTGATCACCCTGTGCAGCGTGTGGTGATGATGTTCAGTGCACAGTCTGGGAAGACTGAAGCGGGCAGCAACTTTCTGGGGTATGTAATTGACCACGCGCCTGGGCCAATGCTTTGCGTTCAGCCAACAATCGAGATGGCCAAGCGTCTGTCAAAGCAGAGGCTAGAAAGCATGATTCAAGACACGCCGAGATTGGCGCAAAAGATTGCACCGGCCAGGTCAAGGGATAGCGGCAACACGATGTTTGCTAAGGAGTTTCCTGGCGGAATCATGCTGTTAACAGGTGCCAATTCTGCAACGGGTTTGCGGTCTGCGCCTTGTCGATTCTTGTTTATGGACGAGATAGACGCAATGCAAGAGATTCAGGGTGAGGGGGATCCTGTGAGCTTGGCGGAACGACGGACGACGACATTTGCTCGGCGCAAGATTTTGCTTACGTCAACGCCAACCGTTAAAGATTTCAGCCGTATTGAAACTGAGTTTCTTAATTCAGATCGGCGTTATTACTACGTGCCTTGTCCAGCTTGTGGAGAGTTTCAACATTTGCAATGGCCGCGGCTGAAGTGGGAGAAAGGTAAGCCTGAGACAGCCAAGTATGAATGCGAGCATTGCAAAGAGCGTTTTGAGGAGCACCACAAGACGCGATTTTTGCCACAAGGCGAGTGGAGAAACCATGCACCGTTTGACGGAAAGACGGCAGGCTTTCAACTGAATGGGTTGTATAGCCCGCTGGGTTGGGCGAGCTGGGAGCAATTAGTTGAAGACTTTTTACGCGCCAAGACTGACCCAGCAGCATTGCGAACTTTTGTCAATACGCGATTGGCTGAGACGTTCTCCGAGGACTATGCAGCGCAAGTCAACGCTGACGGCTTGATTGCTAAGCGTTTGGAGTACAAGCCAGGCACTTGCCCTGAAGGCGTTGTTTTGTTGACTGCTGGTGTTGACGTTCAGGACGATCGTCTTGAGGTTTCAGTTTGGGGATGGGGCCAGGGTGAAACGGCTTGGCTGATCTGGCATCAAAAGTTGATGGGAGACCCTACGGCGATAGAGGTCTGGGGTCAGTTAGATCAAGTTCTTAAAACTGAATGGGATACAGAAGGCGGGAAGCATCTGATAATTGCTCAGATGGCGATTGACTCCGGCGGCCATTGCACGCACGAAACGTACAACTACGTTCGGGATAGATTGCGCCAAGGCGCTGTTCCAATCAAGGGCAGCAGTAAGCGCAATAGCGCGGCGCTGGGCAAAGGCAGCAAGGTTGACGTGAGCTGGCGCGGCAAAACGATCAGGAAAGGCGTGACTTTGTACATGCTTGGCACTGACACAATCAAAACCACGTTGTTTGGCCGTATGCGTCACAAAGAAGGCTTAGGGGGAATCAACTTTGGTTTAGCTGCTGATCATGAATATTTTGAGCAGCTAACCAGCGAAAAAATGCGCTTACGTTTTCACAGAGGCTTCCCAATTAGGGAATACGTCAAAAAAGCATCAGCAAGAAACGAGGCGCTTGACTGTTTTGTTTACGCTTACGCGGCAATGCTGCTGTATTCCAGGCGTCTGCCTAAGTTGACGATGTGGGAAAACTTACGCGAGAAACTGGAATCAGGGGGCAAGAGACCGCTAAAATCAAGCAATAAGCCGGCAAAGCCGGTGAAGTCGTTCGTGAACACTTGGTGACGTGAACATACCAAAACAGATTTACGCAGGGACCACGGTCAAGTGGCGGGACGATGCAGCTGTCGGCCCGTTAAACGAAAGCATTACAAGCGGCGTTGGAAACTATTCTCTTGTTTACTACTTACGAACAAACACAAACCACGAAGGCCACACAGTCACAGGCACTTCTTATGGGACGGGTTGGGAATTTAGTATTAGTGCGACTGATAGCACTGACTTTGATTCCGGGAATTGGTTTTTTTACGCTGAGGCATCTAAGGGCTCAGAAAAGTTTACCCTTGGGAGCGGAAGGTTAGAAGTTTTTTCCAGCCTTGCTTACACGGGGCTGCCAAGCGCATTTGATGGGCGTACGCAAGCCGAGCAAGACTTGGATGCGGTCACAACAGCAATTCGAGCGATTATTAGCGACAAGGCGGCTGAATATTCAATCGGCAACCGCACGTTTAAACGAATTGATCTTGCTGAGTTAAGAGTTCGAGAGAGTCAACTTAAAGCTATTGTTGTTCGAGAGCGCAAGGCTGCAATGATTGCAAACGGTTTGGGCGATCCACATTCTCTATACGTGAGGTTCTGATATGGGCGTTCGATCTGCATGGCGCGAATTGTGGCGCACAAACCCTGAGCCAATGCTGCGGCCTAAGTCGCGCATGTTTGGGGGCGCACAAGTAAGCCGTCTTACAAGTGATTGGGTCACATCTGTAACTTCTGCCGACCAAGAAATAAAAGGCAGCTTGAAGCGTTTAAGGTCGCGTTCGCGTCAGCTTGTACGCGACAACGACTACGCCAAATCAGCAGTCCGCGTTGTTCGCAATTCTGTTGTCGGGACTGGCGTCAGAATGCAAGCCCAAATCAAAAGGCAACGTGGCGGAAAGCTAGACACAAGAATCAACGAACAAATCGAAAAGGCTTGGTCTGACTGGGGTCGCAAAGACAGCTGCAACACGGCTGGGCAGCTGTGTTTTGCCGATATTGAGAAACTTGCAGTTTCGTCAATGTGCGAAAGCGGCGAAGTATTTATTCGTACTGTTCGCCAAAAATTTGGGCGCAGTAAAGTCAGTTTTGCGCTTGAAGTGCTTGAAGCTGATCAGCTTGACGAGGACTATCAAAGTCCTGCCCGCACGGCTGGATCTGTGTGGCGTATGGGGATTGAAATTGACAAGTTTGGCCGAGCCCTGAATTATGCGTTTCTAAGCAATCACCCTGGGGATACTGCATTCCCAACGCAAGCGAAAGAACGCCGACACATTATTGTCCCTGCAAAAGATGTTGTTCATTTATTTGATCGCGCATCTGGCAGGCCCGGCCAAACCCATGGCGTGCCTTGGCTGGCAAGTGGAATGCAGCGGATGCACCATCTTGACGGGTGGGAGCAAGCCAGTGTTGTGCGGGCTCGCGCTAGTTCCGCATTAATGGGATTTATCCAATCGCCAGAAGGCGAGCTTGATCCAGGCGGTGAGGTTTATGACGGCGAGCGTGTTTCAGGGTTTGAGCCTGGGCAGTTCAAATACTTGCAGCCAGGCGAAACGGTGACGATTCCAGACATGGATTCACCAACTGGAGAGTATGAGCCATTCCTCAGAGCGCAGTTAAGAGCTTTGGCTTCCGGGGTCGGTTGTAGTTACGAAACAATTAGTAACGATTATTCACAAAGCAATTACAGCTCTTCTCGGCTGGCCTTGTTGCAGGATCGCGACAACTGGCGGTCAATCCAGCAATTGATGCGTGAGCAGTTCTATCAGCCGATATATGACGCTTGGCTGGAGATGGCGGTTCTTAGTGGGGCTTTAAATCTGCCTACTTACGAAACCGAGCCTGAACGTTACGAAGCCGTCCGTTGGGTTTTTCGTGGTTATTCATACGTTGATCCGCAAAAAGAAATCAACGCGCAAAAGGATGCAGTCCGCAGCGGGTTTAAAACTCTTGCTGATTGCGTTGCTGAAAACGGCGGTGATCTGGACGAGTTGCTTGTTGCCCGTCAGGCAGAGCTAGCCAAACTTGACGAAATGAACATTATTACTGACACAGACCCCTCAGCAGTCAACGGTTCCGGCGCTAGCCAATACAAGCCTGTCAATACCATTGATGCGTTTGGCGACACCCCGGCACCTTCTGCTGATGAAGCTGAGAACGTAGGCGAAGAAGAAAGCGGTAACTATTAGAATAAAAAATATTCGTGATCGAACAATGGCTGACGATCTTGCAAACAGGGCAGAACCTGACCAGTTAAGCGTTGGTGATTTTGTCCAATGGGACAGCTCTGGCGGTACTGCTAAAGGCAAGATTGACAGGATTGAGCGGGACGGAAGCATTGATGTGCCTGGATCTGAATTTACAATTAACGGAGAAGAAGACGATCCGGCAGCTTTGATCACTGTTTATCGAGAAACAGATGAAGGGTTTGAAGCCACAGACGTTAAAGCCGGACATCGGTTTTCAACTTTGACCAAAATTTCTGCATTGCGTTCAGCAGCTGCATTGTTTAAGCGAGCTGGGGAAACTCAGTTTGAGGAGCAAGAAGACCGGGTAATGGAATTTAGCTTTAGCTCTGAATATCCGGTTGAGCGTTCGTTTGGCTCAGAAGTGTTGAGCCATGACAAAGACGCTGCTGATTTGAGCCGATTGAACGACGGCGCACCGCTTTTATTCAATCACGATATGGACCGCCCCATTGGCGTTGTTGAGCGTGCATACCTTGACGACGACAAAAAGAAAGGGGTTAGCCGTGTTCGCTTTAGCCGCAACTCTTTTGCACAAGAAATTTTAGCGGACGTTAAAGACGGGATAATGCGAAATATCTCTTTTGGGTATCGAATCAAAGAGATGGAAGAACGCGGCAATGATTTTGTAGCAACTTCTTGGGAGCCCTACGAGATCAGCGTTGTAAGTGTCCCCGCTGATCCCAACATTGGCGTGGGGAGATCTTTGCTTGCAGACACTACAATGAACAAAGAAACAGCCCCTGAGGTTGATTCTGCGGCTCGCGTCGCACCACCTACACCAACAGATTCAGAGAATCAAATGTCTACAGCACCCGAAATCAGCGTGGTGCGCGAAGAGGCTTCCAAAAAGGCTGCTTCCTCTGAGCGTACCCGCATCAAGAACATTCAAGAGCTTTGCGGTAAGCATGAAATGGGCGGCCTAGCTGAGCAGCTAATTGACAACGGAAGCAGCATTGATGTTGCCCGTGCAGCTGTTCTCGAAAAGATTGGCTCAAAGCCTGTCGAAGCTGTTGCTCCTGTTGACCTTGGTCAGCAAACCCAAGAGCGTTATCAGCTGATGGATGGCGTCCGCGCCTTGATCACTGGTGATTGGTCATCTCATGGCGCTGGCCTTTGCCGTGAGTTAAGCCAAGAAGTCATTCGCACTTCTGGCCTTAGCGCCACAGGCGAACGCAGCTTCTTTGTTCCGTTCTCTGCACTGTCACAACGCGCAACATACGTCACTTCTGGCGCAACGACCGGCGGCAACCTTGTTGCAACCGATCTGCTGGCTGATGACTTCATCGAAGCTTTGCGGAATGCTTCACCTGTAGTTGGCCTGGGCGTTCGCACCCTGACCGGCCTGGTTGGTGATGTTGCAATTCCTCGTCGCTCTGGTGTTTCCAGCGTTTATTATCTGTCCACCGAAACGACTGCAATTACTCAGGGTGAGAGCACATTCGACCAGATCACGATGAGCCCCAAGAACCTGGCAGCTTTGTCTAAGTACAGCCGCCAGACCTTGCTTCAATCCACTCCTGGCATTGAAGAGCTGGTACGTCGTGACCTGACAGACGGAATCAACGCTGCAATTGACTCTGCCGTTCTTAACGGTTCTGGTTCTTCTGGTCAGCCAACAGGCATTCGCAGCACTTCCGGTATTGGATCGGTTGCGATGGGAACTAATGGCCTTGCATTGACCCTTGAAAAAGTGGTTGATCTTGAAACTGCCATTACTGAGGACAACGCCTTTGGCCCCAACATGGGTTACATCACCAACGGCAAGGTGATTGGGGGCTTGAAAAAGCTTCGCGCTGGTGGTTCAACTACTGGTGACGGTGCTTTCCTTTACAACTCGGATCTTTCCGCTATCGGTCGCGGCCCAACGCCTTTGACCCTTAACGGTTACCCCTTGGCAATGACGAACGCTGTTCCTTCTAACTTGACAAAGGGTTCTAGTTCCGGCGTTTGTTCTGCCTTGGTTGCTGGCGACTTCAGCCAGGCCATGATTGGTTTCTATGGCAATGGCCTTGAAATCACCGTTGGCACTGACTCTGATGACTTCAGCAAAGCATTGACTTCTGTCCGTGGCATCGTCTCGTTTGATGTTGCTGTGCGCCAGGCTTCTGCTTTTGCATCGATCGAAGACATCCTTACCGCTTGATGATCACAGGGGCCGGCAACGGCCCTTTTTTTTATGAAAGTCACTTGCACAAAAGCAGTTATGGCTAGCGGCCAAGCCCTTGAGGCTGGCCAAAGCTATGACTTAACCAATGCCGACGGTGAGTTGCTGATTCGCATCGGGAAAGCCGTCAAAGCCTCCGAGGAGGACCCAAAGCCAAAAACAAAGAAACCAAGGAGCGCAGCCAATGACAAGCCGTAATGTTCCAGATCGTGCGGTCATTTTGGATCTCGTTCCCAACGATGTTTCAACAGCAACCGCAAATTCAACGGGAGTTGATTTGCTCCCTTATGAAGGCAAGATGCTTTGCACTCTGGACGCAGAGGCTGGCGGAAGTGGCATCACCTACGCGGTGAAACTTCAAGATTCAGCCGACAACAGCTCATTCACTGATTTGTCTGGCGTGGCTTTTAGTACAACCGCAGCCAACACAGCATCAGTACAAAAGCTTTCTGTCAACATTGACGATGCCAGGCGTTACGTCCGGGCCGTTATTACTGTTGCGGGTGGCACTGGAGCAGGAGCGGTAAGCGTCAAAGGTGTTGTTTTTCCTAAGTACGGTTGATGGCATTAGCTGATTTCTTGACAACTGATCTCGGGGTTTTCCTTGATGATCCTTTTGCTGTGTCTGCAACGTCAGGCGCTACAACGGCAAATGTTTTGTTGGATCAGCCGAGTCAAGTCTTAGCCGGTGACATGGTGTTGCATACCGACTATCAAATCACCGCTAAGGCTTCTGATTTTGGTTCTTTGATTGCTGGGGCCAGCATTACGGTTGATTCTGTGGCCTACACAGTTCGAGAAGCTCGTTTAATTGACGATGGGCTGCTTTGTGAAATTTCGTTGCAAAAAACATGACAACATTGCGCGAAAACATTCTTGAAGACGTTATGAGCAGCTTGAGCGGCACCACAAACGTGGGCGCTCGAATTTATCGCAGTCGTGTTGTTCCGTTGCAGCGCGGCGAAAGTCCTGCTTTAGTCGTTGAACCTGTAAGCGATACGCCAGAGCAAAACACAAGTTTGCCCACACTGGACTGGTCACTTGTTGTCCGCGTGTCAGTAATTGTGCGAGGTGACAAGCCTGATGAAGTTGCAGACCCCATTGTTGAAAGTTTGCACAGCAAAATCATGGCTGATTTGACTCTTGGTGGATATGCAATAGACGTTCAACCGCAAGGCGTAAGTTTTGAAATGGTTGATGCGGATCAACCAGCCGGCGTAATAAGCTGCGAGTATCTAATCCGGTATAGAACTCGATTAGCTGATTTGACCCAAGGCCCTTAAGATGGAAGATGAAAACTTGGGTCAAGGAGGCTCATACCTTGTTGACCCAAAAACCGGCAAACGAAAGCTCATCGAGCGGACTCAGCCGGCTCAACCTACTAGCCCCATTTTCGAGGTTGTAACCGATGACACTGAGGACGAGTCAACGCCTGCTTCTGGCGAAGATTGAAAGCAGCTACGGGTCAGACCCTACGGCTGCCGGCACTGATGCGGTTTTAGTCCGCAACATGGAAATCACCCCGCTACAAGCTGACGCTGTTGAGCGTGAGCTGATCCGTGGCTATATGGGCAACTATGACATTTTGCTTGCAAATCAGCGAGTTGAAATCTCGTTTGAGGTTGAGCTTGCCGGTTCTGGGGCTGCTGGCACTGCTCCCAAGTGGGACGCCATGATGCGCTCTTGCGGCAACTCTGTCGCAACTGTTGCAAGCACGTCGGTTACTTATGCGCCAATCAGCGCATCATTTGAGAGTTGCACTCTTGAGTATTACGTTGATGGAGTTCGCCACAAATTAACTGGATGCCGTGGCAGTTTTTCTCTTTCGGCAGAGGTTGGCCAAATCCCTGTGATTAATTTCACCATGACGGGATTGTTCAACGCGCCAACCGACACTTCCAACCCAAGCACAACGTACGCCAACCAAGCAACGCCAGTTATTTTCAAAAACGGCAACACAACAAGCTTTACTTTGTTTAGTTATGCCGGCGCGTTGCAATCGTTTGGATTTGACCAGTCAAACACAACTGTTTATCGCGAGCTGGTAGGCGGCACGAAAGAGGTTTTGATCACTGATCGTCGCCCTAGTGGCACGATTGTATTAGAAGCTGAACTACTTGCTACACACAATTTCTTTACTGATGCCACTGGCACTAGCACTGGAAGCAATACGTTCCAGCATGGTCAGTCAGCTGGCAACATTGTTACCTTTAGCGCCCCTCAGACCGACCTGGGTTCGCCTTCATATTCGGACTCTGACGGCATTCAAATGTTAAATTTGCCTTACAACGCAACGCCAACAACCGCAGGAAATAACGAGTACAGCATTGCTTGCACTTGATCTTGAGCTATCCTGACGACGAATCAACCTTTTTATGGCATTCGTTCTCAAGAAGTCCAACACTTACAAATGGCCCGTTTCTGTGGATGTTCCTGTTGATGGGGGCAAACATGAGCGGGTCACTTTTGATGTTGAGTTTAAGGACTTAACTCAAAGCCGTTTGCTAGAAATTGCTGAGCTAAGTGCAGAGGGCGGCATGACAGACGTTGAGATCGCCCGCGAAGTAATTACAGGCTGGGCGGGTATTGAAGACGAGGATGGCACTGAACTTCCTTACAGCGTCACTAAGCGGGACGAATTGCTAGATGTGCCAATGCTTGCCAGCACAATCGCTTCTGCCTACCTAGACAGTAAGAAAGGAGCAAAGAGAAAAAACTAACAGAGGCCGTTGAGCATTGGCTTAGCGGTCCTGTTGATCAAAGTCAATTGCTGACTGATGCTGCTGCGTTTGGCATTGCGTTGCCTAGACCCAAATTGCCTGATGATTTTGAGGTTTGGGAAGACAACTGGTCGGCTGTTGAAATGTTTTTGCGTTGTCAAACGCAATGGCGCACGACAATGGCAGGCGTTTGCGGGTTGGACTATACAGCCGTCCAGTGGCTGTTTAGACTGTATGAAGTGGAAAACCCAGCCGCTGTTTTGATGGATTTGCAAATCATGGAAGCGGAAGCGGTGCGGTTGTTAAACAAGGGAGGCCAATGACATGACTGCAAAATTTGGGGTTCTGATTAACGCCAACGTTAAAGGGGAAAACAATATCAAGCGCCTTGGCAATTCCATGCAAGGGGTGCAAGGCAAGGTCAAAAACCTAGGCAATTCCGTCAAAGGATTAAGTTTTGCGTTTAAAGGTCTTTTCGCAGCAGCTGCGATTGGAGGCATGACTGCATTTGTAAAAAGCAGCATCGACGCTGCGGATGCGTTTGGAAAGCTTGAGGTTAGAACTGGTATAGCGGCAAATCAATTGCAGGCTTATGTCAACGCCGGAAAACTTGCGGACGTTTCGCAAAAGCAATTAACAACTGGTTTAAAAACTTTTGCGCGCACACAGATAGAAGCAGCGGATGGCGTGGCTACTTATGCCGACGCATACAACAAGCTTGGCGTCCAGGTAAAAGCAACAGACGGAAGCATAAAAGCTTCTGACAAATTGCTAGGGGAGATTGCAGATAAATTTGCAACACTTCCTGACGGCCCAGAAAAAGCCGCTTTGGCTATGGATATTTTTGGCAAGTCTGGAGCAGACATGATAACGCTGCTCAACGGAGGCAGTGAAGCTCTTGACAAATTTAACTTTAAAGTAAGCGAAGACTTTGCTCAAAACTCTGAATACTTTAACGATCAAATAACAACTCTACAGATTGGATTTGAAGGGTTTAGGATGCAGTTAACAGATGCTTTGCTTCCTGCCTTAAATTCAATCATGGAGGCGTTTGGCGACATTCTTGGCAGTGAAGCGGATTTTGGACCGTTGTTTAAGGTTATTGAGGTAGGCATCCGCGGAATTGCTTCTGTGGTCTTAGGCTTAGTTCAGTCTATGCAATTTTTTACAAGAACTTTGTCTGATCTTGTAAAGATTGCCCAATTAGTTGGCCAAGGACAGTTTGGACAGGCTTTTGACGTAGCAAAAGTTGGCTTAGCTGACACCCAAACGCAATTTTTTGAAGACATAGCAGCGCAAGAAAAAGTTCTTTTCGGTAGATCTGCTGCGCCTGAAGGCTACGGGCGGAGAACTGGTCGCCGGGAATTTGAGATTGGTGACGTGGTTGGGGGAGATTCCCGAAAGAAAGCAATTAAGAAAAGCACAAAAGAAATAAAAGAATTAAAAAGTGAATACGAAAATTTTAGTTACATTTTGAACGATTTTTACAACGTTTGGGGCCAACAAGCTGAAGGAATAACGGTTGTAAACGAAGCCTATACAAAACAAAAAGAAAAGCTAGAGGAGATTGCAGACGTTGTGTCTGGCGCGTTTGCTGATTCGGTTCGCGGTTTGGTCGATGGCACTAAAACAATGCAACAAGCTTTTGCCGATATGTTCCAAAACATTGCCAATTCGTTTATGGACATGGCAATGGGCATTTTGCAAAACGCTATA
>TARA_R110000787_G_scaffold202193_1_pt1 | contig 11075 bp, 11 predicted proteins | sample TARA_R110000787 | Tara Oceans TARA_R110000787 (sample SAMEA4397920) | marine metagenome | biome: Polar Biome; feature: [DCM] deep chlorophyll maximum layer (ENVO:01000326); material: water (ENVO:00002006), including particulate matter (ENVO:01000060) such as... | depth 35 m
GCTATCCCAGCGAACCTACACCACGCTGTGGGACACGATCCTGCCTCTCTGTGCTTGATGCAGAATCTTTGAGTTTTGAATCATGGCAGATTATTAGAACGAAATGATCAGTCTGGAACGTTCCGCAAATGGTCGGCGACCGACGGACGGCTTCTCCCGGTTGCCGATCCGCCAATGAAAATAAACGAACTACCGGTTTCGGGAACGAGACGGGAGTAATGTAATGGCGACAAGTAGCGCTTGTCAGTCGAGCGATTGCCTCCTTCCACCGTGGTAGCTTCTCCGCTCTCCTCCTCTATGGGTGCAAGGATGACCAAGATGTGGAGCAAATCATGAGCGAGCCGTCGACAGCGTGGGATGGGGCGGTGGTGCGGCTATGGTTGGCGCGGCGGTTCGATGCGGCGCGTTTGGATCAGGCGGCGGCGGATCGGCGCGGTTATGAATCACGGGATGAGTATGACAAGGCCGCTGCCGAGGAATGGGCGTGCCGCGCCCTGCAATTGCCCGATTGCATCGAAACGCAGGCGCTGTTCGCCCAGCGCCTCAAGGAGCTGATCCGCCAGGAAGACTATCCAGCGACGGGCGTTTATGACGATGTGCGGTTCGAGCGGCATGTCCGCAGCCAGCTGCGCAAGATCGCCAAGATGGCCAAGGCGAATGAGGGGTTCGACAAGAGGCTGCATTATCAGTGAGGCGGTATCCGTAGGGCGGTGGCGGTTGGCGGCATGACGAAGGTCCGTTCAGGGCTTGGTTTGCTGGCCCTGTTTGCTGCGCGCTGCGGTTGCGATTTTTCGACCCCTCCCCCTTTGAGGGGAAGGTTAGGTGGGGGTATGCCGCCGCTTGCGCAGACGCTCGGCTTTGCCTCGCTCCCCCGGCCCCTCCCCGCTGGGGAGGGGGGAATTAAGTGGGAAGCGTAAGTCCCACCCTCACACCCCCTTGCTCCGCCGCCCCCGTCCGCTATGGCGCTGGGCATGGGTCGCCTTATCCGCATCGTCAGGGGCTTGGGGGTCGCGCTGTTGTTCGCGGTGGTGGCGCTGTGTCTGGCGATCACCATCGTTCCGCCTTTCCTCGACCGCATCTATTATGACGGGCCGGTCAGCCGCCATTATGACGGCGCGCATTTCTTCAATCCCGATGGCGCGATCGAGCCGCCCGCGCCGCCCGGCACCAGCCGGATGGGGTTCCTCCTGCGCTGGCTGCTGGGCGATGACGATCGCCCGGAATGGCCGGTGGCGATCGCGGTCAAGCCTGCCAGACCCGCGCCCTTTGCCGCGCCGCGCGGCATGGTAGCGACCTGGGTCGGGCATGCGAGCGTGCTGGTGCAGGCGGCGGGGCTGAACATATTGACCGACCCGATCTGGTCGGACCATGCCAGCCCCCTGCCCCCCTTTGGCCCCAAGCGGGTGGCGGAGCCGGGCATACGATTCGATGATCTGCCCAAGATCGACCTGATCGTCATCAGCCATAATCATTACGACCATCTCGACCTGCCGACATTGAAAAGATTGTGGGCGCGGGACAAGCCCAAGATCGTCACCAGCCTTGGCAATGACGCGCTGTTGCGGGCGCATGGCATTCCCGCGACTGCGCTCGATTGGGGCCAGTCGGTCAGCGGCGCGGCGCTCAACGGGCTGGCGCCGAGCGCAGTGATCCAGTGCGGCAATTACGAACATTGCCCCGATTATCGCGTCCATGTGACCCGCAACCATCATTGGAGCAGCCGCTGGGGCAGCGACCGCAACCGGGCGCTTTGGTCGAGCTTCGTCATCGCGACGCGGGCGGGCAATATCTTCTTTGCGGGCGACACGGGCGCGGGCGATATGGGCTGGCCGATCGAGGCCGCGCGGATCGGGCCGATCCGGCTGGCGCTGATCCCGATCGGCGCGTTCCGCTTCTGGAAGGGGCAGATGCAGTCGGACGCCCATGTCGGGCCGATCCAGGCGGTGGAGATGTTCAAACGGCTGGGCGCATCGACCGCCATCCCTATCCATTGGGGGACGTTCCGCCTGTCCTACGAACAATGGGATACGCCGCCGCGCATGCTGGAACTGGCGCTGCGCTGCCAGGGGATTGCGCGCAAGCGGTTCGCGCCGCTCCGCATCGGGCAATCACTGCAGGTGCCCGGCGTCAGTCCGGTCGAGCGGGTCACGCCCTATTGCGACGAACGGGCGATCCGCCGACTGGAGTGAGGCGCGGCCTTTCCATTTGCAAAAGGCGCCCGAAATGGGGAGAGCGGGGGCATGAAATCTCTAACCTTCCCCGCCATCCTGTTCTTCCTGCCAACCGTTGCGCTGGCGCAACCGGCGGCGGGCGACCCGGCCACCATCGTCGTGACCGGCGCGGGACTGGACCTGCCGCCCGGCACGCCCGCTTATGGATCAGTGGTGATCGACCGCCAGCGCTTGCAGGACAGCGCATCGGGCCGGATCGAAAGCGTGCTGGGCGATGTCGCTGGCTTCCAGCAATTCCGCCGGTCCGACAGCCGGTCGGCCAACCCGTCGGCGCAAGGGGCGACGCTGCGCGCGCTGGGCGGCAATGCGTCGAGCCGGACGCTGGTGCTGCTCGACGGCGTGCCCATGGCGGACCCTTTTTTCGGCTATATCCCCTTCAGCGCGCTGGTGCCTGATCGCCTCTCGGTGGTGCGGGTGACGCGCGGCGGCGGCATCGGCGCGTTCGGCGCGGGCGCGGTGGCGGGGACGATCGAACTGGCGAGCGCGACGCGCGACCAGTTACCGGGCTTTGCCGCCAGCGCCTTCTATGGCAGCCGCGATTCGACCGAAGTGTCAGCCAGTATCACGCCCGACGTCGGCAACGGCTATGTCTCACTGTCGGGGCGGTGGGACCGGGGCGATGGGTTTCAGACCACGCCCAGGGACCAGCGCGTCGCCGCGACCGTGCCCGCCGCCTATGATGGCTGGTCCACCAACCTGCGCGCGGTCGCGCCGATCTCCGCCACGTCGGAGGTGCAATTTCGCGCGACCCTGTTCGAGGATAAGCGCACGCTGCGCTTCGCCGGGGCGGACAATAGCAGCCAGGGGCAGGACGCCAGCATCCGCTATATCGATCGCGGGCGGTGGCAGGTCGATGCGCTCGCCTATGTGCAGGTGCGCAACTTCTCCAATCTCGTCATCTCTTCCTCCACCTTCCGCCGGACGCTGGACCAGCGCAACACGCCCTCGACCGGGATCGGCGGCAAGATCGAGCTGCGCCCACCGGTGGGGGACGCGCATGTGCTGCGGGTCGGCGTCGATAGCCGCTTTGCCAGCGGCGACATGTTCGAGGACGCCTATAATGCGAATAGCGCCAGCAATCCCGCGACCTTCCGCCGCCATGCCGGGGGGCAGCAATGGACGCGCGGGATCTTTGTCGAGGATGACTGGACGCCGGCCGGGCCGGACGGGCGGCTGGTACTGACCGGCGGCGTGCGCGCCGATCGCTGGTCGATCAGCGACGGTTTCTACCGGCAGGTCAGCGCAACCAACGGCGTTGGCACGTCGAGCGACTATGCCGATCGGTCGGACTGGGAAGTGTCGGGCCGGGCGGGCGCGCTCTATCGGGCGAGCGACGCGATCGCGCTGCGCGGCGCGGCCTATAGCGGCTTCCGCCTGCCGACGCTCAACGAACTCTATCGCCCCTTCGTGGTCTTTCCGATCACGACGCAGGCCAATGATGCACTGACACCGGAAAAGCTGAAAGGCGCGGAGGTCGGCATCGACCTGACCCCGGTGCCGGGCATCAGCCTGTCGGCGACCGGCTTCGTCAACCGGCTGGACGATGCCGTCGCCAATGTGACGTTGACCGCCACCACGCGCCAGCGCCGCAATATCGACCGGATCGTCGCCAAGGGCGTGGAACTGACGGCGGATGCGACGCTGGGCGCCATGCGCCTGTCGGCCTCCTATGCCTATAGCCGCAGCCGCGTCCATGCGCCTGGCGAAGCATTCGATGGCCTCACCCCGGCGCAAAGCCCGCGCCATGCCGCCAGCGCAACCATCGCCTACAGCCCGGCGCAGGGACCGACGCTGTCGACCACGCTACGCTATGTCGCGAAACAATATGAGGATGATCTGCAAAGCGACGTCCTGCCCCACGCGATCACCGTCGATGCCATCGCCCGGCTGCCGCTGGCGGGCGGCGTGACGCTGGTGGCGCGGGGCGAAAATCTGCTGGATGAGACGATCGTGACGCGCAATGCAGGCGGATCGATGGATCTGGGCACGCCGCGCACGCTCTGGATCGGCGTCAGCTTCAGCGGATAGAAGCGGATCAGAGCGGAGGAACGGCCTTATGGCGATCGCATATCTGAACGGCACCTTCCTGCCACTGGACGAAGCGCGTATTTCGCCGCTCGATCGCGGCTTTCTGTTCGCCGATGGCGTCTATGAGGTGGCGGCGGTGATCGACGGGCGGCTGGTCGACAGCGCCAGCCACCTCGCCCGGCTGGAACGGTCGGCGGACGCGCTCGGCATCCGTCTGCCCGTGACGCTGGCGCAGATCGAGGCGGTGCAGCGGGAACTGGTCGCGCGCAACAGCATGACCGAAGGGCTGGTCTATCTCCAGCTTACGCGCGGGGCGGAGGCAGGTCGCGATTTCCTGGCCGCGCCGGATATCGAACCGACATTGTTCCTGTTCGTCGCGGACAAGCCGATACTCGACGTGCCCGCCGTCCGCACCGGCATCGCGGTGGCCACCATGATCGACCTGCGCTGGGCGCGGCGCGACATCAAGAGCGTGGGGCTGCTCGCGCAGGTCTTGGCGAAGCAGGCCGCGCGCGACGCGGGCGCGCAGGAAGCGTGGATGGTGGAGGACGGCTTCGTCACCGAAGGCGCGTCCTCTACCGCCTTCATCGTCACCGACGAAGGCATCGTCACCCGCCCCTATAGCCAGGCGGTACTGGCGGGCTGCACCGGCGCGGCGCTGACCGCCTTGGCGCAGGAAAGCGGCATCGCGGTGGTGCATCGCCCCTTCACCGTGGCGGAGGCGCTTGCCGCGCGGGAGGCGTTCATCGCCAGCGCCTCGACGCTGTGCCAGTCGGTGGTGCGCATCGACGGACAGATGATCGGCGACGGCACCCCCGGCCCGGTCGCCATGCGGTTACGCGCGCTCTACATCGCCTTCGCGCGCGCCACCGCCATCTGACACCAGTGCTGCCTGCCAAATGACTCCATAATGGAGGGATCAAGCGGCACCCCCTCTCCTCCCGCCAGATCGGCGCGAAGATGGTGGAAAAGCCCGCGCACAGCGCCCGTATCCCGCCGATTTCCACCAGACTATCGTCACTATGGCGACAGATGCGGCTGATTCGATCCGTTCTTGCTTTAGTCCCAGGAACGAAGCTAGAACAGGAGCCGGAGCGACGATGGAAGATTTTTCCTACAGCATGGGCAGAGCGGATCATGTGCGGCGCGATCATCGGGCAGGCCTGCTTGTCATCGCCGACCGAATCGATGCGGCGGACCTGATGCCGATGGCCGATGCCGCCGGGCTGCGACTGCTGGGCGTCGCGCCGCTCGCCGAAGCCTCGGCGCGGCTGGATGGCCAGTTGCAATGCGCCGTGCTGCTGCTCTTCTGTCCCGTATCGACGCCCGCGCTCGAACCCTTGCTGGCGCAAGTGGAGGCGCAGGCGATCCAGCAGGGCATGGCCGTCATCCTGGTCGCGGGATGGGACACGATCGACCTCGCCTTTGCCGCTGCTCAGGGCGTGCAGACCCAATTGCTCTGCAATCCCGACCATAGCGACCTGGCTGCGGCCCTGGTGACCGCAGGCGAAGAACGCCCCGCGCCCGGTCAGGTCCATGATCGGGATCAGGACAGCGCCCGGCTTGAGCAATTGAGCGCCGAGGTCAGCCGCCTCGCTCGCACGCTCGACGCGCTCACGCAGCGGTCGCCCTTCGCCGCGCCCTCCTTCGATCCCGGCCCGCGCATCGCCGACCGGCCGAGCGATTATATCGGCATGCCCGCGCTCGCGCCGATGGGTGCCGCCGCACCCCATGCCTATGCCCAGGTGCCGACGTTGAGCGCGACGCAGGTGCGTGACCTGCTGCGCGCCCGCCGGATCCGGGCCGACTTCCTGCCCGGCGACCTGTTCGCGGACCCGGCCTGGGACATGCTGCTCGACCTGCTCGCCGCCCGGCTGGAGCAGGAGCGCGTCTCCGTCTCCAGCCTGTGCATCGCCGCCGCCGTGCCGCCCACCACGGCGTTGCGCTGGATTCGCACCCTGACCGCCAAGGGTCTGGTCGAACGACAGGCCGATCCGCAGGATGGCCGCCGCATCTTCATCGCTCTGGCGCAGGATGCCGCCGACGCGATGATCCGCTGGTTCGGGGCCAGCCGCCGCCTGCTGGCGAGTTGACGCGCTTGTCTTGGACGGCCCGGCTTGACGGCACCGCTTTTTCGCCTAGATAGGCGGTTCTCCGCAAGGGGGCGATTAGCTCAGTTGGTAGAGCGTCTCGTTTACACCGAGAATGTCGGCGGTTCGAGCCCGTCATCGCCCACCAGTTTTGCCGAACAGAAACCGTCCGGGGGACGGTTTCCGGCAAAACTCCGAGCAGCTATGCTGCGAGGCCATCGCCAATCCAACCGCCTGCGTAACGTTCATCGTACAGCAAGCCTGGATGCGGCATCTTGTCCCCATGCCCAACCCCATCTTCCTCGGCAGCACCCTCGCGCCTGCCCTGCTGATGCTGTCGCCGCTCGCGGTGATCGCGGCCAAGGATTGCACCGACTGGCAACCTGCCGCAAAGGTCCGGAAAGGCGACACCTCGACCCCATGCAAGGCACCACCGCTGCCTTTGATGTAGCAGCATATTGCGGCGCAGCGTCCGCACTGCTAATTCCCCCAGCCATGATCCAGCCGCCAGAAATCCTCCGAGTCTCCAAAACCCGCGTTTCCTGTGACGGATCGGGTGACATTCCCGCCGCGCTCGGCCATCCGCGCGTCTTTCTGGAGATTGACGAGCATGGCTATGTCGATTGCGGCTATTGCGACCGGCGCTTCGTGCTGATCGGTGGCGTGGCCGACACGGCGGACATTGGCGACAAGCCCGACATCGCGTCCGGGGCCAGCCTCTAACTTTTCCTTTGGGCTTGGGTGCTGCCATCCCTATATCGGATGGTATGACTGATGTTTCCGCGCACTATACCGACGCCCGTGGCCTTCTCTATCGTCCGGGCCTGCTGGATCCCGACGGCGCACGCCGCCTGACCGCCGATGCGCTCAAAAGCTGCGACGATGGCGAACTCTATCTCCAATATCGCGCAAGCGAGAGTTTCGGCTTCGATGACGGGCGGCTGAAAACCGCCGATTATTCGACCGACGCGGGCTTTGGCCTGCGCGGCGTGTCGGGCGAGATGACCGGCTTTGCCCATGCCAATGACATCAGCGAAGCGGCGATCCGCAAGGCGGCGCAGACGCTGGCGCTGCTCGACCCCGCCGCCGCGCCCCCGGCCCCACCGCCGCAGCACACCAATCGTCATCTCTACACCGACGCCAATCCGTTGGAGATCGTGCCCTTCGCCGAGAAGGTAACGCTGTGCGCCGCGATCGACGCTGCCGCCCGCTCGCGCGATCCACGCGTCGCGCAGGTCTCGGTCAATCTGGCGGGCAGCTGGTCGGTGGTCGAGATCGTGCGCGCCGACGGCTTTACCGCCACCGACATCCGCCCGCTCGTGCGCCTCAACGTCTCGGTCATCCTGGAAGAGAATGGCCGCCGCGAAACCGGCAGCTTCGGCATCGGCGGGCGCTATCTCTACGATCAGGTCATGGACCCGACTGTGTGGAACCGCGCGATCGACGAAGCGCTGGCGCAGGCGCGCGTCAACATGCGCTCGGTCGCCGCGCCTGCGGGCGAAATGACCGTGCTGCTCGGCCCCGGCTGGCCCGGCGTGCTGGTGCATGAAGCCATCGGCCATGGGCTGGAAGGCGATTTCAACCGCAAGGGCACCAGCGCCTTTTCCGGCCGCATCGGCGAGCGCGTCGCCGCCCCCGGCGTCACCGTGGTCGATGACGGCGCGATCGCCAACCGGCGCGGGTCGCTGTCGATCGATGACGAAGGCACGCCGACGCAGGAGAATATCCTGATCGAGGATGGCATCCTGCGCGGCTATATGCAGGACCGGCTCAATGCCCGGCTGATGGGGGTCGAACCCACCGGCAATGGTCGCCGCGAAAGCTATGCCCATGGTCCGATGCCGCGCATGACCAACACGTTCATCCGGGGCGGCAATGACGATCCCGAAGAGCTGCTGTCGCGGATGAAGACTGGCATTTTCGCCAAGAGCTTTGGCGGCGGGCAGGTCGACATCGTGTCGGGCAAGTTCGTCTTCTCCTGCACCGAGGCCTATAAGGTCGAGAATGGCAAGCTGGGCGACCCGATCAAGGGCGCGACGCTGATCGGCGATGGCCCCACGGCCCTGACCAAGGTGGTCGGCATCGGCCATGACTGGGCGCTGGACGAAGGCATCGGCATGTGCGGCAAGGGCGGGCAAAGCGTGCCCGCAGGCGTCGGCCAGCCGACCCTCCTGCTGCAGGGGCTGACGGTAGGCGGCACGGCGACCTGACCGTCCGCTACGGCCTATGGCGGAACCGGATCGGCCCTTCGTCTGTATAAGCCGGTATGAACATGCTCACCGACAGCCATGATCCCGTCACCGCCGACTGGGCTGCAGCCCTGCTCGATTTCTGGTTCAACGCGGTCGGTGAAGCGGGATGGTGGGAGAAAGACCCTGCGCTGGACCAGCGCTGCATCGCGCGTTTCGGCGATTTGTGGCAGGAAAAGCAGGCCTTGCCGCCAGAGGCCTTTCTCGATCGCGCCGACGAAGCGCTGGCTGCGATCCTGCTGTTCGACCAACTGCCCCGCAACATGTTCCGCGATACCGCACAGGCCTTTGCCAGCGATCCGCTGGCCCGCGACATTGCGCGCGGTGCGATCGCCCATGGCTATGATATCCAGATCGGCGGGACCGGACGGCTCTTTTTCTATATGCCGTTCATGCATGGCGAAACGCTCGCCGATCAGGAAACATCGATGACCCTGTTCGAAGGCGCGGGCAATGAACATTGGCTCGGCTTCGCGCGCGATCACCATGCGATCATCGAGCGGTTCGGCCGTTTCCCCCACCGCAACGCCGCCTTGGGCCGTGCCACCTTGCCCAACGAAGAGGCGGCGATCGAAGAAGGCGGTCAATGGTAGGCTGATGCTGCCTGTTTTTTAAGCAGGCACCATCCTCTGCTCATTTTTTCGGCGCTGTTTTTCATCGCGCCGCAGCCTAAGCCCGCATTAACGCGCCATTAGCAAATTGGCACGCCTCTTGCTGAGTATGTCCCCGCACACCAGTAACAGGGGGCGACATGAAACTTGTCATGGCTATCATTAAGCCGTTCAAGCTCGACGATGTCCGCGAGGCACTATCCTCGCTCGGTATCGCAGGCATGACGGTCAGCGAAGTGAAGGGCTTTGGTCGCCAAAAGGGGCAGACCGAAATCTATCGCGGCGCGGAATATTCCACCAACATGGTTCCCAAGATCAAGGTCGAGGTCGTTTGCGACGACGACCTGGCCCCGCGCGTCGTGGAAGCGACGCAGGCGGCGGCCAATTCGGGCGCCATCGGCGATGGCAAGATCTTCGTCCTCGATGTCGGCCAGGCCGTGCGCATCCGCACCGGCGAAACCGGCGAAACCGCGCTGTAAGAAGGGGGGAATAATGACCTTTTCCAAGAAACTTTGCGGGATGGCGGGGGCAGCGGGGCTGTCGCTCTTCGCCGCCCTGCCTGCCTGGGCGCAGGAAGCCGCCGAAGCGGCGACACCCGCCGCAGCCGTGCCCAATCCGGGCAACAATGCCTGGATGATGACGTCCACCGTCCTCGTCCTGCTCATGATCCTGCCCGGGCTTGCGCTGTTCTACGGCGGCCTGACCCGGTCGAAGAATATGCTGGCGACGATGACGCAGATCGGCGCGGCCGCCTGCCTCGCCATGCTCATCTGGGTCATGTACGGCTACGGCATGGCCTTCGGCCCTGAAGGCAATGCCTTTGTTTCGTGGGGCAAATGGTTCCTGGTCGGCGTCACCACCGACAGCACGGCCGCCACCTTCTCCGACGAAGTGATTTCAGAATATGTGTTCGTCAGCTTCCAGATGACCTTTGCCGCCATCACGGCTGCGCTGGTCCTGGGTTCGGTGGTCGAGCGCATGAAATTCTCGGCGGTCATGCTGTTCACCGCCATCTGGCTCACGATCGTCTATTTCCCGATCGCCCACATGGTATGGGCCGGCGGCGGCCTGTTGTTCGACATGGGCGCGCTGGACTTTGCCGGCGGCACCGTGGTCCACATCAATGCCGGCGTCTCCGCGCTGGTCGCCTGCCTCATCCTTGGCAAGCGGATCGGCTACCCCAAGGAGCCGATGGCACCGCACAGCATGACGATGACGATGATCGGCACCGGCATGCTCTGGGTTGGCTGGTTCGGCTTCAACGCAGGTTCCGAACTGGAAGCCGACGGCACGGCGGCGCTCGCCATGATCAACACCTTCGTCGCTACCGCGGCAGGGGCGCTGTTCTGGATGCTCGCTGAAAAGGCCAATGGTCACAAGGCGTCGGCTCTCGGCTTCTGCTCCGGCGTGATTGCCGGTCTGGTCGCCGTGACCCCGGCTGCGGGCAATTCCGGGCCGTTCGGCGCCATCGTTCTGGGTGCCCTTGCCTCGATCATCTGCTTCTACTTCGTCTCGGTCATCAAGCCCAAGCTTGGCTATGACGACAGCCTGGACGCCTTTGGCATCCATGGTGTGGGCGGCATCGTCGGCGCCATCGGCACCGGCATCGTCTACCAGCCCTTCCTGGGTGGCCCCGGCGACGGTTCGACCGCCATGGGTGCCCAGGTGATGACGCAGATCATCGCCGTGGTCGTCTCCATCGCATGGGCCGCCATTGGCACCACCATCGCCATCTTCATCGCCAAGGCCGTCACCGGTCTGCGGGTGAGCGAAGAAGTCGAGCAGCAGGGGCTCGACCTCGGCGAGCACGGCGAGCGCGCCTACAATATGTAAGATTGGCAGGGCGGGCCGCCCCACCGGGACATG
>TARA_R110000787_G_scaffold31791_1_pt1 | contig 11072 bp, 11 predicted proteins | sample TARA_R110000787 | Tara Oceans TARA_R110000787 (sample SAMEA4397920) | marine metagenome | biome: Polar Biome; feature: [DCM] deep chlorophyll maximum layer (ENVO:01000326); material: water (ENVO:00002006), including particulate matter (ENVO:01000060) such as... | depth 35 m
GATACCGATCACAGCGGTGGTGTTGCCGGTCTAATGAGCCAGTTTGCTGCGCACCGAGTGTTGGCTGGTCAGCCGGGCGCAGTGGCTGCGCAGCAGGCAGAGCCGTGCCGAGCGGGGATGAGCTGGCAGTGGGGCGAAGTTGGCTTTGAGGTGATCCATCCTGATGAGGGTGTGCAAGATGCGGATAACAATACTTCCTGCGTTATCGTGATCCGTCTTGCCGATCAAACGGTATTGCTGATGGGCGATATAGACGCAAGTACCGAAACAAAATTGCTGCAGGCCGGACGCTTACCGGAGCATGTATCGCTTGTAGTAGCCCCTCATCACGGCAGCAAAAGCTCGTCTGGGTCGGCATTTGTGGCGGCAGTTGCGCCCGAGCATGTTGTATATTCAGCCGGTTTTCACCATCATTTTGGCCATCCACATGGGGTTGTTGTCCGGCGTTATGCTGCAGTTAACGCGCGACAGTGGCGCACCGGCGAATCGGGTTCGCTCAGCTTTCACTGGCACGATTCGAACACGGTGCAGGTGACTTCTGAGCGAGAAGAGGTTCGGCGTTATTGGCTTGAATCGTTTTGAGCGGAACCTGATTGTGATAAAGTGAGGTCACTTTTCGGGGCGGGAGTTTACTTTGTTCGAACTTATAATTGCCGGCGGCTGGCTTATGCTGCCGCTATTGCTATGTTCTCTCGCGGTAGTCGTCATTGTCATCGAACGTTATATGTCGTTACGCTCTAGTAAGGTGGTGCCGGAAAATCTTCTCGGCCAGGTCTGGCACTGGTTAAAGCAGCGCCAGGTCACCGCAGAGAAATTGACCGAACTGAAAAACTCCTCGCCATTGGGCCAGATTCTGGCAGCGGGCCTGAGCAATTCGGCACATGGTCGGGAAGTCATGAAGGACAGCATTGAAGAGGCTGCTGGTCAGGTGGTTCACAACCTCGAACGGTATATAGCCACGCTGGGCACGATTGCTGCTATCACCCCGTTAATTGGTCTGTTGGGGACGGTGGTCGGTATGATCCAGGTATTTACCGCTATCATGCTGGAAGGTACTGGCAACGCGGGTGTGTTAGCCGGAGGTATTTCAAAGGCGCTCATTACCACCGCAGCTGGATTAAGCATAGCCATTCCCGCGATGGCCTTTCACCGTTATTTCGAGCGCCGTATCGATTCGCTGGTCGTGGATATGGAGGATCAGGCAGTTAAGCTGGTTGACGCTTTACACGGAGACCGGGTATTGCCGCCCGGAGAGACTAACGCAAAGTGAAATTTCGTCGTCAGCGGACATCAAGCGAGGGCGTCAATGTTACTCCGCTGATTGATGTCGTTTTTTTGCTCCTCATTTTCTTCATGGTGTCGACCACCTTTACCAGGGAAACCCACCTTGTCATTAATCTCCCCGAGGCGGACGCAGCACCGAGTGAGTCGCTGCCCAGATCAATTGACATACTGATTACCGCTGACGGCAACTATGCCCTCAACGGAGTCGCTCTGGTTAACAAACAACTTAAAACTTTGATGACGGGTTTAAAAGAAGTCTCCAGAGGACAAACCGATATTCCCCTGACCATCACCGCCGATGCTGAAACCAGACATCAGGCTGTCGTTGCGGCAATGGACGCGGCTGGGCGCATGGGCTTTGTTAATCTCAGCATCATCACACAGGAGCCCGAACAGGGCGAATAAAATATCCTTATGGGTTCTTCCTCCACTACGGACAAATCATCCGGCGTCCAGACTTATTTACGGTTGCTGGCTTACCTGAAAGTTTACTGGAAGGTTTTTCTCGTCAGCGTGCTCGGCCTGTGGCTGTTCAGTGCCATGCAAATCGCCTTTGTCGACTTGCTTGGTTACCTCATCAACGTGCTTACGGTGGTTACCGGTGATGGTGTGAGGATAGAAGGATTCGACATGATGAAAGTCGATTCCGGTATGACAGCTCGTTTCGCCGAGTACCTAATGGCTGATGGTGAGGTGCTGGCGCAAAGCCGGGTCGTGCTGCCCACCATGCTACTGTTGCTTGCTGTGGTGCGGGGTATTGGCTTCCTGGTCGGAAATTATGGAATGACTTTCGTTTCTCAGTCAGTTGTACATGATTTGCGCAATCAGATATTCAATAAGTATACGCGGATGCCCAGCGCATACTTCGATGGTCATATGAGCGGACATATGGTCACGCAATTGACGTTTCACACTCAGCAGGTGATGGGCGCTACCTCAAAGGCGTTAACGACTATCATTCGCGAGGGTGCGCTCGTTATTGGGCTGCTTGTTTACCTGTTTTATCTGAACTGGCGACTGGCCAGTATCTTTCTCATCATCATGCCGATGATTGCAGCTATCGTCAGCATAGTGAGCAAGCGATTCCGCAAACTGAGTAACCGGATTCAGTCTTCCATGGGTGACGTCACACATGTGTCGCAGGAAGCAGTGAGCGGCTATCGAGAGATGCATTTATTTGGCGGTAAGGATTACGAAACGAGGCGCATGTTACAGGCCAGCCAGGTCAATCGACGACAGAACCTTAAGATGGCGATTACTGAGGGCTTGAGTACGCCGTTTGTCCAGATGTTGTTGGCCGGTGCCTTGGGCTTTCTCATCTGGATGGCCTTAACCCCCGAAATTCTCGCATCAATGTCTACCGGTGGCTTCACCAAGTTTGTTTTTACCGCTTCGTTGCTAACCAAACCTATACGGCAGTTAACCGAAGTCAACAGCACTGTCCAGAAAGGTATTGCTGCTGCAAGCACACTCTTTGAAACCCTGGATCAGGAAGAAGAGGTCGACACAGGAACGTATGTGGCCGATGCCGTGAGCGGAGAATTCGTCTTCGACGATGTTTCGTTCAGTTATGCGGGGAGTGGCCCGGAGGTATTGCGCAATATTAGCCTGGTTGCCAAACCGGGCGAGACCATTGCATTGGTCGGTTCGTCGGGGAGTGGGAAAACGTCTCTGGTTAGTCTGATTCCGCGATTTTATAACTATCAGTCGGGTCAGATACGCCTGGACGGCAAGGATATCACCGAATACACGCTGGTTAATTTACGCAAGCACATCGCGCTGGTCAGCCAACAGGTCACGCTTTTTAACGATACGGTTTACAATAATATTGCTTACGGGGAGTTGGCGTCCAGCGCGCCGGAAGCTGTTCGCGAAGCGGCGCGCATGGCGTATGCGCTGGACTTCATCGAGGCGCTGCCCAAAGGCTTTGATACTTTGATTGGCGACGATGGTGTGATGCTATCCGGCGGTCAACGTCAGCGACTCGCTATCGCCAGGGCGCTCCTCAAGGACGCGCCGATTCTAATTCTCGACGAGGCCACGTCTTCGCTGGATACTGAGTCAGAACGCTATATTCAGGCCGCATTTGATATCGCCATGAAGGGCCGCACCACATTCGTCATCGCCCACCGACTAAGTACGGTCGAAAATGCCGACAAAATTCTGGTGCTGGAAAACGGCCGAATCGTTGAGCAGGGCAATCACGTGACGCTCCTGGCCGCCTCTGGTCGCTATGCGCAGCTCTATCGGCAGCAGTTGACCGAGGGCGACGACGCGCTGGCATGACTGCGCTCGAGAAGGCCTGGTATAAACCTCTGGGCTGGTCTGTGCTGCTACTGCCGCTGGCATGGTTGTTTCAAGTTATCGCCAGTATCCGCAAATGTGGGTTGCAGTGCCGTTATCAGGGCCGTGGTTACGGGGTGCCTGTGGTAGTGATCGGCAACATCAGTGTTGGTGGCACGGGCAAAACCCCGCTGATTATCGCCCTGGCCAATGCGCTAATTGAGCAAGGTGTCAGGCCAGGGGTGGTTAGCCGTGGCTACGGTGGCAGCGGAGTCGGTACTGCTGGACGTGTGGGGCACAGCCAACCCATGAGTGTTACAGCGAACAGCGCAGCAGAGCAGAGTGGCGATGAGGCACTGCTTATCGCCAGACGCACCGGATGCCCGGTCGTGGTTTGTGCTGATCGGGTAGCGGCCATACACCGCCTGTTAGCTGAATACTCGGTCGATATCATTCTTAGTGACGATGGCTTGCAGCATTACCGTATGCACAGGGACCTGGAAATTGCTGTTATTGATGGCGCACGTGGCCTGGGCAATCGACTGTGTTTGCCCGCTGGGCCCTTGCGTGAACCGCCCCGGCGTTTACGCAGTGTTGATGTAGTGGTAATCAATGGCGGCAGTGGCAACCTTGTCTCCAGCGTTGTCACCAACGTTGTCTCCAAGGTTGTCTCCAAGGTTGTCTCGTCCAGGGATGTTGCTGAACACACGCCCGTTTGCCAGATGACATTGCGCCCGGACAAATTTGTAAACCTGTCTTCGGGTGAGACCCTCGGTGTTGAGGCGTGGCCGCGTGGGCAGGCCGTACATGCGGTTGCTGGTATCGGTAACCCGCAGCGCTTTTTTGATTTACTGATTGAGCTGGGCCTGGTGCCTCGGCTTCATCGGTTTTCGGATCACCACCGGTTCACCGTTGAGGACATTCGTTTTGATGATGACTTGCCGGTTATCATGACGGCGAAAGATGCCGTCAAATGCGAGTCCTGGGCGGATGCCCGGTGCTGGTTCCTTGAGGTTGCGGCTCTGCCCCCAGCTGAACTCGTGCAATCAATATGTAATAAATTAGATTAAATATAAATTGTAATCAGTTAATATATATGAAATTTATAGTTATTATTCCCGCCCGCTACGGATCCTCTCGGCTGCCGGGCAAGCCCCTGCGAGATATCGCCGGTAAGACCATGATTGAGCGAGTTTACCGCCAGGCTCGATTGAGTAAGGCCGAGCGTGTGCTGGTGGCAACAGACGATCAGCGTATCGTTTCGATGGTTGAGGGTTTTGGTGGCGAGGTTGTTCTGACCTCCAGTCAGCATACGTCGGGTACTGATCGGCTTGCGGAGGTGACGCAAAGGTACGGTCTTGCCGGCGACGCAATCGTGGTTAATGTGCAGGGCGATGAACCCTTGATACCGCCAGCAGTAATTAACCAGGTGGCCGCAAATCTCGCGGCAAATCCGACGGCTGGCGTAGCGACATTGAGTGCACGGTTGACTGCAGTGGACAGTCTTCTGGATCCCAACATCGTCAAGGTTGTCACCGACAGCAATAGTCACGCGTTATATTTCAGCCGGGCGCCAGTGCCCTGGGCGAGGGATCATTTTGGCCATGGCCAAACTATGCCCGAGTCATTACCGGCAGATTTTAAGTTCTATCGCCATATTGGGCTGTACGCTTATCGCGCCGCCCTGTTGCAGGCGTTTGTCACCTGGCCGGTTGCTGAGCTGGAGCGAGTGGAGGCTCTGGAGCAGCTGCGGTTTATGTATTACGGCGAGAAAATTCACGTTGCACTGGCCGCTGAAACCGTGTCGCCGGGCGTGGATACGGAAGCGGATTTACAGGCAGTGATCAGGCTCGTTGAGGGTTCGTGACGATATTAGGGTCAAGGTTAGCGGCAGTGTTTAAGCTCAGTCACGGGGGCGGGACCTATGAATAAGGCCCGGGTCCTGTTTGTTTGCCTGGGAAATATTTGTCGTTCACCGACCGCTCACGGGGTGTTTGAACAGATGGTACGGGCCGAGCAGCTATCCCATGTCATCACGGTCGATTCCGCGGGTACCGGCGACTGGCACGTCGGTCGTGCACCCGATGAACGCGCGGTGCGCGCCGCGCGAGGACGAGGTTATGACTTGCGCCACTTACGAGCGCGACAGGTGTGCGTGGATGACTTCGTTCATTACGATTATATTCTCGCCATGGATCGAGCGAACCTCGTTGACCTGAAACGTCTTGCGCCCGCGCATTTTAGCGGCACGCTAAACCTGTTTCTTGATTACGCCAGGGCCCCGGGTACGCTAGAAGTACCCGATCCATACGGGGGTGGCATGGACGGTTTCGAGCAGGTGCTGGCGCTGATCGAAGACGCGTCCCTGGGCCTGCTGGAGCACCTTAAAACGCGGCACAAGGCTGGCTGAAGTGGACATTGCGTCCGGACGTTCACTGCGGTTTTTGAACACCATGGGTCTGCCTGCTCAGGCGGAATACTTCTGTCGGGTTGCCAGTTTTGACGATCTGCAGGAGGCGTTGTCGTTTAGCCGCTGCCGGCGTCTACCGCTTACCGTGCTGGGCGGTGGCAGTAATATTATTCTTGCCGGTGACGTCGCCGGTCTGGTTATTCAGATAGCCTTGCCTGGTATTACAACCCGATCCCAGCACGATGCCGCTGACACTGTGCTGGCCACTGCCGGGGCTGGCGAGGTTTGGCATAAATTTGTGCTTAGTATGCTCGCTCAACAGTGCTATGGCCTGGAAAATCTTGCGCTCATTCCAGGGCTGGTCGGCGCGGCGCCGGTGCAGAATATCGGCGCGTACGGTGTTGAGCTGAGCGATATTTTTGTAGCCCTGGATGCCGTCGAAATCGCCAGTGGGCAAGTTGTGCGGTTTAGCAGAACAGATTGCCAGTTCGGCTATCGACACAGTGTTTTTAAAGAAAACTTGCGTGATGCCTACATTATCACCGCTGTTACCTTGCGCTTGCATCACCAGCCGCGTGTCAACATCAGCTATCCGGCGTTGCATCAGGCCTTTGGCCGCTCAACTGCGCAGACGTTTGACCGTTTAAATGAGCAGTCAATTGAGTCGATATCCGATCAGTCCTCGGGTGAAATCTTAATAGACAGTGCGGGACTTGAAATTACCCCGCAACGGGTCTGTGAAGCTGTTTGCCGGATACGTCGGCAACGATTACCTGACCCGGATGTCGAGCCAAACGTGGGCAGCTTCTTTAAAAATCCGATCGTCAGCGCGGCAGAAGCAGAAGGGCTAGCCGCACAGTATGCAGATATTGCGCTTTATCGCCAGCCCGACGGATGGGTAAAGATTCCTGCGGCGTGGCTCATCGAGCGCGCAGGGTGGAAGGGTTTGTCGCAAGGCGAGTGTCGCGTTCATGAGCGCCATGCGCTGGTGTTAACCCATACTGGCCGGGCAACGGGGGCGGATATGCTGGCGCTGGCGGACGCAATCGTCGCCGATGTCAAACAACGTTTTAATATCAGTCTGGAAATGGAGCCTCGCGTGCTCGGTGGTTAAGGTCATGTTCAACGGTGAATGTCAGCGAATATCGATCGAGCGTGGTGAATTACTGTTTTGGCCCAACTGGTTACCGGACATGGTGGCCGACAAGTTGCAGCAAGCCTTGCGTAAGCGGGTTACATGGCTCCAGCCAGCTATTCGCATCGCCGGACATAGCATACCGATACCGCGGTTAAACGCCTGGTACGGGGATGAGGGTCGGCGTTATGCCTACTCGGGTATTCATTTGCCGGTTAATCAATGGTTGCCCGAGCTTGAGGCTTTACGTCAGCAGGTTAATGAGGTGGGTGATAGACACCTTGATGCTGTACCGGGCGGCGACCACAGGCTTTTTAATAGCGCGCTGCTCAATCTGTACAGGAGCGGTCGCGATAGCGTTGACTGGCACAGTGATGATGAACCTGAGCTCGGTGATCAACCTGTAATCGCGACGGTGAGCCTGGGTGCCTCGCGGCGCTTCGATTTACGCCCTCGCCACCGGCCAGGCGCAGATAGTGATCGTCCGCTTACCCACCGCAGGCGGCAGACCATGCATCTTGATCTACCTCATGGCTCGTTGCTGATTATGGCAGGCGACATGCAGCGCTATTGGCAACATCGCGTCGCCAAGATCAATGCGCAGGTAGGTGAGCGCATCAGCATCACGTTTCGCTGGGTCGATGATGGCGCGGTTGCCAACACAATGGTAGGCTCCGGGCTGTAAGTTCACATGGGACTGACAGACTTAGGTTGCTCCCCGGAGGCGTGTTTGTACAAAGTATTGGTTGTGGATGATCATGACCTGGTGAGGCTGGGTATTTGTGGCCTGCTGGACGCGATTACGGGTGTAGAGGTAGTCGGTGAGTGCGACAGCGGCGAGCAAGCGCTGCTCGCAGTGCGCGAACTCAATCCCGATATTGTATTTATGGATATTCGCATGCCGGGTATGGGCGGCCTGGAAGCAACCCGGCGGCTGTTGGCTATCAACGGCAATTTAAAGGTAATTGTCATTAGCGCCATGAACGACGATATCTATCCGGCACAGTTGCTCAAAGCTGGCGCGTCCGGGTACATTACCAAAAATGCTGATCATCACGAAATTGAGGATGCACTGCAGACCGTGATCGATGAGCGAATTTACGTCAGTCCCGAAATCGCCCAGTTAATGGTCGTCAGCGGCCTGTCTTCTGGACAGGAAGAATCCCCTCTCGCCCAGTTGACCCAGAGAGAATTACAGATTGCGCAAATGATCACCAGCGGACATCGACCCAATCACGTCGCAGGGGTGCTAAATATCAGCCCGAAAACGATTAACACCTACAAGTACCGAATTTTTGAAAAATTGGGCGTGAGCAATGATGTTGAGCTTACGTTAGCGGCGGTAAAATATGGCCTGGTAGACCCGGCCGACCTGATTTAACAATGTTTCATCGTGGGTAGAGCGACCAGACGATCCCATGCCCTTTGACGCGAAGACCTTCCTTAAAAGCCTGACTCCTCGTCCCGGCGCGTATCAGATGCTCGATGCTGATCGCAATGTATTGTATGTGGGCAAGGCCAAAAATCTGCGCAAGCGAGTCGGCAGTTACTTCCGTAACAGTGGCCTTGCGCCTAAAACCCTCGCGTTGGTCAAACGTATAGCCAGTATTGATGTCACTGTCACGGAGACCGAGCTGGAGGCTTTGATACTGGAACAAAACCTCATCAAGCAATACCGGCCACCGTTCAACATACTGCTAAGGGATGACAAGTCCTACCCCTATATATTTTTATCCACCAACGATACGTATCCGCGACTGGGCTTTCATCGCGGCGCGAAACGCAGAAAAGGTGAATACTACGGCCCTTTCCCCGGCGTCCTGGCGGTGCGGGAGAGCATGAGTTTTCTGCAGAAAACTTTCCGGGTTCGTCAGTGCGAGGACAGTTTCTTTAAAAACCGTTCGCGACCCTGTCTGCAGTATCAGATCAAACGCTGTAACGCGCCCTGTGTCGGTCTCATATCTGATGCAGATTATCAGCGCGATGTGCGTCACACGCAGATGTTTCTTGAAGGCAAGAATACGCCGTTGATGAAAGAGCTGGGTTCCGCGATGGATAAAGCTAGCACGGATCTCAACTTTGAGCAGGCGGGACTCTATCGGGATCAGATCCTTGCTCTGCGCCAGGTTCAGGCTCAGCAGGTTATCGAATCTGGCAACGGCGATCTCGATGTAATCGCCGCGGCTATGTCAGGCGACGACGCTTGTATCCATGTGCTTTATATCCGTCACGGGCGGATTCTGGGCAGTCGCAGTTTCTATCCGAAGGTACCTTTGGCGATTACCTTAAACGACTTTATGGCGGAATTTATTCCTCGGCATTATCTGCAGGGCAACTTGGCGGCCGATGTGCCAAAGGAAATTGCCGTCGGCATTGACCTGGATGACAGGAGGCTGCTGGAAGAAGCCTTGAGCACTGCTGCCCAACGTAAGATCGTCATTAAGAATGTTAGCCGAGGTACCCGAATTAAATGGCTTGAGCTTGCCACCCGCACCGCAGAGCAGAACCTGAGCGGAAGACTGGCAGCCTCAGCCAACTTACTTCAACGGTATGAAAAACTTCAGAAAACCCTGGGGCTGGCTGAAATACCTGAACGTATGGAGTGTTTTGATATCAGTCACAGCAGTGGTGAGGCAGCCGTGGCATCCTGTGTCGTCTTTAACCGCGAGGGCCCGTTAACGTCTGCTTATCGCCGTTTTAATATCGAAAACATCACTGCGGGTGACGATTATGCCGCCATGGAGCAGGCCTTGCGCAGGCGTTACCGGCGCCTTCAGCAGGGAGAAGGCATATTGCCGGACATCCTCTTTGTTGATGGAGGTAAAGGTCAGCTACGCGTAGCCAGGCGGGTCCTGGAGGAGTTGGCGGTAGTCGGCGTTAATCTGGTCGGTGTTGCCAAGGGTCCCAGCCGTAGACCGGGTCTGGAGACACTGCTGCTGACCACCGAGCACGGCGAGCGGGAAGTGATCCCCGAACAGGCTGGGCTATTGCTGATTCAGCAAATACGTGATGAAGCCCATCGCTTTGCCATTACGGGACATCGGCAACGCCGAGCCAGCAAACGGCGTTCCTCCACACTGGAAGGGATTGCAGGTGTGGGGCCAAAACGACGCCGTGAACTGTTGAAGTATTTTGGCGGTATCGCTGCAGTTGAGAAAGCAGGGGTTGGCGATTTAATGAGGGTGCCGTCAATCAATAGAAAAGTCGCGGAGGCTATTTACAGCTCCTTTCACAACGGGTAAGTTGGCCCCTGCGTTTTGCGTAAGCGGTTCTATGTTTAATTTACCCAATGTATTGACGATGACCCGGGTGTTTTTGATCCCGTTGCTGGTTGTTGTGTTTTATACGCCTGGGGAGTGGACTTACCTTGCCAGTGGCGCGATTTTTAGTCTTGCCGCGATTACTGACTGGCTCGATGGTTACCTGGCGCGTCGCTTAGGTCTGGAGACCCCTTTCGGAGCTTTTCTGGATCCCGTGGCAGACAAGTTGATTGTTGCTGTTGCACTAATCCTGCTGCTCGAACAGACCGCTTCCACTGTTTTTTCTATACCCGCGATGATAATAATCGGCCGTGAAATCGTTATTTCTGCACTGCGTGAATGGATGGCTGAGCTCGGCAAGCGCAGCAGTGTTACGGTTTCTACCATTGGCAAAATAAAAACGGTCATGCAAATGATCGCCATTATCGTACTGCTTACCTTTAGCCCGGCTAGTTTCCCCTTGTTTCACCAGCTGGGCCTGGTGCTGCTCTATGTGGCGGCTGGACTGACACTCTGGTCAATGGTGTTATACCTGAAAATGGCCTGGCCCGAGCTTATGCACGGCAGCGACACCGGGTCGAAAAAGGGTTAGCTCTCAAGGGCCATCAAGCCTGTTCATTCTCGTCGCTGTTCTGTACAATTCCGCGTCTTTTAGGGCTGGATGGCAGAGTGGTCATGCAGCGGACTGCAACTCCGTTAA
>TARA_R110000787_G_scaffold17143_2_pt1 | contig 11068 bp, 11 predicted proteins | sample TARA_R110000787 | Tara Oceans TARA_R110000787 (sample SAMEA4397920) | marine metagenome | biome: Polar Biome; feature: [DCM] deep chlorophyll maximum layer (ENVO:01000326); material: water (ENVO:00002006), including particulate matter (ENVO:01000060) such as... | depth 35 m
CGCTGGCTTTATATTTTTTATTCCGTTTGTCTTTTTCCAACTACATCTTTTTTCCATTTCTTAATTAACAATATTCCACTTGGTATTATAGATAGAATTGAACTTATTCCTAATATATTCCCATATTTTATTTCATTCCAATGTAATTTTCTTATTCCGTCATCACAAGCAGTACATTCTATGATTTTCAAATTTGCATCTAATACTGAAATTCCAAATAATACTATTCCGAAAATTAGAAGAGTTAAAATTCCGTTTTTAATAATCAGATTTCTTTTTTTATTCCAATTTGTCAAGACAAATAAAGAAAAAGTCAATCCAAAACTTAAATAATGAAATCCGTTTCCAAAAATATAGAAGTTTTTCCCAACAAACTGAATTCCGTTAGAAGTTGCCCATTGATATAATTCTTGAATCTGTTTTCTGAAAAAGCCTTCAGAATAAAAAGCAATCAAAATTCCAATTACAAAAGCGACTATTCCAATTATTATTTTTTTTTTCAATTTTCGTTATGTTTTTCAGCTTGCGTACAACGTACAAATAAACACACCATAGGTGTGTTTATTTGTTAAATATAGGTAATAAAACTACTAGTGTGTTTATTATTATAATATATTCCTACGCTTAACTTTTATACGCTTTAAGAAAGCATAATGTAGAAAGTATGCTTTTAAAATTAACCATTACCCAACTTCACAGCAGTCCCATACGCTAGAATTTCAGAACAACCTTGCATAACCATAGAGGTAGTAAGTCTAATATTTACAATGGCATCTGCACCCATTCTTTCGCCATCTTTTTGCATTCTTTCTAAAGCTTGTTCCCTAGATTCTGCTTGTAATTGAGTGTATTCACTAATTTCTCCACCAACCAAATTTTTTATTCCTGCAAAAAAATCACGGCCAACACTTCTTGCTCTTACCGTGCTTCCCCTAGCAATACCAAGAATTTCTACTATTTCTTTATTTGGAATTTTATCTGTTGTTGATAGTATCATGCCTATTAATTTAAATTATTAATTACTCTTTTCATTTTATCCTGAACCTCTAAAGCAAGCCCACCCAGTGATTCATTTTTAATAGCACCCATAGAAGCTATTGGATCTACCGCTGAAACTTCGATGTCTCCATTTTCATGTTCTTCAACAATTACATTACAAGGTAAAAACACACCTACTTTATCTTCCGCCAACAAAGCTTTGTGAGCAAAACCAGGATTACAAGCGCCTAAAATTCTATATTTTTTAAAATCTACGCCTAGTTTTTCTTTAAAAGCATCGTGAATATTAATTTCAGTTAAAATTCCAAACCCTTCGTCTTTTAAAACTTTAGTTACTTGATCTATAGCTTCTTCAAAATCTTTAGTTTTTACTACTTTATTAAAATAATAGCTCATTTTTCTTTCAATTTAAATAATTAATAACACAAAATTAAGCGATAATAAGAGCAAATACTCTCATTTACTATTTTATTTGTTTATCTATAGATTTAACATCTTTATTAAAGGGAATTCTAAGTTGAAATAACACATCTTCATCGTTGGTATGATCTGAAGTATCTAAGCCATATACAATCTTAGTTGGATCATCGTACACAAAGGTTCCAAAAATACGATCCCAAATAGAAAGTACGTTTCCAAAATTACTATCAGTCCAAGGTAACTCGTGATGGTGATGAAATTTATGCATATTTGGAGAGACGATTACATAACTTAAACCCTTATCTAACCAAAGCGGTAAGGAGATGTTTGCGTGATTAAAATACGTAAAAGGGATGGTGATCATTCGGTATAAAAAGTAAAAAGAAACCGGCATTCCCATTAAAACAACAACCATTAAAGCAAAAGATTCTCGTATTAAAAAATCCAATGGATGGTGTCTAGTTCCCGTGGTAACGTCCACATGTTTATCGGTATGATGTACGATGTGTAAGCGCCACATCCACCTAACTTTATGTAATAAAAAATGAACAAAATATTGAGAAGTAAAATCCAATACCACAATAGAAATTAATAACTTAATCCATAATTGGGTGTCAATTAAATTAAGCAATCCAAAGCCAGACTCACTTAGCCATCCATCAACAAAAATTAGTAAAATTCCAAAAACGGAATTAATAACTACAACTAGTAATAAAAGTATGATGTTGGTTTTAGCATGCTTCCATTTACTTACAGGGTTTTTATAAAACGAATAATACCCCTCTATGATCCAAAAAAAAGCAAGAAAAAAAAGAATCCAGGCAGCTTTTACCCAAGTTGGTAAATGTTCAAAATAGCTTAAAAATCCTTCCATATATTACTTTAATATTTTTTGGTATTTCGATTCGTTTTTAAGCACAGAAACCGCTTCTAAAATTTCAGGACTGTGGTTTAAATGATATTTATACATCCCTTCACGATAAAAATAACGCTTTAATATTTCATCACTTAATAGGTTAATAATTTCATCTTTCTTTTCAACCAATGCTTTTTCCTTAGCATTATCTACCGCAATCATTAATTGATTATAACTAGAAGAAATTTCTTTTTGTAAGTGTTCATCTTCTGATTTACGTAAAGCTTCCGAAAATAACTTTTCAGATTCCGTTTCGTATTCAAAATTATTCGTTTTTAAAAACTGTAGAAAATCTTGAAAGTCACTATTAGAAAATGAAAAACTATTCCAATCCTCCATCTCATGAGTGTAATAATAATTAGTAGCATAATCAAAAATCGCCTGATCTTTAAGCAAGGCAGTAGTAATAGGGCTAAATTTTCCTGATTTTAATTCGATATCTGGCATAATACCTCCACCATCGTAAACCGTTCTTCCTCCTTTTGTTTTAAAGGAATTGTATTCTTTAGCATCTACACGAACGGGATCTCCATTTTCATCACGATTCCAATAATCAAGTGCCTGAATACACCTTCCGCTTGGCGTATAATATCTTGAAATAGTCACTTTTAATTGAGTACCATATGTTAGCTTTTTTGGACGTTGTACCAATCCTTTTCCAAAACTACGAGCTCCAATAATCACCGCTCTATCTAAATCTTGTAATCCACCAGAAACTATTTCACTAGCCGATGCACTTCTTCCGTTTACCAAAACTACTAGTGGGATTTCTAAGTCAAAAGCAGGTTTTTGAGTTTTATAGGTTTTATTGTATTTTTTTATAGCCGATTTTGTAGTTACAATAGACTCTCCTTTAGGAACAAATAAATTAACGATGCTAATTGCTTCCGTTAATAATCCGCCGGGATTTCCTCTTAAATCAAGTATAATTTTTGTAGCCCCTTGCGATTTTAAATCTTCTAAAGCCGCTTTTGTTTCAACCGTAGTTTTTCTATTAAATTTAGACAATACAATATAGCCAATATCATCATTTATTAATTGATAAAATGGTACCGCATGAACATCTATAGCACCACGAGTTAAGGTAGTTGTTTCTGTTTTTCCTTTACGTAAATAGGTTAGTTTAACTTGAGAATCTGCCGTGCCTTTTAATAATTCGCTAGCATCTCCTTCGTTATCTGAAAGTGTAATATCTCCTATTTTAATAATTTGATCGCCCGATTTTAAACCCGCCTTATCTGCTGGAAACCCTTTAAAAGGCTCGATAATAATCATTTTATTATCCTTGTTTCTAACGGTTGCTCCAATTCCTGTATACATTCCAGAATTGTTAATGCGAGCGTCTTCTACTTCTTGTTCGTTCCAATAAACCGTATAAGGATCTAGATCTGCTAACATTCCTTTAATCGCTTTGTTCATTAAATCTGAAGGTGTTGTTTCATCAACATAATTCATATTTAACTCTTTAAAAAGCGTTGTGAATATTTCTATTTGTTTGGCGATTTCAAAAAAATCTCCTTTAAAACTAACGGTTGTAAAAAGGATTCCTAAAGCAAGAATAGGAATGAGAATTTTCTTTTTCATTTTATATTTTATTTATCACTGTCTTTAGTGATGTTTCAATTGTGGAATATGGTAATTTTTCCTTACCAATATATAAAAAGAACAACGTAAACTTTAAATCTCCTTCGTTTTTTAACAAATGTTTCTGAAGTCGATATACTTCTCTAAGTTGTCTTTTTATGCGATTTCTGTCTACTGCATTTTTAAAATTCCGTTTAGGAACGGCAAAAGCAGCTTGTGTGTTTTTTGCGTTTTCAGAAGGTAAGTAAAAGACTTTTACTGGATATTTGGTAAGCGATTTTCCTTCCGTAAAAAGAAGCTCTATTGTTTTTTTACTTTTAAGTTTTTCTGATTTTGGAAAACGGAAATTCATAACCGTAAAAGTAATAAATATGAAAGAGTAATGGTTCTTTATTAAAAACCAATATCTAAATCAAGTCGAATTCTGTTTCCGGTTTCTTTAGAGGTTCCAAAAGCGATTAATTGATCGACCATAAAGTACCTCATTTTTAACCTGAAATTCTTCCGTATTAAATAAGCAGCATTCAATTCTAGCCCTTTAAAATTACTAAGCCTACCGTCTGGTGAGCCATTTGAAGAATAATCCCAACGCACCCAATCGTTTTGTGCAAAGAAATCGACAATTGCATATTTTTCGATATAACTAAATGTGCTTCCAATTACCCAATCTCCACGAGATTTTAATTCCCAAAAATTAATAGATGCTATAATTCCGTTTTTTTGATTTTTAAAAGCTTGCGGAATGGAATCGTTTTGACTTAAGTTTTCTAGATTATAATAATAATCAACTCCAACTTCAACTTGTGGTTTTTTAACAACTTTTGCTTTTGCCCCAATATGAAGTATGGAATAATCTAAATTAAAAGTTTCGTTGCCATCAGGGATATTTGGCATTTGATGAAAATAATAAAAGGAAGGAAAAAGCGTCAACCTATTGTTCCAATATTTTGTTGTTAGTTGAATTCCTTGCAAGTATTGATCTTGATCAAAAGTACTTCCTGAAGAAGCCAATATAAAATGTCCAGTATTTACTTGAATGGAATTAATTAAGGAATTTTCTAATGGAAATTTACCGCTTATAAAAACACCATCTGGATAGACATGGTCACTCCAAAATAATTCATTTTGTTTTTCAAAAGGAAAAGTATTTTTACCCAACCAGCCCATAAAATTACCATATTGAGCCTTAAAAAATAGCTTTTCAAAACCGATAGGAACTGAACTAAACTCTTTAAAACCTTCTCCTAAGGTAAGTTGTGGGTCTTGTTGTTTTTCTCGAAACCCTGTTCTAATTCGCATACCAAATTCTGCCCATTCTGTAACTTGATAATTAGCGCCAAAACGAAAACGATATCGCAATCGACTTCTGTTTTCTCGGTAGGTTCCATCGGATTTTCTAGAATTCCAATCTTGTTCTACTCTAAATCTAAAATCTCCCGTAAAGGATAATTTTTTTACCGAAGAAGAATCACTCTGGGCGTAAATTTTTGAGCTTGCTAGCGCTAAAAAGAAGAATAATAAAATCAAATACCTCATAAATCAAAATACTAATTAGTATTATAAAGTTACGAGATAAAAAAAAGGTGACCAAAAAGTGAGCTTATAATTTAATCTTCCTTCTTACCATATATATAATCCATATCAGGTTTTTCGGTATAGTAATAATGAATCCAAATATATACATGATTAAACGCGGCTAATAATAGCGCTCCTTTAGATCTAAACAAAATAGCAATAACCCATAAAATAAAAAAGCCATATACATACATTCCGTTAGCGGTATATTTATAAATACCTTTAGAAATAGACGGATAATTTTTAGCTTTTTCCGGTTCAAAATGATCAATTCCAAAAGCGCGATCAATTCCAAAATATTTTTTAACAGAATAGAATAAATAAATGGAAGGGATTATAAGTATAATAGCCACTAAATAACTAAAAACTGGATATACGTCTAGCGTGTTAGCGTTTGATATTGCTAATAAAGCGACACTAATTGGTCTTGAAATAATTAACAGTGCAAATCCAATTTTATAATATCCAAACCCTGCTTTTCCAAAAGTTTTTGTAATTGCCTGGTGATAAAGTTCCAAATACCAGCAAACAAACACATAAACCTGATGTACAATAGGCGATATTATTGCAATATATAACCATGTTTTTGTTGAAACACCCCACAAATCACCTTTTAGATAAACCGGGTAATTATTACATATAAACGCTATAGCCCATAAAGCTATGGCTAGAAATATTAGATGCTTTATTTGGTTTTTAACAACATTCATTACAGTAAAAGTAATAAATGTTCCTCAAAGCGGGGAATATTATTTAATAAAAAAGGGAGCTTTCGCTCCCTAATAACTATAATCAATAATTTTCAATGTTTTCCAGAAGTACACCTTTAAAAAAAGAAGGGTAATTATTTTACCTCAAAAGTGTTATTGTCTAAATTAATATCTGCCATTAATTGAGAAGCATCAATAGTGATACTTTTTATTTTTTTATCATTATTTATTACAAACTCATAGGTTGGATTAGCCCAAGCCCAATCTGGTAATATTGTCCATTCTTGATTTGGATTAGGGTTTGGCTTATCAGCACGCATCATCTGTAATGGAATATAAAAGGTTCCAACAGAACCATCATCATATGTGACGTTAATATCAATAGGCATTGGCATTAAACCAATTCGTTCTAAAGATACTTTAGTCTTATTGTCTTCCGTAAGCACTTCCTTTATTCCGTAGTCAATGGTATTGGTAGTTTGTGTCCAATCCATTAAATACCAATCCAATTCTGCTCCAGATACCTTTTCGGCTACTCTAATAAAATCGTTTGGTGTAGGATGTTTAAAAGACCATTCTTTAAAGTATCGCAATAAGGTTTTGTCTAAATTTTCTTTACCAATCACATAGCTTAATTGTGAAAGAAAGACAGCTCCTTTACTATATGCAGCAATTCCATAACCCGTATTGGTGCTATAACGATCGGCATGAGTTGTTTGAGGCTGTTCTTTGCCACTAGTAGCAATATAATTATATCCTCTGTAAGAACCTGCGTTAGGGTTTTCTTTTCCTTCTTCCATCACTTCATTCATCGCCATATTTGAAATGTAAGAAGTAAAACCTTCGTCCATCCATTCATGTTTACTCTCATTGGTTGCTAATAAAAACTGAAACCAAGTATGTGCCATTTCATGTGCTGTAACACCTATTAAACTACCTAATTTCCGTTCACCAGTTATCAAAGTACACATTGCATATTCCATACCTCCATCACCACCTTGTATTACCGAATATTGTTTATAAGGATAATTGCCAATATGCTCATTGAAATAGCTAAGTAAATCTGCAGTTTTTGGCTGTAATGCTTTCCAATTTTCAAGTATTTCAGGATTATTTTTATAGTAGAAGTTTAACGTTACTCCATTAGGCCCTGGAAAGGTATCATGAATATAATCTTTATCTGCAGCCCAAGTAAAATCATGAACATTAGGCGCTGTAAAATGCCAAGTTCTAGTTTTGCGTTTAGACTTTTTTCCTAAGCCTTTTTTATCTCCATTTTGAAGGTACCCCGTACCTCCGATGATGTAGTTTTCATCCAGTTTAATAGAAACATCAAAATCACCCCAAACACCATGAAATTCACGAGCGATATAAGGTACTGCATGCCATCCTTCAAAATCATACTCAGCTAATTTCGGAAACCATTGCGCCATAGAGTATGCAACACCCTCTGCATTATCTCGACCAGATCTTCTAATCTGCACTGGAACTTGAGCGTCCCAATTCATATTAAAAACAGTAGAAGTATTAGGTAAAATAGGAGTATTTAAAGTTACTTCTAAAATAGTACCAACTACTTCAAATTGTAAATTTTTCCCATCTTGAGTTAATAAAGTTGGCTTGATATACCCTATCTCCGATGGAGTAAGCTTAGAGATTTTATCTGCAATTTTTTCACCAGAGTCTTCAATTGTTCTCGAACGAACATCCATTTCACTGCCTGGCTGAAATGCATTAAAGTATAAATGATAAAACACCCGATACAATGTATCGGGTGAGTTATTTGTATAAGTTAGCTCTTGAGCTCCTTTGTACTGATGGCTTTCGACATCCATGTCAATTTCCATCTTATAATCAACTTTTTGTTGCCAATAACTCGTGTTGTTTTGTGCAGAAGCAACAAAAAGAAATAGGGTAAAAAGAGTGCTTAAAACTAACTTCATATTTTTTACATTTTACTTGCCATAATTAAGGCGTTATATAAATTTGCTGTTTTTCCAGATTTTGAAATAGCATCAAAAGGCTGAACATTTGATTCTTCTCCTCCTACAATTACAGGAGTAGATGTATGTAAACCACTATCCATTAAAACTTGCTTTACTTGTTTAGCAGATAGTTTTGGATAATAAGAACGAATCATTGCAGCTACACCAGCTACATTTGGAGAAGCCATAGAAGTACCTTGTAAATACTTGTAAGTATCTAAAGGAGTAGTTGCCCAAATTTTAACACCTGGAGAAAATAAATCTACACTAGTAGCACCATAATTTGAGAATGTTGCAACCATTTCTTTTCCATATTTGTAATTAAGCGCACCAATAGTAATAAAGTTATCACTCATTTCTGCTCCTGTACCTGTTTGATCATTTGGGTAACTTGTAACTACATCTAAATCAACACCATCATTTCCAGAGGCATTTACAATTAAAACATCTTTTTTACCTGCATACTTTATAGCATCCCAAACCCATTCCGGGTTTTGAGAATATGCTTTTCCGAAACTTGTATTAATTACTTTTGCTCCATTATCTACTGCATAACGAATCGCTAAAGCTACATCTTTATCATATTCATCACCATCTGGTACTGCACGAACGACCATAATTTCAACGTTTTGAGCAACACCATCCATTCCAATATCGTTTCCTCTTTGTGCAGCAATAATTCCCGCTACGTGAGTTCCGTGCATTGCATCTGCTTTTTTAGGATCTGGACCGTCTACATCATTATTTCCATAATTGGTATCAGTAATGTCATAAGGATCATCATTTAAAACACCTCTAAAATCAGTATCCACATTATAGTGGTTTTTTAAGCTACCACCAAAATGATCAATACCTCCATTTAGACGTTCCATAAATTCAGGAATACTTCCTCCATATGATAACATTTGTGTCAATACAGCAATGTTTTTTTGATTTTCCTCAGAAGGATCAGTTATTGCAGCTAAATCTGGAGCTGTATAATCTTCTTTTCCTAATTTTTTTGATATTCCAGAATGAGCAGAAGTAACTTGCGCTAGCATTTGAGTATATCTATCGCTATTCGCTTTTGTTTCATCATAATTTTTACTGTACTCTGCTTTTGCTTTTTGGTATAATGCAAAGTTTTCTTTATTAGCTTCACTAATATCGGTAGCACTTTTTCCTTTAAATGAATCATCATATCTTCTTACGATACGAGTAAACTCAAGATTTTCGCCAACAATATCACCTAAAAAATTCCATCCGTGAACATCATCTATATATCCATTTTTATCATCATCTATTCCATTGTTTGCTATTTCTCCTTTATTCACCCAGATCACGTTTTTAAGATCTTCGTGTTCGATATCAATTCCGCTATCAATAACAGCAACAATTACATTGGTTCCTTTTAAATTAGGAATCAATTCGGCATACGCTTTATCAACACTCATCCCTGGGATGGTGTCTGTTGCTAAATCTGTAGCGCTCCAAACTTTAAGTTGGGCGTCTTCAACGTTTCCTGTTTTAAGGGTTAGGCTGGTTGAGTTTTCAAGAAGAGCCGCGTCAATTGGCGCTACACTACTTCCACAACTTGCTAGTAAAAGCGTTGTTGTAGCTACTAATACAAAAGGTTTTAAAATTTTCATTGTTATTTAGTTAAATAATTCATCAATAGTAAAACTCTCATGGAGGCGAACCCCTTTTTCTGTGTGTTTTACCGTAATAATCGGGTTATGAGCATCGTGCTCTAAAAATAAATAGTAATTATTGTCTGCTGCCATATTAAGAAACTTTTCTTTTTCTGGCATGGTTAATAAAGGTCTTGTATCATATCCCATTACAAAAGGAAGTGGTAAATGTCCAGCAGTTGGTAATAAATCTGCCATAAACACAATTTTTTTCTCTTTGAAACCTATATGTGGTATCATTTGTTTTTCGGTATGCCCATCTGCGAAAAATATTCCAAAATCCAATTCATTTGCATTCGAAAAAGACTCCTTAGGGTCCCCTACAAACTTTAGTTGACCACTTTCTTGCATCGGTAAAATATTTTCTGAAAGAAACGAAGCTTTTTCTCTTCGATTGGGTTTAGTTGCCCAATTCCAATGTCTTTCATTACTCCAATAAGTGGCGTTTTTAAAAGCAGGTTCGTAACCAGTTCGATTTTTATCCCATTGTACCGCACCTCCACAATGATCGAAATGAAGATGAGTTAAAAATACATCAGTAATATCGTCTTTATGAAATCCTTTCTGTTTTAGAGAATTTTCAAGAGTAAAATCTCCCCAAGGGTAATAATAACCAAAGAATTTATCACTTTGTTTATTGCCCATTCCAGTATCGATTAGAGTCAGTCTATCGCCGTTTTCAATTAAAAGACAACGAGAAGCAATATCAATCATATTGTTCGAGTCTGCTGGGTTGGTTCTAGACCAAAGTGGTTTTGGAACAACGCCAAACATAGCGCCGCCATCTAGCTTAAAATTTCCCGCTTCAATAGGGTGTAGTTTCATAGATTTGCGAATATAATTAATTAGTAGGATTGAGGCAAAACCTTATGATATTATTAAGATTCTAGTTTAAAACTAACTTTTTCTAGGCTTTCAATGGTACCTACCAAAGTTACGATATCACCAATACGTAACCTCGTATATCCATGAGAAATTATCACTTGTCCTTTTCTAACTACAGATAGTACAATTACATCGGTAGGAAAACGTAAATCTCGCAAGGTCATACCGTGAATATCTTGATTTCTAATTTCTACATCTATTGAATCTTGCGAAGCATCAAATCCTAATAGTATTGAAGTTGCATTTGGAGAACGAACAAAATGGTCAAGTAAATTAATCATTGCAGATGAAGGATCCATAACTCTAACACCTAATTCATTAAAT
>TARA_R110000787_G_scaffold47687_7_pt1 | contig 11060 bp, 16 predicted proteins | sample TARA_R110000787 | Tara Oceans TARA_R110000787 (sample SAMEA4397920) | marine metagenome | biome: Polar Biome; feature: [DCM] deep chlorophyll maximum layer (ENVO:01000326); material: water (ENVO:00002006), including particulate matter (ENVO:01000060) such as... | depth 35 m
AAGCTCGTCTGCTTCTACCGTCGTAACCGGCGCGGGGCTGTCTTGGGCCGTCGCCGCTACCGGTGCCGAAAGACTAGACGCCAGAACTAAGGTGGATGCTGCAAGAACGGTGGCTATTTTCATCCTACGACATGAGCAGAGATGACTCAGACAATCAATCGGAGGTTCGTCGTGCTCGCCTAAGGACCGTGCATCGCGGCGCGCGCGTCGGTGCCAGACTCGTCAACTTGATAAATACCAGCATGACCCACCATCCCGATATCAGCCTCTACCAACACTTTCACGAACGTGGTCTCACCCGCTCTCACCGACATTTCTCGACGAAGTTTCTCGCAGCCGCACCCAATTACCTCGCGCTCCGAGGCAATCGCGGCCCCTCAGCCAACGCTCTGATCGGGCTCTTCCAGCGACTCTGGCGACAAGGCCGCCTTCTCCTCGCCATCCGGGTTGGATGGATGATCCTTTGGCTTCCTGAGACCGCGCGGTGAGGGATTGGCTCAGACTTGCAGATGAGGCCGCAGACGATGGAAACGTAATCGCCGTCATCTGCTTTCTGGAAGCCGAGAAGGTGAATTCCCGACTGGATCATGAGTTGGAGATTGCCGATTTGCGGCGGCAGAAAGAGGCGAATTCTGAGGAGGACGGCCTTTGCACGGACTGCATCATTTCATGTGGCGAGGTCTGCCAACACGCAATTCCCTTGAGTTCTGACTCTCGCTTGTGCGAATCCCCGCCCATGGTCACCCAGCCCTTACCCGAGCGACGTCTAGGCGGCTGAGCATCGTGCCACCGCCTCTCTCGAACGTGAGGCGACATGACCTACAATCTCAATCGAAACTTCCATCCGCATGCGGCCGAGGGAGTGCCGGGCCGTGACTGGTTCTATCCCTTGTCGGGATGGCTCCTCAAAGCGTTCGTGGGCCTGGACGAGGACGCGCCCGGCACTCTCCTGTTCGCGACGAAATCAAAAAGTCTGTGGCGCAATGCCGTCGCGGTCGCGATCGCTACCGGAGCCCTAGACCGGCCCGAGTCCTTCCTGCTCCGTGCCAACGGCGAACTCGATGAATGCGGTTCCCAGTCGAGCCGCGCTCAGTTCGCCCTGGCGATTCAGAACATGAAGCCTCAGCAGATCGTCGAAGCTGCCCTCAACGAAGTGCCGCCGTCCCTCTGCGGATCATTGAAGAAGATCGGTTGGGAGGTTCTTTCGACACCCGACGCATACCGCCGTCTGATCGAAATGCTGGGTTCCAAGACTGCCGAAGGTCGGACGCGTCGGCGGGTTCTCGAACAGATCAACGACTGCCGTCTGACCGACGATCTCTTGCAGATCATCGAGTGTCTCGACCTCGCCATTTTGACACCCGTGACTGCTACCCACATCAGCACTGCGGGTGACGCTCACCGGCTGAACGCCCGCCTGAAAGGCATCCGCAAGATGTGCAGTTCGGCGAGTGATGCAGCCCTGCGCGATTCCGCCGACGCAATGGGAAGCCAGTTCAACTCCCGCCAATTCGCTCAGTCCTGGCTCTCAAAGGCGGACCGCCTGGAACCGCTCGGTATCCCCCTCGACCACGACCCCGATATCGTCAGGATCAACGGGGTCTCTTCCGAAACAATCGGCCGCCGCTTCCGCAATTGCTTGTCCAGCTATTCTCGCGAGATGGCTGCCGGGACATCTGCATTCTGCGTAATCGAGAGCCTTTCAGTGGTCATTGTCCTGAGGCTCACAGATGCGGGCTGGCTGCTCTCCGGTGTGCATACTCACCGAAATGGGCCGGTGTCTCGGACCGTTTTGCAGGCCGTCCAGCAACGCATCTCTAGCCTCGGTGTGCTTTGCCTCTTGCCGGTCCGGCCCAACTCGTTGGTGGCCGGTGCCTTCTCTCGGTTCGACGACCTCGACTTTGGGTTCGAGGGGATGGGTGGCGATGACGGCTGAATCCGAACACGGATCGTCTCGCGAGGTCAGCAATGCCCCGTGTCTGCGAGCGTCCGCGCTTCGGCGTTAGCGCGTGGCCCCGATCGCTCACCCAAGAGACAAGGGTGGGGACCAAAGCCAAAAACGAGGAGGTAGCTACCGGAATGATCTTCACTCCAGTCGGGGTCCCGGACCCTGACGATAGCCGCTAAGGGGCGGAATACGCCGTTCTCTACTCGACCTCGCCAATCTACCAGCCAGTTCGAAGGACGGTTCGACGACAGCATCGTGCTTCCGACCTGGGTGCCATTGAAGCCGAGCGCGAGATAAAGACTGTCGTGGAAATGCAGATCAACCGACATGCCGTTTGGTCCAGGACAGCGGTAGTCAACGAAGTCGATCTCATCACCGCCATTCCCGACTTCGACGCAATCAGCAGAGGCTATCGAGGTAAATCTGCTCTCGATTGCCGGTCGATTTTGGGAAAGAGCAGGGGTGGCCAATCCCAAGATTGCGATCGCAATTCCGAGGCAGCCGATCATTGCAAATCGCATCTTCATTCCCTCCCCGACCCCGCGAACGTATCCTGACCCAGGCTCCGTCAAAAGCTTGGCATACTAAGGCTTGGGATCAACAAACGTCCGACAAGGCCGCGCTTGAGCCTCGCCCCGTGAGCGGAAGCCAGCCGTCTGATTCAGGCGGGAAGACGACAGAAACGCTACGTCCGCGCTTGATAGCCGCAACGACGGGGCATGACTTCTCCCAGACATCCGGGGAAGTCTCATCTGCCGGGTCGTAGAACGTCATCTCCATCGTGATGCCGCCCTCATCGTCAGCTTGCATGACCGCACTGACTGGGCGGAAGGACTGGCCATCGACACGCACGCTGACTTGGCTTGCGATGTTGCGACCGAAATAGCGGCGTTGAGAATTGACGAAATCGGCGTCGTAGGTCCCGATCGAGTATGTGAACGGGATCGCGTTCATCGTCGATGATGACATGCGTTCAATCGCTAGAACTGCCCATCCCCCTTCGCCATCTGTTCGCACCGATCCCGAAAGCGTCGTGTCTCCGGCGGTCCACGGGTTGTAAGTCGTGAACTCGTCGTCTTCGGGGAAAGACTGTGCCTGGGCCGCACCTGCGAGCAGCATCGCTCCGGCGATGATCGTAATTAGGTGTCTCATCGCCACTCCTGAGTTTCGCGTAGAACCTGAACGCGACGCGCAACACCCGCAAGAGGTATTTTGACCGCCGTTCGACGAAATGGTCGATAATGATGAGGTCCGACGTGTCGTCGTGTGAGTGATGCACGCTTCTACCGCCACCGCAGGATCAGTCCCGAATGGCGCATCTACCCCTTTGAACTCCGGTCGGCGCACCCGCACGGTCATGCCCGGCGAGAAGGAGCCAAGGGTAACCAACGTGCCGCGATGTAAAAGCTCTTGAGACCGACCTTCGCCCGGCGACACCAAACGCGACAAGGTCGGAAATGGGGACTACCCCCTCTTCTTAAAGATGGGTCCTCATTCTCACGATGGCTACGTGATTAGAACGAGGCAGCCGCTGACCTTTCGACCCCCTGTTGACGCACGAACCGCACCCGACACTTATGCAAATAGGATCGTGGGGGCGGATATGGATTTTCGGGGAGCCGTGCTGGCTGTAACGCTGGGTATCGCTGCGTGCGATTCAGGCGTGAACGTTCCACCAAATAGTTCAGAGAGCGTGGCTTGGTCACCTGATGACGTCTTGGATTTGCTAAAGGCGGGTGATCGACGGGCCTGCGATGCTGCCCTGACGCTGGTCGCCGAGGAGGCTCGCCGTATCGAGTATGAGTTCGGTTGGGCATGGGTCGCCGAGGATTTGAGACGAAGAACTTCGATAACCGGGAGGGACTCCAAATATATCTCGTTCGACCCTGCTAATCATTCAATGCGCTGCGAAGCCTACTTCGATGTTCGTTGGGTGGATGGAACCACGCAGAAAGCCGCGCCAGAGCCGGGCGCGGACGGCTATTACTTGGTTGAATACGACGGTGGCTTCGTGGTCCGCTGGACCGCGCCTCAAGAGGGCGCGCAGTGGTATCGGCCTCAAGCCAGACAACGTTATGCGGTCCTGCGAGATCAGATCATTTCAGAACGGATTAGCGCGTCTCAGTAGTGAGGCGGTCAGCAAGCACCGCGATTCAGACGCCGCAGGCCGCCCCTATCGCAGGCTCAAGCTGGCCGAAATCGCGCAGTGGTCGCTCAGACCCTCACCGGCAAACGTCCGCTCCTCGAACCCTTTCAGATCAGCGGTGGCTCGGCGATCCAAGACAATGAAGTCGATGTAGTCCCGATAACGAGGATTGCACCTCGCCCCCGTCGAACCAGAAGCCAAAGCGAGGTCCGAGTTGGGTGGCGATGCGTCGTCCCATTCGGCCCAGGCCGCGTCGTTCGACATAGATAGACGACGGTTGAAATCGCCCAGAACGGCGTAGCGCAAACCCTCAGCGGCCCGGTCGTCGATCCAGCGATCACGGCCGGATTATCAAGGCGGTTCTCAAGCCCCTGGGTGTGACGTGCTTTACCCGCTGCGAAGCCGTGGAGACGGTCCGTTCGCTGACGATGGGGCGGTTCAATGATCGGGACCTGACGGTCACGGACGAACAGTAGCCTCGCGACTGGCTTGCTCAGCGTCATCGCGTGCCAATTGCTCGCTCTCAGTAAGCGGGGGAGGAGGCAGGTAGTGACCGGGCCGCTCGCTATCCGCTCGAATAGGTTGGCGATGGCCTGCCAGGATAGAACAGTTGTCTATGATGGCTTGAGAGGCATCGAACGATGCATTCTGCTGGGCAAATTGTTCTCTCATCAGTTCTATTTGCAGCGCACCAGCGTAGCCTGTGGAGGGTATGATGGGGGTGGTCCTTCCATAGGGAATCTCGACGAAGACTTGGCTCCCTACGACCGCAAACTCTCTGCCGTTTGCATGTCCACAGATATTCTCACCGATCAACCCAAGCTCAGAGAACCGCACCTCTCCTGGTGCAGATATGGTCGATCTGACACGATCTAAGCCAGCTTGGACTTTCTCATCGAATTTTATTCGTGCCTCTTCAGCCTCTATGCGTGCGGTCTCGGCCGCCTTTTCCGCCGCACTGGGTCCGCATGCGCCGAGAGCTAGAAAACTAAAAATCACAACTGTAGAACGCATTTATACTCTCCATGAATTCCGAGCGAGGGCCTCTACGTGAGGGTATAGAACTACGGTCGAGCGACACACCTGTCGTAACGTCGTATGGATGAACGGGGAGTTGAGGTGGAGCCCCAACGCGGCTTGAGGTTGATCTGTCACATGAGGCAGGCGTCACACGTCCGGTTACCCCGGAGGCAGCATTCCCAAGTGATACATGTCCAAAACGATGCCGCTGAGAACGTCGTCAGCATCGGCAGCACTCATCCGCTCTTCGCCGCGATAGGCTTCCATCAGAGCCGCCTCCTGCATCCGAGGATTCGGGACCAGCACGAAGCCATAGTCGGCCGCCGATCCGTCCTCGTATGTCCAGGTCAACTGCATGAAGACGACCACATTGCCGGTCTCATTATCCACCCCGAAGCGACTGTAGCCCCCAGCCTGCTCGACCCACCGCGCGAACTGAGTGAGCGTCGGTCGCCAATCGCCAGAGTGATACTGGTAGCCGCCAAAGCGGCGAAGCGTTTCCGCAGACACCCGATCATCGGCTTGAACGGCATCCTGGGCAGCCAATGCATCCCTGACGGCCGGGGGCGGTTCGCTGGCTTGTAAGGGCTCAGAGGGCTGGTTAGTCGAGGCAGCATCGACCGGTCCCGCATCGCAGGCGGTGACTGCGATGAGCCCGATTAGCAACCCAAGAGTTCCTGCCAGCCTCGGTCTGGCTGTTCCTGCCGGGGCCATCAGAACGTCCCTCCAGATGCCGCAGCCGCCTTGGCTTCCGCCTCGGCTAAACGCGCTTGGGCCTCAGCGGCTTCGCGACGAATCCGATCCAATTCCGTTTCGGGGGGCCGTGCAGTCGCCTCAGCGGAAGCTACCGCCGTCACCTCGGAATCTGGCTGCACTGGTTCTGGTAGCCCTTTTGCCCGCCGATACTCGGTGAGAGCGGTGTTCTGATCGCCATACATCGCGACCATCATCTGCATGGCAACGCCGTTTTCTCCAGCCGGAATATCGGACGGCCGAAGAAGCGCAGTGATGGTCGGACGGCCCCTGGCAACACCAGCTATCGTCACAGGTTGACCTTCGCGGATCACCGTCAGGGTCATGTTGGCCCCGACTCTTTGCCGTCCGAGCAACGTGCCAAACCCGGCTTCATCGTTCATGGTCCGATTGTTCACCTTACCGATGATGTCGCCAATCCGCAGTCCAACGGACTCTCCGAAAGTGTTCGGAAGAACCTCGGTGACCTGCCTCCCATACCGGTTCCGGCGTCCGTCTTGCCACGTCGCGTTCTCACCATCGACGCCGAGGTAGGCTGTGCTGTTGAAGGTCGTCCCAACTGGCAACTGAGCACCGGCTTCCGCCAGGAATCCCAGCATGTTGTTGTAGGTGCCATCGTCTTGATATTGATGATGCTGCATTTGGCCGAAGGCCATTTGGGTTTCCGCCCAAACTTGGGTCTGAGCCCTGGTATGGTCGCCCGTCTGCGCGAAGCTCACCCGAACAAACGATTTCGGAGGTGAACTGTAGGAGTTCCCTATCATCATTTGTGTCAGCGCAGACTGCCACATCCCAAGGGGAATCTCGCAAACCACCTGATTGTTGGTCTGCTGTGTAATCATCCAGCCTCGGTCCATGCACTTTGAACCGATTGCCGTCACAGCATCGCCGACAAGCGTGTATGCGAAGACCATCTCGGCCCTGCCGGAAGGCGTAACGGCCTCTTTTTCGCGCGCTGCCGTTGGCTGCGCGGCGCACAGAGCAACAGCAGCGGCGATTGCTGCAATCCAATTTTTCATATCGATTCTCCCACCCAGAGATGATCTGTGCCCACAAACCTACAACTTGAAAAGGTGTTTCGTTCGCACCTTCCCCGCTTGGATTGTGGACGAACACCGGGCAGACGGCGTTGCCCCCTTGATTGATGTTCTTATTTCGTTCTTATCGCCCTGGGTCGGCGTTGAACGAGTGAGAACCATATGCCGGACCCGTGGGCACCAACCTGGAGCCAGACACTGGCCGACCTTCTGGCGGAGCCTGGGGCGAAGGTCTGGCGGCATTGCAGCGGCTGCAATCTCCATCGCGAAGTCACCAAGGATCAGGTCGCAGCCCTGATCCGCGATCCTCAGTTCGGTCCGCTCTACAGCCTATGGAATCGACGGCCGTCACCGTGTCTGACACCGGGCTGCCCGAGCGAGAACTTCTTCATGTCGTCGAACGGCGGGTTCGTATCGCCGATGCTATCGACGGACCGAATGATTCCGAAGCTGCACCGGCGATGGGAACGGTCGGCGGCGTGTCTGCGGGATTGCTGCGGCGAGAATTGATTGCTGACAAGGAGCTTGCCCCAAACTCAGTCGGCCGAAACCGCCCGCGCCTCGGCCGGAATATCGTTGGCGTCGATCGTGATCCGCTGCGCGGACGACAAGAGGACCGCAGCCTCATCGACGGGCTGCAATTGGTATCCCATCACGCCCTGTCCCATGCCCCCGTATTTCACTACGAAGAATCCATCGATGACGTAGCTGCCATGACGCCAATACGCCGAGGACGCGTTGATCTGAACACCGCCCATATTCCGATGAGTTCGGGAGATGTAGACCCCCCCGTCATCGCTCATCCGGTCCACTAAATATCCCTGCGGTGAGCGATTATCTGTCGGATCGACGGTCAACTTCACGCCGACGATGGTGTCCACGCGATTAGCGACGGCGATAGTGAACCGCTCACTGTTCTCGAAGGTCACCTGCCCGGAATAGACCGGGATCACATTTTGGCTCTGCGCCAGCACCGGGCCAGCCATCAGGCTGATCACAGCCGCAACAGTCAGAAATCGCATTCCTTGCCTCGCTGTTCGCACTTGCCAACCCGGTCTCACGTGACCCTGAACGCGATCGCCCAGGGGAACAAGGAGTGAGGGGGTCACCCAGTATCGGAGACTGCTGGATTGGAAACTCAAATGGGTTGGAGCCGACTGGCCATCGGGCTGGACTGGACACCTTCGCAGCCGTCTGACCAACTGGCGCGCGCGTTAGAGATGAACATGAAAAAGCTCAGCATCGCTCAGGTTGCTGTGATCATCACTGCCCCATCGGCCGCAGCCGCTGATGGGCAACCGTAATGGGGTCTTTGCAAACTGCACGGCGGTGCGGGCCGATGGAGCCGCGCGGGCGCAACGTAGTGATCTCGCGTATGGCCGACACTTGGACCGGCATGGTGTTAGGATAGGCGCGAGTAGCTATGAGCATCCTTCCCGACTCGCCGTATGGCCGGGTTAAACTTCTCGAACAGCTTATGGTCGCCAAAGTCGGTGGCGAGCACGACGCGGATGGTGAGCTTTACGAAAAACTACGGAAATCGGTCCTGCGCGACCCTGCCGTGCCCGGACTTTTGATCCCAGAAGTGCTCCGAAATCACCGAGATTTCGACCATCTCTGGTCTTACGCGAAAGCGTTTCATTCAAGCTGGGAGCCGAGACGCCGACATGTTCGGGACCAGTTTGCCCGCCTACTCGACTACTTGGAGGAAGGCGAACTTGCCGCGCCGTCTGACGCAGGCGTCTCTGTAGCTCTCCAATCCTTCGATGAAGAGGGCGTAAGTGCTGCATGGCAGAAAGCCCTCTCGCGTCGCGCTTCTGACCCGGCGGGGGCCATAACCGCTGCACGCACCTTGCTCGAAACAGTCCTCAAGCATGTATTGGACGACGCCAGCATCAGGTATGCCGAAACCGATGACCTACCGCGCCTCTATAGGCAGGTCGCAGAACGGCTCAATCTCGCACCGTCGCAACACGTTGAGCCAGTTTTCAAACAGGTCCTTGGTGGCTGCACGGCGGTCGTTGAGGGATTGGGATCGGTTCGCAATAAGGTCGGTGATGCCCACGGGGCGGGCCGACGTCCTGTGAATGTCAGCGAGCGACACGCTCATTTAGTGGTGAACCTCGCAGGAGCCATGGCTACCTTCGTTGTCCAGACGTGGCTTGGGCGGCCAACCGATGCGGCTGAGGGGGGAAATCTCTGATGAGACCAGCGAAGGCTATCGTGTTTGTGGTGGGGTCGCCCGCACCTCGGGACGCATCAGCCTGATGGCCAGAGTCGATCGGATTGCTCAGAAGATTGCTCAGCGGCTTGGCTCGCTGAGCGAAGTAGAACGCGTCCAACACAACGCCTGCCAGATTGCGGAATCGGATCGTCAGCATGCGCTCTTCAAAGCAGCATTCGATCGCGGTGATTGCTATCTCTGCGAAGTGAAGCTTACGACGTTCGTCGAGACGACCCCCTGTCTCCACTGGTTCCTCCGACCACATGGTGTGAAGAAACGCCACTACCCCGCTGTCGCTGAGAAGTTCGGCATGATGGCGATCCAAAGCTGGGTTCGGTGGGTCGCGAATGAAGGGGGGTGGGCGAAGAACATCGCGGACACAGCCGATGATAATCATATCGTCCAGGTGACGGCCCGCTACGGCGACTACGCGTGGTCGATCTCATGCGGGAAAACGGACTTCGCGGGGCATGCTGGGAGGAACAGCGACTTTCCCCACTACCATCTCCAGATGTCGATCCAGGATCGGCCGTTCATTAGCTACAACGACTTCCACTTCCGCATCCACGACGATGAACTCGCCATCCTGAAAGCCATGGAGGCCACGGGAGTGAAATCGAAGTTCGTGAACGGGGAGAGCTTTGACGAAGTCTTGGCAACGGTGGACCCAGATTGGGTGGTCAACCTTCCGGTTGATAGGAATGCTGACCCTGAGAGCGCGGCGTTCAATATACAGACCATCCTGATCGCCGATGAGGGGACGACCATTTCGGGCGATGCCATTTACGAGTTGTTCCAGAAGGCAAAACGGGATGGCGTGAGTTTCGCCAGCCGCGTCCAAACGATTCCGAATTCGTCAGGACGGACGCTCATCAGCGAGGGGCCGGGCGTAGTTGATCCGGCTCCGCGTGAAGGAGGGCGCGGCTCTAAACGGAGAGACGATTGACGGCGTTAACCCCTTTGCCCGGCGCATCCCGAAAGGTCCTCCCTGCGACTTGGCCGGACGCAGGAGTGAATGGTCACGACACCGAGGCTTGGCTAGGTTGCCGGAAGTCGCAGTAGGTTCGTCAGAGACGTTCGCTAAGGGCTTGAATCGGGAACTGTCCGCTGACGTTGGCGTCGGAGAATTTCATAGGGGGCTAAATGACTAACCACGTTCTCATCGAGGCTCTCGAAGACCCCGACCTCCCGGCTCATTTGGCGCGAGAGATCATCGACTATCTCGGCAGCCGCCCGCTCGATGACCTTGAGGACAATTACAGCGGTCCGAAGACCGTGGACCCGCCAGCCTTGGTTAGGAAGGTCCATCCCATGGTCGCGTTGCGACTGGGTGGTCTTATCACTCAGGTGATCGTTTCGGTCATGCCACCCCGGACCACTCTCCGGCATGCGCTCGCGTTCCAGATGATTGCGCTCGCCCACTTCCAAGGGCGAGAGATTACGGTCGCGGGCATTCAGTCTAATGCTGGCTTGGATGCCTGCCGTCGTCCCGTCTTTGGGTCCTCATTTCCCAAAACACATGATCGTCTAATCCAGCAGGGTCTGGTGAGGCAGGGAGACAAATCGAAAATCGACGATCGAACCCGGCCGCTGGTCTTGACGCCGAAAGGACTCGAACTGGTTTCGAAGGCACTCGAACAAGCGGGCGTTTGAGAAGAACGGCGCGTCCGGTCAGAAAAATGCGGGTCTTAAAGACCAACATCGTATCGGACCCTGATGGCTTGGTATCAATGGAAGGCTTCACATTGATGGAGCCGCCGATGACCCCCACCCTCTTCAAGACCTACCCCACCGACATCACCCAGCATGTCATCGACGCGATGACGCCCAGCATTGAGGCTGAGATCAAGCGCGTCCACGAAGCCGTGGAGGCGGCAAAGGCTAAGGCTCTCAAGGAGGCCCTCAAGAAATTCAACGCCGATGTGGTGGCGA
>TARA_R110000787_G_scaffold113832_2_pt1 | contig 11047 bp, 8 predicted proteins | sample TARA_R110000787 | Tara Oceans TARA_R110000787 (sample SAMEA4397920) | marine metagenome | biome: Polar Biome; feature: [DCM] deep chlorophyll maximum layer (ENVO:01000326); material: water (ENVO:00002006), including particulate matter (ENVO:01000060) such as... | depth 35 m
AATTGTTTCTGATTTACCAGAAATGTCAAAATTAGTAAATACCTATAAAATAGGAAAAATCTTACTAAATAGATCTCCCAAAGAACTTGCTACAACAATAAAAAATATTGTTGTAAAGGACTATAAAGAAGAACTAAAAATTGCTAATAAAGAATTAAACTGGTCAAAAGAAAAACAGAAAATCATAGCGATTTTCAATAATTAATCTATTTCTTATATTGGTGTTTGTTTTCAACAATCCCTTTTTTAAATACCTTTCGTATAGTCCCCCGAAATAAACTATCGTATTTTAAAATAAAATCTTTTATGATTTCTTTTGGTCTGCCTCTGAAAGTAGTTACATGAAAATTATCTTCTTTACTTAGCGGATAGTTAGAAAAATAATAGTTAGAAATACAAGATCTAGCATTATTAGACACAACTTTACTCACAGAATGCCAAGATTTTTGATGTGTCGTCATGACCACGAGACGATTGCATGTACTTTCAATTGTCATTGCATTTTCTTTCAACCCTTTTGGCCATAGCTCTAAGTTTCCTCCGTTTTCTAGCTTCCATTCTGGAGTTACATAATACAGCAGGTTTAAAACTCTCCATAAATTTCTGTTTTTATCATGAGAATTATCTAAATGAGGGTTTAAAAAATTATCTTTTTCCATCAAAGAAATTCCTCCAGCATATAAAGATGCATCTGGTAAAATATTTTCAAGGGAACAAATCTCTGCAATTTTTTTAACCACACTTTCGCCTTGAAAAGCATATAAAACATCTTCTAAAACTGGATTAAATGAATCCATTTGATATCCTACGTATTTATATTCTCGAAGATTTTGCTTCTTAACAAGTTGGATGCTTTTAGGAAAAGCTTCATAAATTTCAGTTACAAAAGTTTTTGGAAAAAGGTCATCTAAAACAAAATAGCCTATCTCATTTTTTGAACTTTCAAATTGCTCTTTTAGCTTTCGACTATTCTGAGAAAGTGAACTTAAAATAAGTTCTTCTATTTGTTTTCTTGTTGTCATTGATATTAATTTATTTTAATACTATAAAAGTATTCATTTTTTAAATTCTATTTTTGCCTTTTATGCAAAAAAAGCTCCATCTTATTTCTTTTGATATTCCGTATCCTCCAATATATGGTGGTGTGATTGATGTTTTTTATAAAATCAAAGCGCTCCATAACCTAGGAATTAAAATCATATTACATTGTTTTCAACATGGTAAACCAGATCAACCTGAATTAGAAAATTATTGTAGTGAAGTACATTATTACCAAAGAAACTCTTTTTTTAGCAGTATAATTTCTACAGATTTTCCTTTTATTGTAAAAAGTAGAGGAAATGAAGAATTAATTAACAGCCTTAAAGAAGATATGCATCCTATTCTTTTTGATGGCTTACATACAACCTATATTTTAAACCTAAAAGATTTTAAAAATCGCAAACTATACCTTAGAGCTCACAATGTTGAGCACAATTTCTATAAAGGTTTGGAAAAAAGTGAATCCAATATTTTTAAACGAAATTTCTTTAAGCAAGAATCGAGAAAATTGAAAAAATATGAAGCTATTTTACATAAGGTAAATGGTGTTTTTTCTATCTCTCCTAAAGAGCAAGCCTACTTTCAAAAAAAATATGGTGAAAAATGTGTTTATATTCCTGCTTTCCACGATGCAGAAATTAGAACTAGATATCGCACCAAAGGAAAATTTATTTTGTACCATGGGAATATTGTAGTCTCAGAAAATGTAAAAGCTGCATTGTTCTTAATTGAAGTGTATAAAAACTCAAATTATGAATTGATCATTGCAAGTAGCTATTTTAATGATGATGTGACTAAAGAAATATTGAAATACGACAATATTTCCTTTCATAGTTTGGTAAAAGAAACCGATTTAAATCGACTTTTTGAAAATGCACATATCAATGTATTACCTACATTTCAAGATACGGGTATAAAACTAAAACTATTGAATACCTTATATCAAGGTAAATTTGTGATTGCTAATGATTTTATGATAGACAATACAGGATTAGAATCTCTCTGTGAAAAAGCAAATACGAAAGCAGAATTCCTTCAAAAAACGGAAGAATTATTTAAACAAGAATTCAACAAAGATATTTTAGTACAACGTAAGAAAATACTTAAAAACTTTAGTCCAAAGACAGGTGCTGAAAAAATAGTTGAAATTATTTTTGGTGATGCGATGCCTTAGTATCAGACAATTAAAAATAAATGGAAAGGGCGCAAAAAGAAACCAATTTAATGTTGCTGTGTTTACTACTAGACACTAACTATTGGTAACCATTTCAAACAATTCTCCACCTTCACATTTAATGGTTTTTTGTTTGAATTTTACAATTAAAGCGTAATCATGAGTAGCCATTAAGATACTCTTACCACTTTGATGAATTTTATTTAGCAACTCCATTACTTCTAATGAAGTCTTAGGGTCTAAATTCCCGGTAGGTTCATCTGCTAAAATTAAATCTGGATCATTTAACAAAGCTCTAGCAATTGCAACTCTTTGTTGCTCTCCACCAGACAATTCAAAAGGCTTTTTGTAGTATTGGGTTTTCATCCCAACCTTATCTAATACCTCTTCAATTTTTGTTTTTATTTCATTTTGATCTTTCCATCCTGTTGCTTTTAAGACAAACAGAAGGTTATCAAAAACTGTTCTATCATTCAATAATTTAAAGTCTTGAAATACAATTCCTATTTTTCTTCGAAGAAAAGGAATATCTTTTTCTTTTAGTTGTTTTAAATCGAAACCAACGATAGAACCAATACCTCTTTGTAAATGTAAATCACCATAAAGCGTCTTCATTAAACTACTTTTCCCACTTCCGGTTTTACCAATTAAATAATAAAAATCACCTTTTGCTATGGTTAAATTCACTTTAGAAAGCACCAAATTATCTCTTTGATAAATGTCTGCATTCTCTAAATGTAAAATTGAATTTTCCATGAAATTGTTCTTTCTACAAACCTACATAATTTTTTGGAGAGAATTTAGTGCATTTATAGAACCAAATGACGTTTAAAATGAAATCAATTGCTATTTTTGAGTATAATTTTTATGATTTTATTAGACCTCAAACCCAACATAAAGTCAAAATGTGCGTTATAAAATCAAAATAGCAAAAAACCTATCAATGAAAAATCACTTTTTCCACCTTAAACTAACCATCTTGTTTTTTTCTATTCTTTCTGCACAAATGTTTGGACAGCAAACTGAAATAGATATTAATCTTCAGTCCGATTTTAATCATGCTGTAAAACTTTTCAACAGCAAAGCGTATGCAGCTGCTCAAAAATCTTTTGTTGAAGTTTCTGAAAGCTCTAACAATAGGCTTCGTTTAAAAGCTGATGCAGATTATTATGATGCTATGTGTGCTATTCGTTTAAACCAGACTGATGCAGATAAGAAAGTGTTGAGTTTTGTTGAAAACCATCCTAGTAGCAACAAAAAAGATAAGGCTTATTTTAATGTTGGTAATTACTATTTTGCCAATAAAAAAGCGGCGTATGCTTTAAAGTGGTATGCAAAAGTAAATTTAGATGCACTCTCTCAGGCCAATAAAAAAGAGCTAAATTTTAAAATGGGATATGCCTTTTTATCAACCAGAAACTTAGATTTAGCGAAGAATAAATTCGTTACCCTAATTAACGATCCTAAGTATGGGAATGATTCTCGGTATTACTTTGGGTATATTTCTTACAAACAAGAAGATTATGAGGTTGCAGAAAAAACCTTACAAGAAATTGCAGACGACGAAGCATATAAAAGTGAAGTAACGTATTATTTATTAGACATTAGTTTTAAGGCAGGACGGTTCGAAAAATGTATAGAAGTAGGACAAAAATTACTAGCAAAAGCAGAGCCAAAAGAAGAATCAGAAATATCTAAAATTATAGGTGAAAGTTTTTTTAATCTAAAAAAATACGCTGAATCTATTCCTTACTTAAAAGCCTATCGAGGGAAAAAGGGAAAATGGAATAATACAGATTACTATCAATTAGGCTATGCCTATTTCAAACAAAACAATTTTGAAAATGCCGTTAGTAATTTTAACAGAATTATTGATCAAAAAAATAATGTTTCACAAAAAGCATACTATAATTTGGGTGAATGTTATATCTACCTAGAGAAAAAACCAGAGGCTTTAAATGCATTTAAAAGCGCTAGTGAAATGGGCTTCGATTTAAAAGTAAAAGAAGATGCTGCTTTAAACTATGCAAAATTGAGTTATGAAGAAGGAAATCCATACAAAAGTGTGGCAGAAGTACTACAAGACTTCTTAAAGGCCTATCCAAAATCTCCGAGCTATGAAGAGATTAACGCATTGGTGGTTACTTCATATCTATATCAACAAGATTATCAAGGTGCTTTAGATTATCTAGCTAAAAATAAAAGTACCCAAAATGAAAGTTTAAGTTATGAAGTTTCTTACTATAGAGCTCTTCAGCTATTTAATACGAACAAACTTCAAGAATCACTTCCGTATTTTGAGGAAGGAAAAAAATCTATTGAAAGTCTTATCAAAGGAAAATCTAACTATTGGAGTGCAGAAACGAATTATAGATTAGGAAATTTTCAAAAAGGATTAGATGAATTTATCGACTTTAAAAAAACTACTAAAAAAGATGTTGAAGAATACGATCAGGTTGATTATAACATAGGATACAGTTATTTTAAATTAAAAGAATATCCAGAGGCTGCAAAATCATTTAAGGACTTCATAAAAACAAAAAATGAAGATATGACGATGAATGATGATGCAACAATACGAATGGGAGATAGCTTTTTTGCTATTAGAAATTATACAAAAGCAATCAAGGCCTACAAAAAAGTAGTTGATGAATATGGAACTAGTGCAGATTACGCACAGTATCAAATGGCGATGAGTTATGGTTTCTTAAAAAAGAATGATGACAAAGTAATTCAGTTAGAAAGCTTACTCACCAATTTTGAATTGTCAAATTTTAGAGATGATGCCTTATTTCAATTAGGAAATACCTATACCGCACAAAAAGAGAATGAAAACGCGCATGGAGCTTACAAAAGATTGTTTCAAAATTTCCCAAGAAGCTCCTACAATCCTAGAGCATTATTGAGAGATGGTTTACTGTATTACAACGATAATGAAAATCAAAAAGCATTAAACAATTACAAAGAAATTGTAGCAAAATTTCCAAATTCAGCGGAATCAAGAGAGGCTGTTACAAATGCTAAAAATGTATATATAGATTTAGGAACTGTAGATGAATATGCTATTTGGGCAAAAGGAATCAGTTTTATAAATATTACAGATGCTGAGGTAGACAATACAACCTACCAATCTGCAGAAAATAAATTTTTAGCCAACGATGTTCCAAAAGCTATTGAAGGGTTTCAAAAATATGTAAAAGGATTTCCACAAGGATTACATGCATTACAAGCTAATTTTTATCTAGCACAGCTTCTAGTAAAAACAAACGTACAAGAAGAAGCCATTCCTAATTATCAGTATGTAGTTGATCAACCTCAAAGTGAGTTTAGTGAAGAAGCTTTAAATAAGTTATCTCAAATTTTATTAGAAAAAGAAGATTGGGCAAATGCAATTCCTTTATTAGTACGATTAGAACAAGAAGCAAATTTACCTCTAAACATTTTATATGCTCAGAGTAATTTAATGAAAGGCTATTATCAATCTCAAGCCTATGTGAAAGCAGTTGATTATGCTGAGAAAATTTTATTACAAGATAAAATAGAGGCCGCAGTAGAATATGATGCGAAAATTATCATCGCTCGTTCTGCTTTTCAAACAGATGACTATCCAAAAGCAGAAGAGTTTTATACCGAAGTAGAAAGAAATGCCAGTGGCGAATTAAAAGCAGAAGCTTTGTATTACAGTGCATTTTTTAGTAATGAAAAAAAACAGTACGCAGCCTCTAATAAAATAATACAAACCATCACTTCTGATTATTCTGCCTACAAATATTGGGGAGCAAAAAGCTTCGTTATTATGGCTAAGAACTATTATGCACTAGAAAATGCAGACCCATATCAAGCTACTTATATTTTAGAAAATATAATTAAGAATTTTACTCAGTTTGAAGATGTCGTAAATGATGCTAAAAACGAATTGAAGAAAATTAAACTCAATGAAGCCAAAACAAATAATTCAGTAACAACTCCTAAAAATTAAGACTGATGAAAAAGTATATTTTATTATTGATTTTTGTTTTTGGTACGTTCCAAGTTTTTTCTCAAAAGAAACCAAAAAAAGACGCAAAAAAGAAAGATTCTATTAGTGAAGTTGTCAATGTAGTAACTTCATATACCCCAACAATTGCCGATGCTTTTAAAATTAAGAAAAGCCCAAAAATTGTATTGAGCAAAAATACCAAAAAGAGAAAACTGACTTACGCTATTTTCTCTGCACCAGTTGCCTCAACATTTATTCCAAAAAGTGGTGTTTTAAAAGGAATCGACGTCGGTAAAAGAGAACGTTTATTTGATAATTATGTAGCTGTTGGATATGGAAACTTCAACACTCCGTTCATAGAAGCATTCTTACATCAAAATAGAAAATTTGAAACCGATTATGGAATTTATTTAAAGTATATTTCATCTGAAGACGGTATAGAAAACACGCCCTTAGATAATGGGTATTCCAATTTAAACCTTGGAGCTTACTATATGAAAGAAGAACGTTATTTTACTTGGAAAATAGGTGGAAACGTACAGCAACAAAAATACAATTGGTATGGATTACCAGATATTACATTTGATGAAGAATCGATTACTTCAATTTTAGAAAAACAAACCTATGGTTTCTATGAATTAGAAGGTGAAATTGTTTTTGTAGATTCCTATTTTAAAGACATCAAAGCCTCATTAAGTATGTTTGATGATAATTTTGGGAGTAAAGAAATTGGCTTTTCTCTAAAACCAAATTTCAAACTTCCATTAGATAGAATAAATAGGAATTTTAATGATCTAGAATTAAATACAAGCATCGATTATTTACAAGGAGAATTTGAACAAAACTACATTAATGATAGCAACGTAGAATATAGTTTTTTAAATATAGGATTGAATCCGATTTATAGATTAGAATGGAATAAATTCAATATTAAATTAGGCGCTAAAGTCTATCTTACGTCAGATATTGAAAATAGTTTAACAGATTTTCTTGCCTATCCAGATGTACAGATTACATATCCGTTAATTTCTAGCTTAGCAAATATTTACGTGGGTGCAGGCGGAGATCTTCACATGAATTCATTTCAGAGTTTAAGCAAAGAAAATCCATTTGTTTCTCCTACGCTATTTTTAACTCAGACCAACGAACAATACAATCTGTTTGGCGGAATCAACGGTAAGTTTTCTTCTAGTGTAAGTTTTGACTTCAAAGCGAGCTATAAAAGTGATGAAGACCGAGCATTATTTGTTAGAAATAATTCAAAATCTAATGGTGTTTTTGATATCTCTAATACATTCTTAGGGTATGAATATGGAAACTCCTTCAATGTTTTTTATGATGATATTTCTACATTCTCTCTCTTTGCAGAAGTAGAAATAGATGTTACAAAACGATTCATCATGGGTGGAAATGTACAAGCCAACTCATACACAACAACCAATCAACAAGAAGCTTGGAATTTACCAAAAATAGAAGGTGCCGTTTTTGGAAAATACAAGAATAACAAATGGTATGCTACTGCCAATGTTTTCTTTGTTGGAGAACGACAAGACCTTTTGTACGGAGGAACATTTCCCTCAACAACTTCTGGTATTCAAACATTAGATGCATTTGTGGATGTGAACTTAAATGGTGGGTATCATTTTAATGATTTTGTATCAGCCTTCATCAAACTAAACAATGTTTTAGGAACCGATTACGAACGTTATGCTAATTTTAACGTACAGGGTTTTCAAGTATTAGCTGGCGCTACTTATAAATTTGACTTCTAAAAGCGTAGCCTATTTTATTTTTATCTTTAAATAGAAAAGACATGTTTGTCAATCTTTATTTTTCTTTTGTAGAAGACTTAAAATAAGTTGTGTAAAAAACTAAAAAATTGAAAAGAAGAACCTTTATTAAAAAAAGTGCTTTAGGTTTGTTAGGATCAGGATTGCTAACTGCATTGTATTCTTGGCAAATAGAACCTTTTTGGCTCGAGTTTGTAAAAGTAAAAATGCCTATTCGAAATCTTCCAAAATCTTTAGAAGGAAAAACCTTGATGCAAATCAGTGATATTCATGTAGGAAATCGTTTTGATTGGAAGTTTTTAATTGAATCCTTTAAAAAAGCTCAAAAATTAAATCCAGATTTTGTTGTCTATACTGGAGATTATGTGAGTTATGAAGACAGTAAACAACTAAAGTATTTAGAAACTGTCATGAAAAATTCGGTTACTGGAACCTTAGGAACTGCCGCTGTTTTAGGAAATCACGATTATGGCCAAAATTGGTCTGAACCTGATGTCGCAAACACCATTGTAAAAACATTAAATACGGCTGGGATAGAAGTCTTACGAAACGAACAAAAAAACTATAATGGTTTAAAAATAACTGGCATTGATGATTATTGGGGAACTAATTTCGATCCAATAAAAGCAATGAATCCTTTTAATAAAGAGGATGCTAATTTAGTTTTATGTCATAATCCCGATGTATGTGATCTAGATGTTTGGAATGGCTATAATAGTTGGATTCTATCTGGTCATACGCATGGTGGACAAGTAAAACCACCTTTCTTACCAGCACCAGTTTTGCCGGTTAAGAATAAAAAATACTCTTCAGGTAAAATTCCACTAGAAGATGGTAGAACTTTATATATCAATAGGGCTTTAGGGCATTTATGGCAAGTGCGTTTTAACGTGCGTCCAGAAATCACGCTATTTGAATTGACATCAATCTAAGAACTCAGAGGGTTTCTATAAAATGTCTCCAAAACTTTCCGTAATTTAGGGGCTGAAAAATAAAGAACCCTTTATGAAAAAAATTACTTTTATTTTAGCTGCAAGTCTCTTATTTGCTTGCAACCCTAAAGAAGCATCAACTAAAACACCATTAGAATTATCTAGTCAAGAAAAAGTAGATTCTACAAATATCAAACAATTATACAATTCAGCATTAACAGATGGCCAATCGTATGAATGGCTAAGAGATTTAACTTCCAATATTGGTGGACGATTGTCAGGTTCTCCAGAAGCACAAAAAGCAGTAGAATGGGGAGAAGCGTTAATGAAAGAAGTTGGTTTAGATTCTGTTTGGCTTCAACCAGTAATGGTTCCTCATTGGGTACGTGGTGAAAAAGAAGTTGCTAATTATAGTATCAATGGAATACAAAAAAATGTTCCAATTTGTGCATTAGGATTTTCTATAGCGACTCCAAAAAATGGAGTGACAGCAGAAGTTATTGAAGTAAAAAGTTTAGCAGAAGCTGAAAAACTAGGTGCAAAAATGAAAGGTAAAATTGTCTTTTTCAATCGTCCGTTTGATAATACATTAATTAATACTTTTTCCGCTTATGGAGGTTGCGTTGGTCAGCGAGTTGGTGGTGCTGCCGTATGCGGAAAATACGGAGCCAAAGCTGTTATTGTTCGTTCTATGACCAATGGAGTTGATGATTATCCACATACTGGAACCATGAATTATGGAAATTTACCAGAAGACAAACATATTCCTACTGCAGCGATTAGTTCTAGAGCTGCCAATATTTTAAGTGAAGATTTAAAAAATAACCCAAACTTAAAATTCTATTTCAAACAAAGTTGTGAAACCTTACCAGATGCCCCTTCGTTTAACGTAGTTGGAGAAATTAGAGGTTCTGAAACGCCAGAAAATATTATGGTGGTTGGTGGACATTTAGATTCTTGGGATTTATCAGACGGAGCGCATGATGATGGAACAGGCATTGTTCAATCCTTAGAAGTGGCCTACTTATTTAAAAAGAACAATATCAAACCAAAAAACACCTTGCGTGTGGTTTTCTTTATGAATGAAGAAAACGGAACTCGTGGTGCAAAAAAATATGCTGAATTAGCAAAATTAAACAGCGAAAATCATATTGGAGGCATAGAATCTGATGCAGGTGGTCATACACCAAGAGGTTTTTCTATTGATGCTAATTCTTCAAACACTGATTTGGTGAAAAGTTGGAAAAAATTATTATCTCCTTATGGATTACACGATATCGATAAAGGTGGAAGCGGTGCAGACATCTCTCCATTAAAAAGTGAAACAGTTACTTTAGTTGGTTACAGACCAGATAGTCAGCGTTACTTTGATTATCATCATACAACGATTGACACCTTTGATAAAGTAAACAAACGTGAACTAGAATTAGGAAGTGCTTCTATGGCGAGTCTTCTCTATTTAATGGATAAATACTTGTACAGCAATACAGTGGTAAAACCTTAACTTGAGCTAAAACAGATGTTGATTCTAAAAATAATTTTTGGTGGTTTTTTTATGTTCGCAGGAATTATGCACATCATTAAACCAAAGTTTTTCAAACATTTTATTCCTAACGGACTTCCTAAGTTAACGGTTAATTATATTGCAGGCATTGTTGAATTTGCTTTAGGAATCGGTTTGTTTTTTCCAGAAACAGTATCATACTCAGCGATTGGGATTTTCATTTTAATGGTTTTATTTCTCCCCATTCATATTTGGGATGCAACAAAAGAAAGACCTGCCATTGGCTCTAAGTTAATCGCTTATATTAGAATACCATTACAATTTTTATTAATGTATGGTGCCTATTTATTGTACCAAGACTCAATTATTATCATCCTATAAACACCCCATGAAAAAACTTATTTATTCCCTCAGTATTATTGCATTATTAGTTTCTTGTAAGCAAGAACACGTTGATTTAATTATCACCAATGCAACTATTTACACTGTCGATTCAGATTTCAATAATGCTGAAGCCTTCGCCATAAAAGACGGGAAATTCATAGCTGTAGGTTCTACTTCAGAAATTACAAATAAATATACTGCAACTGAAACCATGGATGTACAGGGGCAAACAATTGTACCGGG
>TARA_R110000787_G_scaffold29800_1_pt1 | contig 11035 bp, 13 predicted proteins | sample TARA_R110000787 | Tara Oceans TARA_R110000787 (sample SAMEA4397920) | marine metagenome | biome: Polar Biome; feature: [DCM] deep chlorophyll maximum layer (ENVO:01000326); material: water (ENVO:00002006), including particulate matter (ENVO:01000060) such as... | depth 35 m
AATGCATCGACCAAAATTGTTGATTTTTGACGAACCTTTTTCTGGGTTCGATCCAATAAACGCACAACTAATTGCGAAAGAAATTCTTCAATTACGTGATGAAGGCTCTACGGTTATTTTTTCTACCCATAGAATGGAATCTGTAGAAGAAATGTGTGATGATATAGCATTAATCGATAAATCAAACAAGATTTTAGAAGGAAACTTAGAAGATATAAAAAGAGAATTCAGAACTCATACTTTTCAAATTGGATTAGAAACGAATAACATAAAAGAAGTAGAGGCGAAACTAAAAGAAAACTTTGAGGTAAATCCTGCAGATTTTAAATTATTGAATGAAGGATTGAAATTAAATGTGACATTAAAAAATGGAAGTTCAGCGAATGAATTATTGTCATTTCTAACTAGTCAAGGTCAAGTGCAACACTTCGTAGAATTAGTGCCAGATGCCAATGATATTTTTATTCAAGCTGTAAACAAAAATAGTTAAGAAGATGAGCAAGTTAAAACTAATTATAGAGAGAGAGTTTAAAGCAAAGGTTAAGAATAAGTCGTTCATTATCATGACATTTTTGAGCCCATTATTGATGGTAGGTATTGGGTTTTTAATCTTTTTCTTAAGTAAGAAAAATAGTGAAACTGTAAAAAACATCGTGTATGTAAATCATTCTATATTGTTTAGTAAGGATGATTTTAAAGATAAAAAATCAATTAAATACAAAGATTACTCAGACCTATCCTTGGAAGAGGCTAAAAAGAAAGTTGAGGAAGGTAGCTTCTATGGGATGATTTACATTCCGAAACAAGATAGTCTAGAGATACTTGCAAAGTCTATAGAGTTCTACTCGAGTTCGTCCCCGGGTGTGGGTACTATTGAATCAATAGAACGAATAGTAGAAAAGAGGCTTAGAAATTCAAGATTAAACGATTTAAATATTAATATGACAGCACTAAAGTCTTCTGATTTTAATGCGAATATCAAACTTAATAATTTCTCTGGGGAAGAATCTTCAAAAATGGGGAGTTGGATTAAAATAGGTACAGGAGCTATTTCAGGATATATGTTGATGATGTTTGTCATTATCTACGGAACATCAGTGATGCGAAGTGTTATTGAGGAGAAAACAAGCAGAATTATAGAAATTATTGTTTCTTCTGTAAAACCTTTTCAACTCATGTTAGGAAAGATTATAGGAAATGCATCAGCAGGATTATTGCAATTTTTTATATGGGGAATCATCATCTTTATTTTAAGTACAATAGCATCTTCTTTTTTAGGGGTAGATTTAGTGGAAGCACAAGTATCACAAGTTGGACCAGAACAATTGGAAATTATAAAACAATCTACAAGTGGAGGAGAACAATTGTTGATGGAAATACAGAAGTTGCCAATATTGAAAATGTTTGTCCTATTTATATTCTATTTTTTAGGAGGGTATTTTTTGTACAGCTCATTATTTGCAGCTGTTGGAGCGGCAGTAGACAACGAAACAGATACACAGCAATTTATGCTACCAATTATGCTGCCTTTAATCATAGGAGTTTATGTTGGATTTGCAACTGTAGTTGATAATCCTCATGGAACTATTCCTACCATATTTTCTATGATTCCATTAACCTCACCAATTGTGATGTTAATGAGAGTTCCTTTTGGAGTGCCATGGTACGAAATTGCAATATCAATGGTATTATTATTGATTAGCTTTGTGTTTATGGTGTGGTTTGCAGCAAAGATTTACCGAGTGGGAATCTTAATGTATGGTAAGAAACCAACCTATAAAGACTTGTATAAGTGGTTAAAATATAAAGGATAAAATGTTGATTTTTTTATTCATCTAGTTACCTGGTAATTGAATAAATAAACGCATCAACTAATAAATATAGTACAATCTAATTATGAGTAAAATCCTAATAATCGAAGACGAAGCGTCAATCCGAAGAGTATTAACGAAAATTATTTCGGAAGAAAATGATGCCTATCAAGTAGAAGAAGCAGAAGATGGTTTAGACGGTATTGAAATGATTAAAGACAACGACTATGATTTGGTTTTGTGTGATATTAAAATGCCAAAAATGGACGGAGTTGAGGTCTTAGAAAAAGCTAAAAAAATTAAACCTGAAATCCCTTTTGTGATGATTTCAGGTCACGGTGATTTAGATACTGCCGTAAATACAATGCGTTTAGGAGCGTTTGATTATATCTCAAAACCGCCAGATTTAAACCGTTTGCTAAATACGGTAAGAAATGCACTGGATAGAAAGGTGTTGGTTGTAGAAAACAAGCGCTTAAAAAAGAAAGTGAGTAAGAATTATGAGATGATTGGCGAAAGTAGTGCCATTGCTCATATCAAAGAAATGATTGAAAAAGTAGCGGCTACAGATGCGCGAGTTTTAATAACAGGTCCCAATGGAACAGGGAAAGAATTAGTAGCACATTGGTTGCATGAAAAATCTGACCGTTCTAGATCACCAATGATAGAAGTGAACTGTGCAGCGATTCCATCTGAATTAATAGAAAGTGAGTTATTTGGTCATGTGAAAGGAAGTTTTACAGGTGCAAATAAAGATAGAGCAGGAAAATTTGAAGCAGCAAACAATGGAACTATTTTCTTAGATGAAATTGGCGATATGAGTTTATCTGCACAAGCAAAAGTATTACGTGCTTTACAAGAAAATAAAATTCAACGAGTTGGTAATGATAGAGATATTAAAGTCAATGTTAGAATAGTAGCAGCGACCAATAAAGATTTAAAAAAGGAAATTGCTGAAGGAAGATTTAGAGAAGATTTATATCATAGATTAGCAGTTATTCTAATTAATGTTCCCTCCTTAAATGATAGAAGAGAAGACATTCCTTTATTGGTTAATTATTTCACTCAAAAAATTTCTACCGAACAAGGTGTTGGAAATAAAGAGTTTTCTTCTGAAGCAATCGCTTTATTACAAGCGTACGATTGGACAGGTAATATTCGTGAACTTAGAAATGTAGTTGAAAGACTATTGATACTAGGTGAGCAAGAAGTTTCTGTAAATGATGTAAAATTGTTTGCTAGTAAATAATTGCTTAGTATATATGTACAAAAAAAGGGTGATTCGAAAGAATCACCCTTTTTTTGTACATATAAATTTTACTTGTTATGCCAAATCAAATCTATCTAAGTTCATCACTTTTGCCCAAGCAGCAACAAAATCATTTACAAATTTTGCTTCTCCATCATTTGCCCCGTATACTTCACAAACGGCTCTTAACTCAGTGTTTGATCCAAAGATTAAATCGGCACGTGTTCCTGTAAATTTCACAACTCCCGTTCTACGATCTCGACCTTCAAACAGTTTTTGATCATCAGAAGTTGCGCTCCAAGTCGTTCCAAGATCTAACACATTGGTAAAGAAATCATTTGTCAAGCTTCCAATATTTTCTGTAAAAACTCCGTTACTTGACCCATCATAATTAGCCCCGATAACTCTTAGTCCACCAACCAATACTGTCATTTCAGGAATAGAAAGCGTCATTAAATTAGCTCTATCAACCAATAAATCTTCGTCGGCAACATTAAGTTTAGAATTCATATAATTTCTAAATCCATCAGCTAGAGGTTCTAAATGACTAAAAGATTCTAAGTCTGTTTGTTCTTGAGTTGCATCTCCACGTCCTTGTGTAAATTCAACAGAAACAACATGTCCTGAATTTTTAGCAGCCTTTTCAACTCCAACAGAACCACCTAATACAATCAAATCAGCAATTGAAACATCACCACTAAAATCATTTTGAATTCCTTCGTAAATAGCCAATACTTTTGCTAATTCACTAGGATTGTTTGCTTCCCAGCTTCTTTGAGGCTCTAAACGAATTCTACCTCCGTTTGCACCACCTCTTTTGTCTGAACCTCTATATGTTGAAGCAGAAGCCCAAGCTGTAGTTACTAATTGTGATGTAGATAAACCAGCAGCAGCAATGTAACTCTTTAAGGTTTCAATATCTGAATCACTTAAGGTATAATTTACAGCTGGAATAGGATCTTGCCAAACCAATTCTTCTTTAGGAACTTCTGGTCCTAAATAACGATTGATTGGTCCCATATCTCTGTGGGTTAATTTATACCAAGCTCTAGCAAATGCATCCTCAAATGCTTTATGATCTTTATGAAAACGTTTGGATATTTCTAAATACGCAGGATCTACTTTTAGTGCCATATCTGCTGTAGTCATCATTAAGGCTTGTGTTCCATTAGAGTCTCCAGCTTTTGGAGCTCTTTTTGCATTTGAAGCTGCGGTAGGAGTCCATTGATGTGCTCCGGCAGGGCTTTTGGTTAGTTCCCAGTCATAATTCAATAAAACATCAAAGTATTCATCATCCCATCTTGTAGGACTTGGAGTCCAAGCACCTTCAATACCACTTGTAATTGTATCATCTAAAACACCAGTTCCAAAAGTATTTTTCCAACCAGTACTCATTTCTTCTATAGAAGCACCGTGAGGTTCAGCACCTACATATTTATCAGGATCTGCAGCTCCATGCGCTTTTCCAAAAGTATGTCCACCTGCAACCAATGCAACAGTTTCTTCATCATTCATTGCCATTCTTCCGAAGGTAATCTTAATATCGTGTGCAGACTTTAAAGGATCAGGTTCTCCGTTTGGACCTTCAGGGTTTACATAAATTAATCCCATGTGTACGGCTCCTAAATGACCTTCTAAATCTCCATCACTTGTATCATAACGATCGTCATTATCTAGCCATCCTGTTTCAGATCCCCAATAAATATCCTGTTCTGGTTCCCAAACATCATCACGTCCACCTGCAAAACCAAAAGTGTTGAATCCCATGGATTCTAAAGCACAATTTCCGGCTAAAACCATTAAATCTGCCCAAGAAATTTTATTTCCATATTTCTTCTTTACTGGCCATAAAAGCAACCGAGCTTTGTCTAAGTTTCCATTATCTGGCCAACTGTTTAAAGGAGCAAAACGATGTGTTCCTGAAGCAGCACCACCACGACCATCTCCAACTCTATAAGTACCTGCACTATGCCAAGCCATACGAATCATAAAAGGTCCATAATGTCCATAATCTGCTGGCCACCAATCTTGTGAATCTGTCATTAGATCAATGACATCTTGTTTTAATTGAGTGAAATTAATGCTGTTGAATGCTTCTGAATAATCAAAACCATCACCCATTGGATTAGATCCTGGAGCATTCTGACGTAAAATATTTAATTTTAATTCATTTGGCCACCAATCTCGATTACTTGTTCCTGCTCCTGCAGGTTTCTTTTGAGCACCACTCATGAATGGGCATTTATCGATGTTTCCGTTACTATTATGTTCCATGATCTGTATTTTTTATTATTTGAACTCTTCCAAATTTACGATAAAACAATGAATAATTTTTATCTATACTTTTTATTTCGATATAGTTAAAAACTATAATTTTAAAAGAGGAAAGAGCTTTCGTTTCTGAACAATTTTAGCATCAATAAATCTTATTCTTATATAAGAAAATAATTAATGAGCTACTCTTTTTAGTAGTATCAAAAGTTATAATTTTGCTGACTTAAAATATAAAATTAACATTAAATAAAACTTATATAAATGGCTACAGCTGTAGGAAAAAAATTCCCAAATTTAAACGTAGATGCAATGAACGAAATGGGAGATACGTTCAAAATTAACGTTTTAGAAGAAGCGATCAATAACAAGAAAAAAGTATTGTTATTCTGGTATCCAAAAGATTTTACATTTGTTTGTCCAACTGAATTGCATGCTTTTCAAGCTGCAATAGGAGAATTCGAAAAAAGAAATACGATTGTTATTGGAGCATCTTGTGATACTCCAGAAGTTCATTTTGCATGGTTAAGTACTGCAAAAGATAACGGAGGAATTGAAGGTGTAACGTATCCAATATTAGCGGATAGTAACAGGAATTTATCTAGCATTTTAGGGATTTTAGACATCACTAATGAAACATATGATGAAATTACTGGAACAGTTCAAGTAGAAGGAGATAATGTAACCTACAGAGCTACATATTTAATTGATGAAGACGGAATGGTATTTCATGAAGGAATCAATCATATGCCAATTGGTAGAAATGTAAATGAATATATCCGTTTAGTAGACGCATATGCTCACTTACAAACTCATGGTGAAGTTTGTCCTGCAAACTGGGAAGAAGGAAAAGATGCAATGGCTCCAAATGCAAAAGGAACTGCTGAATATTTAGCTTCTCACTAAAAACAATTATGAATTACAAATTACGAGATCCGAATTCGTAATTTGTAATTCTCAAATTTGTAATCAATTATGGTACAAGAATTAGATCAAGATAACTTAGCGAAAATTATTGCAGACAATCCAAAAGTAGTAGTACAATATACTGCAACTTGGTGTGGAAACTGTCGCATTATGAAGCCTAAGTTTAAAAAGTTAGCTTCAGAAAGTGAAGGAACTGTATATGTAATTGCAGATGCAGAAAAATTTCCAGAAAGCAGAAAATTAGCAACCGTTGATAATTTACCAACATTTGCCACTTTTACAAATGGAAGTTTTGAAGGTCAAGTACAAACAAACAAGTTTGATGTATTAAAAGAATTTTTAGGTCAATAATCTATAGATATGAAACTACCTGTTATAAAACACTTGACAACTTTTATTGAAGAAAACGATCAAGATTATGTCTTAGAAACAATAGAAACGTTAGAAGCTTTGACAGAAGTTTCGTCTTTAAAAGATGAAGAATTAGATGTTATTGGAGAAATCATCTCAAATTTATATGGAGCAATAGAGGTAGATAAAATGGTGAAGGAAGGGACCCCTAAAAAAGAAGCGTTGAATACTTTTATGCAACGCGTTCTTGGTTCTATTGACCAATAACTTGTAGATTTATAAAATAAAAAAACCACTCATTAGAGTGGCTTTTTTATTCTCAATATTGTCGAGATACTTTATTTCACCCTATTCAAAGTTATTACATCTTTTTCAAAATTCTCAGGTCTTGGAGCACCTCCAAAACCAATAGATAAGAGCATTTCTTCTTCATTAATTATTTTTAGAAGACCTTTCAGCCTTCCCAATTCTTTCTTTTCCTTTTTTTGTACAATTATAAAGTCTATAGCAAAAGGAGTTACTTTTTTATTCACTTCATATTTCATTGAAGCTTTCACTTCGTCATGCATATAGGATTTTCCACCCATAGATTTACCATTCGTTATAAATGTAGCATATCCATCATCGCTAAAGAGAAATGTTCCAGCATCACCTTTATCTTCTCCTTTCCATTCTCCTACATATATTTCAGTAGAACTCGTAAATGAGGTGAGCATCGCTAGAAGAAAGAGAGAAATAGATGTTTTTTTAAATATTTTCATTTTGTAAATTATAAAGATTAAACCTTAGCAATATAATAAAAAAACTAATTACAGATTCTCAGGAATTTTTTTATGAATTAACAACAACCAGACCCAGGTGCGCAAGAGTTTGCTGTTTCCTGAACGGGTACATTACAAGCATCCATCGCTAAACATGCTGTATTTGTTGAAACTAATAAAAAGTTTTCTCCATTAAAATCCAATCCGTATTTACCAATGGTATCGCTTTGGTATTCAACTTCAATTTCTAAATCTTTTAACCCTAATATTTTCTCCGATAGCTCAATAATGTTGACTAATTTTTCTGGATGTAATCTGTGATCATAATCATTGGCTTCCCATAGTTGAAAATTAATGACTTCTTCTTTTCTGATGGTTCCTCCACAATCAATAAAATTCTTTGTGATTTTCCCCACTTCAGTGACGTGAAAATGATTTGGAACTAATAATCCGTTCGGTAATTGAAAAGCAATGGTTTTTAAGCTTTCTAGGTGTTTTTTAATTTCTGATAGTTTCATTGATAGTGATATTACGATTCATAAAAGTAAATGTTTTTAACAGCAGTCTCCTGAATTTTCAAAGTTTAAGAAGTTACTTAAAGAGCTTTGTATTTCTTTCCAATTATCTTTGTTGATACAATAACATACGCTTGTGCCTTCAATATTTCCTTTGATAATTCCAATATTTTTTAATTCTTTTAAATGTTGTGAAATCGTGGGTTGCGCCAAACCGATCACTTCAACCAAATCACCACAGATACATGATTGTATTTTAAATAAATGCTGAAGAATAGCAATTCGGGCAGGATGACCTAGCACTTTTGCAATTGTAGCTAACTTATTTTGTTCTTCAGTAAAGATTTCTGATTTCGTTAAACCCATCTATAAATTGTATATTGCAATATTACGATTAATAAATTTACAAAAAAAATAATTAAAGATTTTTGTCTTCGTTCACTTTTTTAATAATTACCTTTAATCGTTCTTTATTCTGAATTTTCTGCAGCTTTACCTTGCTAATTTTCTGATTCATTAGCTTGGAATGCTTTGCTTTATTAACAGTGTTTTTTGCTTTTCCTTTTTTAGGCATACAAATTAGTTGTGTGTCAATTTAGTGATAATTTCAGAATGCTTTGGAAACAATGTAATGAGTTCTTCTCTTTTTGGTAATACAAAATCAGCAAAATCAAAACCAGGAGAAACCGAACAGCCAACTAACGTATAACTATTTTTTTCTAAGACTTCTGCGGCAAACCAATCGCCTCCTTTTACTACATATTGCGGTATTTCATTGATGTCAAAATTATTACCAATCATCACATAAGAATAGTTTCCTTCTTTAGAAATAATATGTAATTTTAAAGGAACTCCTTTATAATAATGCCAAATTTCATCTTGATTAATTTTATGAAAAGCTGAAAATTTTTCTGAAGTCAACATAAAATAAATACAAGTAGAATGGTTTCTGTCTCCACTATATGCAACACCTAATTGATCATTAGAAATCATTTCTGAACTTCGATATGTTTCAGAAAAATAACCACCTTCAGGGTGCTCTTTTAGATTCAGTTTTTTAATAATTTCTTGACTCATATATTGTTGTAATTGGCTCTACTAATTTCGCATTTTTATTTATAAAAAGACAGTAAATCCTACTATAATTTTGCATTAAATTATGTACTTTTAAAAGATAATAATAATCTATTTATTTATGGAATTAAAGTTGACCAAACCGATTGTTTTTTTTGATTTAGAAACGACAGGAATCAATATTGGAAATGATAGAATCGTAGAGATTTCTATACTTAAGATATTTCCAAATGGAAATAAAGAAAGCAAAACTTGGTTGGTAAATCCAGAAATAGAAATTCCAGCAGAAGTGAGTTTAATTCATGGTATTACAAACGAAAAAGTTGTTACAGAGCCTACATTTAAAGAATTAGCACATATTATTAATGATTTGATCGCTGATTCTGATTTAGCAGGATTTAATTCCAATCGCTTTGATATTCCATTATTAGCAGAAGAATTTTTACGTGTTGGTATTGATTTTGATATGAATGATAGAAAGGCTATTGATGTTCAAGTGATTTTTCATAAAAAAGAGCAAAGAACATTAAGTGCAGGGTACAAGTTTTATTGTGATAAAGTACTAGAAGATGCACATTCTGCAGAAGCTGATACCAATGCTACCTATGAAATTTTAAAAGCACAATTAGATAAATATGATGATATTGAAAATTCTGTAGACGCATTAAGTGAATATTCAACACATTCTAAACGAGCTGATTTTGCTGGTTTCATTTTATTTAATGAGAATGATGAAGAGATTTTTTCTTTTGGAAAATACAAAGGAAGATTGGTAGAAGATGTTTTAAAAGAAAATCCAGGATACAATGCATGGATTCAGAATGCAGATTTCCCCTTGTATACAAAAAAAGTTTTACAAGCAATTAAAGAACGTATGTCTGCTCCAAAAAAAGGAATGTCAGACACTGATAAATTAGATGCATTACAGCAAAAATTTAACTTAAGATAAGAGAATATGTTTGTAGAATATAAAAATTTACCCAGTCATTCTAGAGTTTGGATCTATCAATCTGAAAGAGAATTTACAGCGCAAGAGATCGAACTTATTTCAGGAAAAGCAATTAGTTTTATCGAACAATGGACCAAGCATGGTTCAGATCTACAAGGTTCTTTTACCATTAAATACAATCAATTTTTGGTATTGGCTGTAGACGAGGGATTTAATAATGTTTCAGGTTGTTCTATAGATTCATCTGTGCGTTTTGTGCAAGAAATTCAAAAAGCATTGAATGTTGACATGATGAATAAAATGAATATTTCATTCAAAGATGGAGACAATATCAATATTGTAAAAATGAGTGATTTTAAAGAATTTGCGAAAGCACATAAAATAAGTCCAGAAACCATCGTTTTTAATAATATGGTGACAACAAAGCAAGAATTTGAAACGCAATGGGAAGTTTCGGCAAGCAATAGTTGGCACAAACGTTTTTTAGTTTCTTAAAGTTTATAATAGATTTATGTTGAAAAAACTATTTTTTTTTGTTTTGATATTGACAGTGTTCAATTCAAATAGTCAAAACCTAGATCCGCTAAGAACGGATGATTATCAGGTACAAGAAAAATGGGTAGATAGTATTTTAAACTCTATGACAATTGATGAAAAAATTGGTCAATTGTTTATGGTGCAAGCCTATTCAAACTTAGATTCTATTCATGAGAATAAAATCAAAGAATTGATACAAAGGTATCATGTAGGAAATTTGATTTTCATGCAAGGAACTCCTACTAAACAAGTTGAATTAATCAATAGTTATCAATCATTTTCTAAAGTTCCTTTATTGGTTGGTTTTGATGGAGAGTGGGGGTTGGATATGCGTTTGAAGCAAACGTATCGATTTCCTTGGAACATGACATTAGGGGCTATTCAAAACAACGATTTAATTCGTCAATTTGGAAAACATTTAGGAAAACATTGTAAACGTGTGGGGATTCATGTCAATTTTGCTCCCGTTGTAGACATTAATATCAATCCACTAAATCCAATTATAGGAAACCGTTCTTTTGGTGAAAATAAAGACAACGTAACTCAAAAAGCCATTGCTTTTAGTCAAGGAATACAAAGTCAAAATGTAT
>TARA_R110000787_G_scaffold271063_4_pt1 | contig 11020 bp, 11 predicted proteins | sample TARA_R110000787 | Tara Oceans TARA_R110000787 (sample SAMEA4397920) | marine metagenome | biome: Polar Biome; feature: [DCM] deep chlorophyll maximum layer (ENVO:01000326); material: water (ENVO:00002006), including particulate matter (ENVO:01000060) such as... | depth 35 m
TGGGAATTGTTTAAGGAAAAAATAATTTAACGTTAGTTTACACCTGAAAAAATCTGTTTTGATTGTACTTCTATTGATATAAAAATTTATTAAGAATAGCTAGACTTTCTTTTGGGCTTTCTTCCATAGGAACATGACCAGAATTTTCTAATATATGTAATTCAGAATTGGTTAACATACTATCCATTCGTATTCCGTTATCTAAAGGAATCCAATTATCCTTTGCTCCCCAAATTAATAATGTGGGTGTTAAAATACTTTTTAATTTGTCAATATTTACTTGAGAGCCTAACTTAAAATCGATTTTTGCTCTATCAATGAAAGCTTGCCTGTTTCCAACACGTAAAGCCATTTTATGATATCGAGTAATCAATTCATTAGTTACTTTAGTATCATCTGCATAGACTTCTTTGATGTTTTTTTTGATAAACATTTTAGGAGTTACATATAAAAAAAGTGAACTTATAATAGGTTTTTTTGCCATTTTAAAAACTGCCGGTTGCTCTTTATTGGTTGGCAAACCACTAGCATCTACTAAAATTAATTTTTCAACTTTAGTTGGATATTCTGCGGTATAATTCCACGCAATATTTCCTCCTAATGAGTTTCCAGCGAGATAAAACTTTTCAAGATTTAATTTTTGAAAAAAAGTGTTTAAAAATGATGTATATGATTCAATCGAATAATCGGCATCTTTATTGGGGCCGGTAATACCAAAAGCAGGCAAATCCATCCTTATCACTCTATTCGTTTTTATCAACTCTTGTGTCCAATCATCCCAGGTATGAAGTGAAGACGCGGTTCCATGAACTAAAACTATAGGAAATCCAGCTCCTTCATCTCTATAATGCACTTGCATTCCGTCAATTTCTACGAATTCGGAGTGTTCATTTGCATATAAACCCTTTAACTCTTCAACAGAAATGTCTGAATAAACAACTCCGTTTATCAATAAGATTAAGACAACTAAAGTTGCATAAAAAAAGTGCTTTTTCTTAAAGTTTTTTTTCATCCTTCATAAGTATTTCATACAAAATCGGCTTACTTGGACTTGCATCATTTTCAATAGCAGCAACCATTAAATTTAAAAAGTAGGTGCCATCTTTTACAGTATTCGGCACATAAATAAACTCTGTAATAGTAGCATCTAATCGAAGTTTTCCTGTGGTATTCCAAAAGGCATTGTGAGAAAGAAGTCTTCCTTCATCTTTTTCCTTATCAACTGAAGGTAAATCAATCAGTAAATGTTTGATACCTTTTTCACGTAAATAAATAGCCGCTTCTTCTAATAAATAGGTCGGATTTGTATTAGAATACTGCATCGTTTTTTTATCCGATAAATTAGGGAGTGTTCTAATAATAATCGCGTCTCTTTTTTTATTTCCTAAAGCGTATTGTAACTGGCGTTTTGTAATAACAAAATCTTCATTTATATTTTCTGGCGGAATGGTAACCAATTCGGCTAAAAAGAAAAATTGATTCAAATTCGTATGAATAGAATGTACAATTTCAGTAATATGACCTGCAGTTTCTGTATGGGTACAATGAGAATGTGGGTTGAAATGAATATTATTGAAATTCACATCAGCTCCTTCCTTTACAGAACCCACCCAATCATCAGCTGCCACAGGAAATATTTTTGGCGCATCAAGATACCAAGCATTGACATTGCTTTCTCCATCTCGTAATGGAATAGAAATGTCAATAGGGTTTGTTAAATCAATTGAAAATTTTCTAGAGTTATATTTTATTTCTGCAATCAAGATACGTTGAGTTTAAAAAGGTCAGCCGAAATTCCGTCTGATAAAAATTTTCCTTTTTTAGTTGTCTTTAGTTTTTCATCCTCAATATACAACAAATCTTCATTTCTATATTTTTCGGATTGTAATAACAAATAATCGCAATAGGTTTCTCCAAAATCTGTTGTTACTTTTTCTAAAGAAACTCCCCAAATTGTTCGTAAACCCGTCATCACATATTCATTATATTGATCTGTTATTGACAAAAATTCTCTTTCAATTGGTAACTGATTTTGTTGAATGGAATCAATATATTTTGAATTATTTCTCACATTCCAACCACGTTGTTTTCCATCAAAAGAATGCGCAGAGGGTCCAATCCCTATATAAGATTTCCCTTGCCAATACGATGAATTGTTTTTACTAAAAAACCCTTCTTTCCCAAAATTTGACAATTCGTAATGAATAAAATTTTCTTTGGCTAATTCTTCTAGTAAAATATGGAATTGTTCTTGTGCTTGTTCATCATCAACATCCTCCATAACCCCTTTTTTTATCAAAGAAGCTAAAGCTGTTTTAGGCTCCACTGTTAAGGCATAACTTGAAATATGAGGTATGCCAAATGATAAAGCAGTTTCAATATTTTGTTTCCAGTGTTCGTTTGATAATCCTGGAATTCCATAAATTAAATCCACAGAAATATTTTCAAAGTGATGGCTGGCTAGAGACAGACAATTCTTTGCTTCTTCAGCATTGTGAGCTCTATTCATCAATTTTAAATCTCGCTCAAAAAAAGATTGAATTCCAATACTTAACCGATTGATAGAACTCTTTGCTAACTCTTCTACTTTTTCTTCGGTTAAATCATCAGGATTGGCCTCTAAGGTAATCTCTGGCTTAGTAATAACAGTATGGTTTTTATATACTGCTTTAATAATCGAATCTAGCTCTGTTTGAGATAACATACTTGGAGTTCCTCCGCCAAAATAAATGGTTTCTATCACTTCATTGTTCAATTCGTCTTTTCTCAATTCAATTTCATGAATAAGACTTGCAATCAATTCATCTTTCTTTTTCAACGAAGTAGAAAAATGAAAATCGCAATAAAAACATGCTTGCTTGCAAAATGGAATATGAATATAAATACCGCTCAATTTCAGTTATATTGTTATTTTATTTTCTTCGGATTCTGCTTTACAAAAGCATCCCAACCTGTATAGCTTTTTCCTCCAACAATTTTTCCTGAATTATAAAAATGACAAACCGCCGCTGCTAAACCGTCGGTTGCATCTAAATTTTTGGGAAGCGTTTTTAGGTTCAATAATGATTTTAGCATCAAAGCAACTTGTTCTTTACTAGCATTACCGTTTCCAGTAATTGCCATTTTAATTTTTTTAGGTAAATATTCTGTAATGGGAATTTCTCTAGATAAACCTGCTGCCATGGCAACTCCTTGAGCGCGACCTAACTTTAACATAGATTGTACATTTTTACCAAAAAAAGGAGCTTCAATAGCTATTTCATCCGGATTGTAAGTATCTATTAATTCAATCGTTCTTTCAAAAATGAGTTTTAATTTTAAATAGTGATCGTCGTATTTTTTCAGCATCAATTCATTCATTTGAATGAACTCCATTTTCTTACCAACTATCTTGATAATTCCAAAACCCATAATGGTAGTTCCGGGATCAATTCCTAAAATGATTTTTTCCGTGTTCAAATTTTACGTTCTTTGTGTTTGTGAATAGAACATCTCCTTACAAATCTAATCAATTCTTGTGGCTTGTCTTTAAACTCCTCATAGTTATTCTAAGCGGATATTTTATCTATGACATTCTTGCCAATAGTGCAGAATTAAAATTTACTGATTTCTACTCAAAATTGAATGAATTTGATGTTTTTTCAGTAAAAAATATCACTTTTCTGTTATTTTTAACGATAATCAACTGGATTTTAGAAATTGCCAAATGGAAAATTTTAATCAAAAGAGTAAATAATATTTCTTGGTTTGAGGCAACAAAACAAAGCCTAACTTCCCTTACATTTTCGTTAATTACTCCAAATAGAATTGGAGAGTATGGTGCCAAAGCATTGTATTTTAAAAAAGAAAAGAGAAAAGAAATTCTATTGTTAAACTTTACTGGAAATTTCTATCAATTAGTAAGTACCACCATATTTGGATTGGTTGGTATTTTATACTTGATTGATTATTTTTCATTTTCTTTTATTACACTAAAAAACACAAGTATTCTATTTGTAGGAATTGGGGTCGGTTTTCTACTAATACATTTTTTGCAAAAGAAATTTGAGCTAGTTGGTCGTTGGATTACTAAAGTTAAAGATGCTCTGAAACTTAAAAAAAACATGCCAGTACTATTCTTGTCATTGTTACGGTATGTCGTTTTCTCTCATCAATTCTATTTTTTAATACGCATCTTTACTATCGATATTTCTTATTGGAACGCTATGGCCGGAATAACTAGTATGTATTTAATTGCTTCCCTAATTCCGATGCTATCAATTTTTGATTTTGTTTTAAAAGGATCGGTAGCTATCTTCGTTTTTTCATTTTTTGAAATCAATCCAATGCTTATCTTATCGATTACAACAAGTATGTGGGTTTTCAATTTTGCATTTCCTGCAATCATTGGAAATTATTTTGTGTTACAGTTTAAACCTGTAAAACAATGATGACATTTGTATTCATATCAACAGGAATCTACCTACTTCTAATTTTATCTTTTATCTACGGGTTTAAAAAGATTAGAGAATTTAAAATTCAAAAAAAATCATCTATTACTTCCTTTTCAATATTGATTCCTTTTCGGAATGAAGAAAGCAATTTGTTAGAATTAGTAAACTCAATAAAAACGCTCACCTATGATGAAAATAAGTTTGAATGTATCTTTATAAATGATGAGTCTTCAGATAGTTCCGTTGAAATCATCAACCATCATTTATCTAAAACTGAACTTAATTATTCAATAATAAACAATCTTAGAAAATCTAACTCCCCAAAGAAAGATGCTATTAACGCTGCTATTAATATCGCTCAATTTGATTGGATAATCACTACAGATGCAGACTGTATATTACCAAAAGATTGGCTACAACAGTTTGATGAATTTTCTAATACACAGAATTGCAAAATGATTGTCGGGCCTGTAATGTACCAATCAACGAACGATTCTTTTTTAGAAAATTTTCAAGTACTCGATTTTTTGAGTTTGCAAGGCGCTACTCTTGGTGGATTTGGAATTGACAAACCTTTCTTATGTAATGGAGCAAATCTTGCCTATCAAAAAGGTGTTTTTTTTGAGCTAAATGGTTTTCAAGAAAATGATGAAATTGCTAGCGGTGATGATATTTTCTTATTTGAAAAGTTTTATAAAATGGATCCAACCGGAGTTCATTTTTTAAAATCTAAATCAGCTATTGTTACTACGAGTGCTCTAAAAACATGGAGTGAATTGATTCAACAACGAATGAGATGGGCTGCAAAAACAAGTTCTTATAATTTATGGTTTGGAAAAATTGTGGGAGGTATTGTTTTACTCACTGATATCACTTTTAGCATTTCTTTAATCGGGATTTTAAGTGATCGTGAAGACTCTATGTCTTATTTATTTTGCCTTGTTTTAAAAGTTTTAGCTGATTTTACATTGATAAAAAAAACTTCAAATTTTTACAGAGGGACAGCACAAAAAATAGGAGATTTCGGGTTTGGAAGTATCTTATACCCCTTTTTCAGCTTGTATATTGTATTTAGATCAGTCACTAGTAAATACACTTGGAAAGGAAGAAGATTTAAAAAATAACTTAATCGAAGATACTTGTTAAAATATTTTCTGCCTGATACCAAAGAAACAAAGCTAGTATTAAAAGCATAATTAAGATGAGTCCTTTTTTTGGTTTTGCCTTTCTTTGATGACCAAATTTTCTTTGAAATTTCATAGGTTTGTTTTAGAAAGTACTAAGATAAAAAATTAACGTTTAATAGCTGTTAGTTTTTGTAACCTTGTAAAAATCGTTTCGACACAATAAAAAATCACAGATACCTGATATGAAATATTTTTTCATTCTTTTCTTTTCACTTTTATTAGCAAAACCAAGTTCTAATGATGAACCTACAATAAAGAAAAAACCATTTGTTGTAGTACAATTATTCACTTCACTAGGCTGTAGTTATTGTCCGCCAGCAGATGAGTTAATAACAGAGATAAAAGAAGATTACAAAGATCAGGAGGTGTATGTACTTTCTTATCACGTAGATTATTGGGATCGCAAAGGATGGAAAGACCCTTTTAGTAAAAAAAGTTTTACAGAACTTCAATATAGCTATGCAAAGCAGTTTAAGCAAAGAAGAGTATATACTCCTCAAGTTGTTATAAATGGTAAAGATTACTTTAATGGAACTTATAGATCTAAACTAAAGAAGAAAATAAAAAAGTATTTAAAGAAAGAAGCTAAAAATACTATTACTCTTTCTTACAGTAAAAATAAAGATGGGAATTTGGCGCTTAACTATGAAGTTCTTGGAGAAATAAGTGATGAAAAACTAAAACTTGCCTTTGTTCTTAAAACGAAGACTACGGATACTAAAAGAAATGAGGGGCATAAAAAAATGGTCTCCAATACGAACATCGTTATTGAAGAAATGATGATAGACCTTAGTTACAAAAACACAGGAAGTATTTTAATTCCCGAAGTAACTTTAGAAGTAAAAAAAGACTTGTTGATCATTGGATATATTCAGAATAAAAAACTGCGAATTACCGGAGCTACTCAATTAGAATTCTAATAAAAAATTACTTTTTAACGGCTCTCAACATTTCACGTTTTCCTGGGGGACCAGGTAATCTTTCAACCACAAAACCTACAGATTGCATCGCTCTTCGTACACTTCCTTTTGCAGAATACGTAACTAATGTTCCATTAGACTTCATTGCAGTAAACATTTTAGAGAAGATTTCTTCCGTCCATAATTCTGGTTGTAAACGAGCTCCAAAAGCGTCAAAGTAAATTAAATCGAATTTGTTTTTATCAACAATTTCATTAAAAAATTGCTTTCTCTTTATTAAAGAAAAATCAGTTGTAATTTGATGTTTCTCTTCCCAAGAACAGTTATGAAAAGTTTCAAATACATTGGTAGAATGAGATGCATTTAACTCAGAAACATAATTTAGTTTTTCTATTTCTTCTGGGACTACTGGATAAGCTTCTACTCCAACATACTCTATAGTAAGATTGTTTTTTTGAGCTTCTAAAAAAGTAATAAACCCATTTAAACCAGTCCCAAAACCAATTTCTAAAATAGAGAGTTTCTTTTTAGAAATTGATTCTAGTCCTTGTTTTATAAAAACATGATAGGCTTCTTGAATAGCACCATGAATAGAATGATATTGCTCATTCCATTCAGGAATTTGAATGGTTGTAGAACCATCTGAAGTGATAATTATTTCTCGTTTCAAAATGCAACGGTTTTGTTAATGTAGTGATTTCGACTACGCTCAATCACCTAAAATTACTTTTTCATTAAAACGCCATTTGCTTCAAAAGCAAGTTCCATTTTAGGTTCTGTGATTTTAGCAATTTCATCTACTGATTTACCAGCATCTTCAGCATAATGTTTTAAATCTGCTACAGAAACTTCTTTAACAAAAGCAATTCCCTCAACAATAACTTCTTTTCCGTTTGAATCTAGTGGCATAAAAAATCCGTAATCCTTAAAACGAACCATAATTGTTTCCTCTGATTCCCCAGCTGGAAGCTTCATCCAACATCCTTTCTTAGAACATACTTCTTGGATACTTGAAGCAAATTTTAAGTTGATGGTATCACCTTCTTTTAAGGTCTGATATTTAGCTAACACATCTATAGAAGATATATAATCTTTAGCTGTTATTTGCTCTCCAAAAGAATTATATCCTAAACTTATCGTTTCTTTTTGCTCTACTTTCTTCTCTTCTTTATTTGTTTTACAAGCAACAAATACTAAAGACAAGACCATAATAATTATTAATTTTTTCATGATTGATGTTTGATTTTTAATACAACAACAAAGATAGTTTTTTTGAATAAAAACTGTATCAGCTTTTGTTAAAAAACAAACTTAATTATGTACTTTTACGGACATAAAATAATCGATTCTCATGGCAGTAGACATAAAAATTCAACCCGTAAAAAACTCTAAAATAAGTACAGTAGATTTTAGTGATTTACCTTTTGGACAAGTATTTTCTGATCATGTTTTTCAGTGTGAATTTAAAGATGGGGTTTGGCAAAACCCAACCATCAAACCTAATGAGCCAATTCAGTTAAATCCTGCCGCTAAAATCTTTCATTATGGTCAATCTATTTTTGAAGGAATGAAAGCATACAAAGACACTGATGGAGAAGTGTTTTTATTTAGACCAACAGATAACTGTAGTCGTTTAAATAAATCTGCAAGCAGATTGATGATGCCTGAGATCCCTGAAGAATTGTTTATGCAAGGATTGAAAAAATTATTGGAAATTGAAAGTGATTGGATTCCTACAAATGAAGGAAGTTCTTTATATATCCGTCCTTTTATGTTTGCTTCTGGTGAAGGCTTTCATGCGTCTCCTGCAGACGCATATATTTTTATGATTGCTACAGCACCTTCTGGAGCTTATTTCTCTGGAAAAATAAAAGTGTTAATTGAAGAAAAATATGCAAGAGCTGCCAATGGTGGAGTTGGATTTGCAAAAGCTGGTGGTAATTACGCTGCACAGTTTTACCCTACTCAATTAGCTATTGAAAAAGGATACAATCAAGTAATTTGGACCGACGACAATTCGCATCAGTTTATTGAAGAAGCAGGGGCTATGAATATTTTTGTTCGAATTAATGATACGCTAATCACGAGTCCAACTAGTGATAGAATTTTAGACGGAATCACCAGAAAAAGTATCATCCAAATTGCAAAAGACAATAATATTAATGTTGAAGTTCGAAAAATTTCTGTAAGCGAAGTAGTTCAAGCTGCTAAAGAAGGAAGTTTGAAGGAAATGTTTGGAGCAGGAACTGCTGCTGTTATATCGCCAATAGCAGGTTTCGGTTATCAAGGAACTGATTATGATTTACCAGAAATTCCTGAAACGTATGCCTCTTTCTTAAAAAAGAAAATTACAGATATTCAGACCAACAAATCTGAAGATCCTTATGGTTGGAGGGTAAATGCATAAATTTTCAAACATCTTTTCATACCACTTGTATAAAAGAAAATCAGCTAGTTTATTTAATTAATAAACTAGCTGATGATGAGATTCTTCTTACTATTTCTGAAGGTCAAAAATTATGACCTATAGGTACTTTCTCAATCTAAGACTGTACGTAAATCTTTCATAAATCCAATATTATCAACAACCACAACTCCTTTGTTAGTTTTATCAAAAATAAAGTTGATTTCAACGATATTTGAAAAATCGAACTTTGGATTAAGTGTCAGCATATCTTTCATAGAAAAAGAAAATAGCTGCATCACGTTTTCAGATTTCTCTCCAGAATTAAAATCTCGTTTCCAAACTTTCACACCTAGGCGTCTTTGTAATTTTGAAAAATGACTCAATGGGAAATACACATTTTCTCCATTAGTATCTGATAACGAAATAGAAAAATCGATTGGATCTTTTCCTTTATTCTTCTTATCGTCTTTGTTATCGTTTTTGTTATCGGCATCATCCTTGTTTTCATTTTTCTTATTCTTGTTTTTGTTTACTTCTTTTTCTTTATTTTTCTTGTTTTTATCAATCCATTTACCTCCAGATTTTGGATCAGAGCCTTCTTTAGATTCTGCCATCGAAAACACAAAAACAGACGTTGAATCAATCTCAGAAATACCTCTATTCAATTTTATGGAATAACTAGCGATTAAAGAATCATGTACTGGAGTAAAATGTTTCATTTCATCTTTTGCGGCAACTGAGTCCTTTTCCTTTTTAGCGTCAATATCTTTTTTCTTATAATGCCATCCCAAAAACAAACCTCTACTATTTTTACTTCCCCACTTCATAGGGATTTTCTTTTCCATCCAAACGGTTAACTTAGAAGATGACACCAAAGAAGAATCTGTTGTAATTGTCGTTACATCAAAATCTTCTTCAAAAGTTCCAATAAGCTTTGTATTAGAATCTTCAAATTGGGTTAAATAGATGGTTTCTGGCAACCAATCTTTACCCGTTCTTACATCTGCGAACAAGGGTAAATATCTTTTATCATTTCTAAGCGTTGTTTCTAAAAATGCACTGATATATACTTTGGCTATTTCTCGTTGATCTTCTCCTTTTAGTAATTGTTTTAGATTTAACAATCTTGTAAATGGTGTACCTACATCATTATTTCCCCAACTTGTATTAAACTGACCATGGTTAGCACCATACACATAGAGTCCAGATTTAAAACGATACATACTCTCTGTAAAAGAAACCCTATCAAACTGTCTAGCTCCTGCAAATGAGCTTACATCTCCATCCTGAGCTCCATGAATTACAAAGTAATTGATGTCCTTTAATTTTGTTCTTGTTTTTCCAGGCGCATATTGGCCATCAACTGGAGCAATTGCGATGATCGATTTTATCTTGTAATTATAATCTAGTTTTATTGTTGCGTCATCAGAATAATATGGAAGTGTGTTTAACAATGCAGCATGAGCAACAGCTTCACCACCTCTCGAATGACCTATGAGTGACAGGTTTTCAGTATCAACTTTTTGATGAAAAGGATTTCCTTCAGAAGAATTCCATTAATGCCATTGTCGTAAATGTTCTAATAAAATCCACCCTCGAGCATCATTCTCTTTAGACAGTCCATTACTTAGTTGATCAGACCAAGATGAATTGATGAAGTTCTCATCAACTGATGCAACAATCATTCCTCTAGAAGCCAAAAGTTTCCCTATATATTCATATCCAGGTTCTGAAAAATCTTGCATACTATGATTACCATGTACAACCAAAACTAACGGAAATGGTCCTTCTCCTTCTGGGTACCATACCTGCGCATTTAAAGGCAAAGCTTTAGAGTCAAATCCCCAATACTTGGTACGCCACCATCCACTCAATCCTTCCCAATTATCTAAAAATGCAACACCATTTACAGAATCGGTTTTTAGATCTACTTCAGCTCCAAAATGTTTCCGATGCTTATCTTTTCCGCTACCGTAGTTTAATGTCTTCACGTTATAACTTCCTTCTTTAGCAGGTGACTCTAACGGAATATGTTGTATTGATGCTTCAGATGTATAGGCTGCATTTACAATA
>TARA_R110000787_G_scaffold191748_2_pt1 | contig 11016 bp, 9 predicted proteins | sample TARA_R110000787 | Tara Oceans TARA_R110000787 (sample SAMEA4397920) | marine metagenome | biome: Polar Biome; feature: [DCM] deep chlorophyll maximum layer (ENVO:01000326); material: water (ENVO:00002006), including particulate matter (ENVO:01000060) such as... | depth 35 m
TCAAGTTCTATAAAAGTTTGCTGTGCGGGATCAAATATTTTACTAGTAGAAATTTCATCTACATTTAAAATACCAGTTATATTTGTACTATCTGGTACTTCCCCAGATGCAGTAAAATTATCTATTTTTTGTAATTCATTATTTACTGAAAAATAATTGTCAGTTTCAAAATCAGTGGCTACTAGGGTACCCAAATAAGGATTAGTAATTACCGAATCAAGTCTATTTTCTAGATTATTAACATCTGAAATATCTAATTTTGTTGATATTATTGTATTTACACTGTTAGTTTTTACAGGCATACTCGGATCTAAATTTGCCAATGTAACACTGGCTAAGTAAGCATTAATCGAACCATTCGATATACTACCACCACTGCCACCACCTGTATTTAAGAATTTGTCAGCCATAATTCTTTATTATATCCCTAGATATTTTTATTTATATTAATTTTGCTATTTCATATCCAAACTTATCTAGGACAATTAAGAACGACAAACTTCTTGCTCCACAGTCAGTTTCATTTATTTCTTGTTCCCTATCAGATAAATCGCTATCAATTATTCTACCATTACCACTTTTAAGTAAATTTGGTATGATTTGAGTATTTTTTCTAGCAAAACTATCATAAACGACACAAGAGTTTAAACCTTCTATTTTACCTAGGGCAATCCAATGAGACCCAACTTCACCTGAATTATCTAAATTTAATATACAGTACGGTTTCAAATCATTTAATATAGGTATTTTATCTGCTGGATATACACCTTTGAATTTTATTCCTAATAACTTTATACCAGTTTTATTCAAATCATTCATATAGGTAGTTTTATTACCAACTAGTGGGTAAATTAATCCGGTTAATATATCCGAGTACATTTTTTCAGCAAAAATCTCTTTTTTAGTTTTGCTGGTCATTCTTTTATATACCCCTAGGATAATTATCCCTAGGATAATTATTTTCTCATGGCACGAAGTCTTGCCATGTGTTGTTTTGCTTCTAGAGAACCCTTAACCAATTTACCCTGTCCTGCCAATTTTAAACTACCACCTGCTGGTGTTAATCCTTTACCAGATATCTTCTTTTTAACAAAAGGTAATATTAGTTCTTTTAGAACAATAGGTCCTATTTCTTTAGCGATTGGACCTAAAACTGAACCTATACTTTTTAAAATTTCTTTAAAACCTTGCCCTTTCATCGAACATTTATTACAATGAGTTTTAATAGCCCTTTTACGTGCTGGTGATATTGTTTTGATAAGCATTCTTTGCTGTGGTATTGTCAATCTTGTTGGCATACTTGTATTTATATACAGTAAATATTATATAATTTAATTTAATTATATAATTTACATTTTTTAGTTTTTTTATGTCTAACTATATTTATTCGTGTTGTTTCATATGTCTTTTTAGGTTTGAAGAAGTAATAAGTTTAGAACAAGTAGGACAAGGTAATTTGACTTTCTTTCTAGCATCTATCTTTGCTTTATTTTCAGTTCTGTATTTAGCGTCCTGTTCTTTCTTTTTTAGTTTCATTATTTCACTTGACATATGAATTCTTCTTTTTCTGTTAATCTCTGTCTTGTTTTCTTGATAATTTTCATTAATCCTTTCTCTATTATCTTTAGTCCATTGAGACTTGTAGGCTTTCATTTTTTCTTCATTGTCTTTATAATATTCTTGTTTAGTTCTTCCAGCAATTCGTTTATTAACACATTCATTATTCTTAATATAGAAACCTTCACGGATTAATAGTTGTTCTTTTTCAATATTATCTTCAACAAGTTCAATATCAAAGTCCCCCTTTTCAATAATATCAAAAGAAGTTAAATATTTACTATTGTTCAATAAATACCGTTTGTAGGACTGTTTATGTCCTGATTTGCGAGTTCCTAATGATGATATTGTAGAACCATAATAAGTTAATCCACTTCCAACGAGTTTGTAAATTTTACCGGTCATCATTACATTTTTTTGATGACATATTTTAAAAAATCATTTTTATATTCGACGAACATCAACTACGCGTCACTCATTTGGACATCTGTCACGCGACCGTCTTGGACTTTAACCCTAACCACTTGTCTAGAATGATCAAATAACAAAACTCTCATATTAGCAACATCTGTTGTGTTCTGAAACCCAGAGAACACGTTCACTCTCGTAGATCTGTCCGTACCATCTTTGGGAATGGAAAAGTTGTAATAGGCTCCCCTTTCGTGGAATTGCTCTATGGTTTCTGTCCCACCTGAGTCAAAGTATGCTCCAGTATACATTTGACTTGCTACATATCGTTGTGTAGTATAGTCGATTCCAGTATCGAAATAGGGGTCACTGTCTAATTGTGGTAAATTTTGCCCAGAATAATTTATGAAGAACCTATTCAACTTAAGTTCTTCACTTTCGGTTGGAATATCAGGTGAATTATAAGATTTAAATTTAGACACAGATAGTGCTGTGTTATTACCACATCTAACGTCTTGGTATGCTACGGTTAAAGCAAAGGTACTTGGTGACACGTCAAAGTTTTTCTGCGAAAAAGAAGTATTATCTATTTTCTCCGATTGGCATCTTGTTTGTTCGAGATCTAGGAGATATGTTAGATTGTCTGCACGAGGTCCATTTACAGTTGCGCAATACAGATAAAAATCAACAACTTCTAATTTATAGTCACCTACACCACCTCCAACAAGAGTAGGAACTTTTGATGCAACACCCAAGGTCGATTCAATGGCTCTTTTTTGAAATGAAGTACTGGTCTGTGGATTCAATACAATTTCGTAAACACCGGAAGGTAATCCATGGTCTACGCCGAATAGTGACAATGGAGGTTGCCAGATAAGTTCAAATTCTCCTATTCGTCTAGAATCTGGTGCTAATATATTTGTATTTTTCACTACTCTTGAAAAATTATCTCTACCATCAGCAGGTACGTCATTATTTAATAGAGGTTCAACCACAAGATTACCTACTCCATCATTCGATAAAACTTCCATTTCAACCGGAGGTGTACCGACTACACCTTGGTACACAAAAAATGATCCAACTGGAAATGCTACAGACGCTTGAGGAGGTGTTAAACCATTAACATCTGTACCTTGGCTATAAACTAAGGTACCATCTAGGGCTGTATAAGCCCAAGAATTTCTAAGACCAGCTGTAGCACCTCCAGCCACATCAAATCCTAGTAAAGCTCGAGTTGTTGTAGCATCAGCAGGTACGATTGCTGTTGTATTTTTTATGATACTACCATCACTTGAAACTTCTGCTAGACGAAGTGATTGACTTTCATTCCACCAGTTAGTTGAGTCACCAACAGATTCTAACCAACTTGAAGATTTTTGAGTTCTAGTATTCAAAGCATCAACTTGAGGCATAAAATCTGATACTCTGCTAACCAGTTTATTATTAATTCTTACTTCACCACTTTGGAAAAGTGAACTCATTAAACCCATATTCGGGGCTATATTTTCTCCGACTGTTAGTTGAACCGGAGGTGTGGCTCCGTTATTTAGTTTACAACGCATTCTGAAGTAGGTTCTCGACGGGATCCACCATTTCTCACCAGAGACTTCAAATCTGAAGTGAATTGCCCCATTCGCAAAATTATTACCTACAACATCTCTTGTTGGTGGGTGTTGGTCATATTCCATCTTAGAAATACCATCATTGGCACTTTTCAGTTCTGAAATATCTGTTTTGAGATCGAAAATACTAGTCATATTATCTTTTTATTACTAGTAAATAAAATAAAATAAAATAAAAAAAAAATAAAAAAATTATAGTAAATCTCCAAGTATTTCAACCGGTATACCTAATTCTGGTACTCCAACTGCCTTAGCAACTGGGCCAAAAACTTTTGAGAAAGGTTTAAATACTTGAGTAAATCCTTTCTTAAAATCTTTCCAAAATTCACCTTTTTTACTTGCTCTAATTTTACCACCACTAATACCCTTGGGATTTATTTTGGAGTGGATCTCTTTCATTAGAGCAATTTTCAATAACTTGTGAAGTTTTAAACTATTACCTTTATGTGCTAACAATTTCTTAATTCCTGCTCCTGAAAGACCTTTACCTTTCATCTTTTTAATCTTCATTTGTGTTAGTATTGGTATTAAATATTTTGAAAGTAAATTAATAGTTTGTCCCACAGACTTATTCTTACCACCCATATTAAGAACTTTCTTAATTTGAACCTTGGGTAGTTTTGTACTACTTAATCCCAAATGTTTTGTTAATGATGGTATAATATCTGTCAGTAAAACTTTAGACAAAATCCCACTACCTACTAGGGGTTTTGGACTTAAAACATATGGTTTAGTAGATGGGAAAGTTTGACCTCTACTCTGTCCATGTATCAATTTATTTTTGCTATGTGCTTTAATTAATTTTTTCTTAAGTTTGTCAGCGGGTTTCCCATACCCCTTTTGCGTTAACAAATCTCTGTTAGCCAATAGTATATTCTTATCTTCTGGTGATATTTTATCCAATTTACCAGCAAATTTACCTCTAGAAATAACACCAGCATCTTCGGCTATATTTTTGGCTTGTATTAAGCGCATACCTGCTTGTACGTTTCTACTAGCATCACCCCTATTACTTTGTATTTTTCTCAGTGAGTTAACCATTCTTTTATCAGCCTTTCTAATCTGGTCATATTGATCTTTAATATTTTCAGCACCTTTAGCAAGTGAATAATCTATGTCATGTCTTTTTGCTACGGTATCAGCTTTGGTTCTTCCTTTATCTCCACGTTTAAGTCTTTTTACCACTTGGGTACCCGGACCCATATAATTTGCTACCCCATTCTTACCATTAGATAGTTCTAGTATCATGTGCCGTTCACCAGCAAACCCATCTCTACCTAGGTCATCATTAGATGGTATTAGGTTCCTAATCGTATTACCAATTTCACCGGAATAGGCATCTGATATTTTATCCTTGTTTTTCAATATAAATTCAGCACCTTTTTTACCTTGGTTATAGATACCCCTAACTATATCCATAAAACCATCACCACCCATATTATCTTGAGCATAATATTCTTGTTTGAAAAACTCGTATTGAATGGTTCCAAGATTTCTACTTTTAGTAACTATGCTTACATCGTTGTCTACTTGGTAATTTGTAATTGTTCCAATATTTCTTGGTCTAGATGATCTAATCATCTTATTTAATTAAACAGCAATATTATAATTTTTTTTTTCAAGATAATTACTCACCTTTACCTATTACAAAAGGTAAAACATAATCTATGACTATCCTAGCGGTCCAATATTCTCCATTCGTATTAACGGATCTTTGTTTATCATCTGTTAGATAAAATCTTAAATTTGTTCTTTTTGATCCTGCTAATGTCTGGGCATTACTTTTAGCCGGATTAAAAGGTTTATGGATAATTTGACTACCCGGAGCGACATCTATTAACACCTGAGATATAGTTTGATTATAAGCGTTGTTAAATCTTATTCCCTTATTTACAAGATCTGAATGAACAAGAAAATAATTGATTTGGTTGAATGAAGCTACATTTGGTGCCAATATTTCGATAGGTGTAGATGGATAAGTACCATATACTAGACTGTCAAAACCTAATATAATTCTAGGTGTATCAGGTTGTGTAAAATCTACAGACACATCATTATAATTTACCCTAAGTTCAACTTTCTGAGTAGCCTCATCTGGACTAAATACAACCAACGGAGTAGGATCAATTCGTGCACCAGCATTTTCTAACTCTCGCTGGATTGTATTATTCAATCCACTTAAATCATATAGTCCTTGTGGTATAGTTATATTATAATTATTAGGTAATCCTTGTTGTGTACGTGAAAATATCCAATTACCTGTTGCTTGGGATACATCATTTGGTAGCACTGAATAGTTCATTTGAATTGGAGTATCTACATTAACCGATATTATGATAAATGATGAGCCACTTAGTGGTCCAGTCTCGATGTTTATACTATCTCCAACTGTAAATACACCAGTTGGTAAAGGTAATCCTGTGGCTTGTAGAATATCTACAGTACCTGTGGTAAGATTAAAAGTATTTAGAATATCAAAACCTAATACAGCATAGGATGTTATTACTGGAGCATCTTCACCTGTTATATACATTTTATCATTTTGTCCTTCGATTATATTCGGAACTACCCACCAAATGCTCGCTTCCTCAACTCTTACGTTTACATTTAACGCATCTTTTGGTATTTGTAGTCCATCATCAAGTTGTACTTCAAAACTTGAACCGTCTGATGATATATTTGAAGCACCGGCTTGTGGGTCACTAGATATTACAAATGATATTTCTTCTGGAATTAACATTGTTTTTATATAATGATAATATTATATAAATAACTTTTTTTTTATTCCCACTTGCGGGATTTCTCATAATTACTCACTTGTCGAGTACTCATCACTTTGTTCCGCTTCACTTTGTTCTTTATCTAAACTTTGCTCTTCCTCTTCACTTTGTTCTGCTTCGCTTGAGCAAAGCTCTTCTGAGGAACTTTGCTCTTCCCTTTTAGTAATAGGGGTACACCTATATTTACGTTTTCCAATTTTTTTCCTTGGTGCCTTCTCCACTTTACTCCTCTTAGGTACCCTTTGAGGTTCTCTTGAAGATATTAAACATAAATCTTCTAATATCATTTGTTCAAGTAAACTTTCCATATCGTCACTTTCTACTAGTTCATCTATATTTTTTGTTAAAGTTTTAGATGCTACTTTTGCTGTGTGTTTACTTATTTCCCTAGTTGATAATTTCTTATTCCTTTTAACTATTTTACCCTTAAATTTACCTCTACCTCTAACTCCATGTTCTGTGTTAGGTAATGTTTTATTTATTTCTTTTATTTTTTGCTCTATGATATATTCTTCTTCATCTTCATCTATTGTACTTAATTCATTCGGATCATTATAATTACCAGATAGTATACCTTTTTTTACTAATGAGTTCCATGTTCTAGAACCTACTTTAATTGGTCTTTTCGTTTCAGGATTTATAACAAAATCTCCTGTAGTAGGATATTGTTCAGTTGACGACATTATAATGTTTATATAAGTACAATATATTAAAATATTTTTTTAAAATAGTTATTGTTATTAAATAACTATGTCGACTGAACAAAGTTTACCCGCAAGCAGAAAGAAAAAAAAAGACCAAACATCGTTTACCAAATAAATTATTTGCTATTCCTAATGCTGATAAGACATTCCATGAAAAATGGACTAAAGGTAGAAACATGTTGAATTTTCCAGCACCGTGGAGAGGTGTTTTTCTAGGTCCACCTAATGTCGGTAAGACGACAACAATTAAAAACATTATTTTAAGGGCAAATCCACCTTTTGAAGAAATCTTTTGTATACATTGTGATGGTGATTATACCAAGGAATGGGATGATTGTGATGTTACAATGTTAGATGAAATACCAAGTGCTCAAGATTGGATGGGTGAAGTAAAAACTCTAGTTATTCTGGATGATTTGGAATATAAATGTATGTCTAGAGATCAAAGAAAAAATCTTGATAGACTTTTTGGTTTCGTTTCTACACACAAGAATATATGTATTGGATTAACTTCTCAAGACCCTTTTAATGTACCACCTATTGTCAGACGTTGTGCTAATCTTTGGGTCTTATGGAAATCTTCTGATCTAGATAGTATGACAAAAGTAGCACGGAAGACGGGATTGAAAAAAGATAATTTTTGTGCCATTTTTAACGATATTATGCATGATGATAAAGATGGTCTTTGGCTTGACATGACTAGTAAAACACCTTATCCCAAAAGAAAAAATGGATTTGAAATAATTTCTGAAGAAAAAATAAATTAATTGTATATAACAAAGAATGACTACTTCATTTTATTCAAACGACGCAGGAAATGTAAACTGGAATAATCACAAGACAGGTGATAGTTTCAAACCTCCTATAGATGCTAAAAATCAATTTAATATTGATCGACCATCATTTGATAGTGGTCCAATTTATGAAGGTAAAACGGCACAAAGTATTGATAATATTGACAAACGAAGTGGCTTAGGTAATAGATTAATTACTAGACCTTCTTTCTTATCTCCTCCATCTCTACCTAGAAAACCTATTAGTTTTAACGTTTTACAAGCTCTAGATATTCAAAATTTTGGTGCTAAAGTTAGATTAGGTCAAGACCAGTTAGATAAACTTATTATGATATCAATACCTGATCCATTAGATACTAGATGGGTAAAAGAAAATACTAGATTAATTAATGAACTTAGATTAAGTGGTATGAGCGAAGCAAATATCAAACGAGAATTAAAAGTTAATAAACCCCTAGGAAGATCTCAAAGAACAACTAGTATGCCATCAAAAAATGTTGCTAGGGAGCAACAATTATCGTTCAAACAAAAACTAGTAGAAATAAAACAAGAAGTTGATAATGGCTTTGCTAACTCTAGGACTGAAAGAGCAACTCTAATTGGACAAATTTCTGCTATGTTACAAGAACAAGATACTAAATCAAGTGACCTATACAGTATGACAAATATGGAGTTAGAAGCCCTAACTGAAACTCTGGATGAATTAAAAGTACCAAAATTATATTCTACTGTATTTCCTGACCATAGAATTATAGCAGGAAGCGGACAATATTTTTCAGATAATAAGGGTTTAATTGCTATGTACTTAATGTCTAACTTACCATCTGATCGTTCACCTAATAAACCTATATTGTCTTGGCACACTGGTCATGCTAGATATGAACCAACTTCTCTATTACAGATTTATCAAATGGGTACTTCTAGATTTTTAGATATGAAAAATAGGGTTATAGACACTACTGAATCCCTATCGATTAAAGGTCTTGCTCCACCTATTTCTAGTTCTAGTGATTCATCTCTTTCTACTTCTGGTAACTTACCTTCTTTCGATTTATCTGAAGTAAAAACTCAATAATTAATTTAGGAAAGATATTTTTCTTCTAAATTCTTTTTTAGTTGATACTTTACCATTCTTGAAGTCAAATAGTACTTTATTCGAATTTTCTTCCTTGTTATATGGGTTTAATATTATCTCTAATTCCTCGTTATTTGCTAATTCCGTGAACATACCAAGGTAACTATCATCATATTTTTTAGCACAATCTGTTAATCCTTCTTTTGTTATACCTTTCAACTTTATATGATAACCATGTATTATATTACCATCAGCATCTTTACTTTCCAAATAATCCATATATGATTTTTTACCTAGAAAAATAGATTTTATTGCATAAATTTCTTCCCTAGCACCTTTTAATTGAAAATCTGAATGAAATTGTCCTAGTTCTTTACCATTTAATACTTTATTATATTTTTCATTATATTTTAACTCTAACAGGGGTATATCTTTTCTATTACAATGTATACTATCTGTATCTGTATAATAAATTGGGTATTTATTTTCATTAGCAACATCAAATACTTCGTTCATTATTCTTTTAGACATAGACAAAATTGAACAACCTATATGACCCCTATTATACGACATATCAGCACATAACTCTTTAAACTCCCATGTATTTTTATTCAACTGGCGTAAAGATATTATAGTATTAAAATTATTATATATATAATTATCAATATTTGTTTTTGTAATTGTTTCCCATTTATCGGTTTTCTTATTCTTCTTTTTAATCTCGTTTTTGGTAATTTTATTTTTGCTATTTACTTTCTTAGTAACAGTTTTACCATAACTTGAATTAAGCATTAACTTCAACGTATTCGCTAACGCTTCGTTATTTGTTTTTTTATACTCTAATCTAGACTTATATAATTTTTCAATTATTTCACCCATTCTCTTATTCCCACCATTATTCCAATATACACCATCTATTAATTCATACTCTATTTCATGAAATTTTATATAATCTTCTAAAGTAATGCTATCAATTATTATTTCATCTGGGGGTACTTCATTCGTATATTTTATACTATCTTTTAATCTATTAGCAATGAACGGCATTTGTTGCTTTTTATTTACTGCTGTTATTCTTACAGTCAAAATAGAATAAAATTTATCTTTCCAATCTTTTAATTTACTGGGTACATATCGACTTGCTCTACCTTTGGCAATACCCGAATCTTTACATAATCTACTAATAGCACTTGAATATAAACTACAACCATCATAGTTCGACAGTTCTTTTTCAATTAATTTTTTCTGATATTTCTTATTAACACATACCCGACCCCCATATATAGCCTTACTTATATATTCTCTTAGATTTCCACAAACTTCATATATATCCTTGTACGCACCTTCAACTTTCATATAATTATCTGTTAATGATGATATTGTTAAACTAGAATATACATTCATTTTATTATCTGTAATTTCACCTATTAATTTATTGAATGTAACCATACTATGTTTTAATACTAAACAATCTAACTTCAAATAAGACTTATAATATACCAAAGGGTTAAATGTCTTATCTGCACTATTATAACTCTTACAATTTTTTACCACAATATCGAATATCTTTTTTTTATTTACACTTAATAATTTCCTATAATCTTTTACTGGGATTATTTTATTATTATTTTCTTCAGTATAATATTCATAACATATAGCCTCATTCTTCCTCAACTCCTCAGGTAATCCGAATTTTTTAGCACATTCTGCTAATCCTGATGATAACATACACAAACTATCTCTTAACTCTATTGTTTTACCTTTATAACTTATCATACAATTATATATCTTTCCATCCTTCTCACATTTATCTCTAATATTAATATGTTTCTCTATCAAGTGATAATCATATTTCAGATTATGGAAATAAACTAAAGCATTCTTTGTTCCATTTGATGTTACATTGTTCAATAAAGCATTAACAACTTGTTTCTCCCTACTACCGTTAATACTACCATCTTTCATATCACATATATTATATATCTCCAATTTTTCATCATTGTCATGTGGAACTACACCCATTAAATATAAAGAATGGTGTGGTACACCTTTTACAAAACTTTCTGCGTCTGCGTA
>TARA_R110000787_G_scaffold88573_1_pt1 | contig 10980 bp, 10 predicted proteins | sample TARA_R110000787 | Tara Oceans TARA_R110000787 (sample SAMEA4397920) | marine metagenome | biome: Polar Biome; feature: [DCM] deep chlorophyll maximum layer (ENVO:01000326); material: water (ENVO:00002006), including particulate matter (ENVO:01000060) such as... | depth 35 m
AACGGCGGACCACAGGGCGAGAGCCTTCGGATGTTGCCACGGTCTGGCGACTTTAACGTCTCGCAGATTGTAATCAACGACCTGCGCATGAACGTGAAAAAGATACTTTTGGACGACACGTTACCGCCTGACAATATGTCAGCACGGTCCGCGACAGAGGTCTCCCAACGCATATCTGAGCTAGCCACAAATCTTGGGTCTGCTTTCGGTCGTCTCATAACAGAAACAATGTTGCCGCTTGTTTCGCGCATTTTGTACGTTATGGATGAGCGCGGATTGATTGAGTTGCCGCTAAAGGTGAATGGCCTAGAAGTTAAGGTGACACCAGTGTCGCCTATCGCGCAGGCTCAGAACATGGGCGATATCGAGAAGTTGATGCAGTGGGTGCAGATGGCTTCCGCGCTTGGGCCTGATGGTCAGATGGCTGTTCGCACTGGTGCGATTGCAGACCATGTGGCTGACAAGCTCGGCGTGCCGGCAGAGCTACGCACATCACCGCAAGAGCGCCAGCAAATGGCAGAGCAACAAGCTCAGATGCAGGCGGCGCAAATGGCAGCACAGATGGCACCAGCCGTCGAAGGGGAGTAAATGACCGAAGGATGGGAAGGACTGCGCACAGTAGAGCCGCAGGAAAGACTGACACAACAGGATAATCAAGACGATATCGATAGGTTATACCTGCGCGTATTCGGCAGCGATGACGGGCAAAAGCTACATGAGCATCTGCGGTCGCTGACGATAGAGCAGCCCACATGGTATCCCGGCGAAGACGCTTCGCATGGGTTTGCTAGAGAGGGGCAAAATTCACTTGTCCGCGAAATAGAAAGGCGGATGCAACGAGCGAGGTCGCTATGAATGAAGACACTGGCCTGATGGCCCAAGCTACTCTGGAAACAGAGGGCGAGGATAACCAGACGGCACAAGAACCTATTTCACATGTACAACCAGAAGCAGGGCCAGCATCTCTTGATGATGTCACTGTCGCCAAAGAAGGAGAGGACACAGAGTTTGTTAAGCCGGATTATTTTCCTGATAAATTCTGGGATGAAGAGCAGGGGCCAGATGTTGAGAACCTTGTCAAATCTTATAACGAATTGCAGAAGAAATTTTCGCAAGGCAAGCACAAGGTGCCAGACGCCTATGATGATAGTGTATTTAAGAACGCTAACATCCCGGACGATGACCCATTGCTTGAGACTTACAGAAGCTGGGCAAAAGAAAATGGAGTTAGCCAAAGTGCGTTTGACCAGCTTGCTACAAGCATTGTTGACATGGCAGAGCAGGAAGTTGACACAGCTCAAGTTAGCTTTGACGAAGAATACAAAAAGCTAGGCCCAAATGCTGATGCGGCTATTAAATCAATGACCGACTGGGCGTCTAGCCTAGTACGCAAGGGCGTATGGTCAGACAGTGATTTTGAAGAGTTCCGCATCATGGGTGGCACAGCACAAGGTCTTCGAGCCTTGCAGAAGGTGCGTAGCTATTACGGCGATAAGCCGGTTCCGATTGATGTTGGGCCTATCGACGGTGCGCCATCTAAGGAAGAGCTAAATTCGATGGTTGGCAAGCCCGAATACCTTAGTGACCCAGCGTATCGCGCAAAGGTCGAGAAGATGTTCGAGCAGGTGTACGGCACGAAAGATGCGTCTCTTATCTAAGTGATATCGCGCCCTTGTCGGGCGCGATGTTTTTTGTTAATATCCACTTGACGGACAACCATTTCGGCCTGTCAGACCCGTTTGGGGGCGTAACGTTTATGCCCAAGCAACAGCCCGGCTTCGGATACCTGTAGCGGTTTTTTGAAAACATTCTTAACGAGAGGACTAAAAAAATGGCAGTAGCTATTTCTAATGCTTTCGTCCAGATGTTCGATGCAGAAGTACACCAAGCATTCCAAGCGCAACGCGCTCTTGCTGGTGTAGTTCGTGAACGGTCTGGCGTTGAAGGCAATCAAGTGAAGTTCCCGAAAATCGGGAAAGGCACCGCAACTGTGCGCGTACCGCAGACAGACGTAACCCCACTAAATGTTTCCTACTCACAAGTGACCGCGACGATGTCAGATTTTATCGCAGCTGAGTACAGTGACATCTTTAGCCAACAGAAGGTTAACTTCGACGAGCGCCGCGAATTGGTGCAAGTTGTGGCTGGTGCAATCGGACGCCGCATGGACCAGCTCGTTATCGACGCGCTGAATGCCGCATCAGCACCATCAACTGTTGCTACAGGCGTTGGCGGTTCAACCACAAACATGAACCTTGCAAAGCTGTTAGCGGCTAAGAAGGCTCTTGATGTCAAGAACGTACCTGCTGAAGGTCGTTGCATGGTTATCCACGCAAACGGTTTAGCGGCATTGCTCGATGAAACTGAACTTACTTCGAGTGATTTTGCGACTGTGAAAGCTCTTAGCACAGGTGAAATTGACTCGTTTTTGGGCTTTAAATTCATTACGCTCGGTGACCGCGATGAAGGTGGCTTGCCACTTCCATCAACACGCACTTGCTTCGCTTTCCACCGCGATGCAATCGGCATGGGCATTGGCATGAACCAGCGTTCTGAAATCAACTATATTGCTGAGAAGACATCGTTCCTCGTCTCTTCAATGTTCTCCGCTGGTGCGGTTGCCATTGACGACGATGGCATCGTTAAAATCTCAGCTACAGAATAGGAGATATAGAACATGGCTTTTTCAGCAGACGGATGGGGCGTCATTGGCGCTTCCAAAAAGGGTGTGGCACCTAGCCTCTACTCTTACGCAACAACAGAAGCTGTTGCCGCTGTTAATACAGCAGGTTACTTTAACGACTTGTCAGACACTTTGGCAGTCGGAGATGTAATCATGGTGCGCTCGTCAACAGGTGGCACACAGGTTGTGTCGCTTAACTACGTCTTAACAAACTCTTCCGGCGTTGTTGACGTGACTGACGGCACAGTTCTGGCTAACACAGACAGCGACTAATACCCCATGAGTTGGGGCGGCTTCGGTCGCCCCAGCCTTCTATCTCGGAGTGCTTCTATGGCGGCTGGTGACACCAAACTATCAATCTGTTCGGAGGCGCTCATTATGTTGGGCGCTACACCTTTATCTAGCTTTGGCACTGGCACCGACGAAGCGCAGGTTGCAGACCGTCTCTATGACGATGTCCGCGACAGCATCCTTATGCAGTACGCCTATAGTTGGTCTATTAAAAAGACCAAGCTGGCACGTCTAGCAGATGCACCTATTAACGAATGGAAGTATGTGTTTCAGCTTCCCGGCGATATGCTTGGCAACCCCAAGGCTGTATTCAACACAAGCTCTGTTGGTTCCACAACTGTCAGAAACTTTGAAATTTACTCTGGCGGTCTATACACAAATTTTGAAGAGCTGTGGATTGACTACCAGTTTCAAGCCGAAGAGTTTACCTTCCCGCCATACTTTGTGCGCCTGTTAAAGACAGCGCTTGCCGCAGAGTTCGCAGAACCTATTACTGACCAGATAAGCAAAGCTGACTACTTCCATGCAAGGGCTTTTGGCGCGCCGTCAGAGAACATGAGAGGCGGTCTAGTGCGTGTTGCAATCAACATCGACGGCGCTGATAGACCGGCGCAAACTATACAAGAGTTTCCGATTTCTGACATAAGGTTCTAGCATGAGCCGCATCATACAAATACAGAATGACTTCACGGCTGGCGAGATAGACCCAAAGCTCCGGGCGCGCACTGACATAGCGCAGTACAAGTCTGCGCTGACTACAGCCAAGAATGTCAGCATCCAGCCGCAGGGCGGTGCAGTCCGCAGGGATGGAACCAAGTTTATTGCGGCGCTCGATGCTGGCGCGGCTAACGCTGTACGCATGGTCTCTTTTGAGTTTAGCGTAAGCGACAGCTACATGCTGGTGTTTACGCCGGGCAAAATGTATGTGTTCAAGAACGGCGCGCAAATCACAGCCATCAACGGTGGCAGCGATGCGTTCCTGACAGTGAGTGCGCTCACAGCGGCTATCCTTCCTGAGATGAACTGGGTTCAATCCGCTGACACTGTCATCGTGGTTCACGAAGACCTAGAGCCTATCACTATTGTGCGCGGTGCTACGGACGCAGACTGGGCAGCTAGCACGCTGACATTTTCGCACATACCTAAATACGCTTTCACGCTTAACATTGACACACCAGCGTTCACGATAACACCGAGCGCTGCCAGCGGAAATATCACGATAACTGCGTCGTCTGTCACAACCGACAGCGGCACAGCGCAGGCAGGCTCATCAACAACAATCACGCTAAAGAGCGCCACAAGTTACTCGTCAGACGACCAGTGTAACGGATTGTCGCTTCATCTAACCAGCGGCACCGGGTCAGGTCAGCACCGGCATATATCGGACTACGTTGCAAGCACCAAGGTCGCAACCGTGTACCCAGCGTTTGACACAACACCAGACAGCTCGACACAGTACACAGTTAAAGCGTTTGGCGCAAATAGCGTTGATGAATACGTTGTATCTAGCAACGGGTTTGGTCGAGCGCGCATAACAGAGTTCGTCAGCAACACCGTCGTCAAAGCGTTTGTTGAGGTGCCGTTCTTCGACACAGACGCAATCACTTCTGGCAACTGGGAGCTGGAGCATGGTTTTGAAGACACATGGTCGTCAACACGCGGCTTTCCTCGCAGTGTCGTATTTCACGAAGGCCGGTTATACTTTGGTGGATCCAAACAGAGGCCGTCTACAATATGGGGTAGCCGTGTTTCCGACTTCTTTAACTTCGACCCCGGCGAAGCGTTAGCTGATGCTTCTGTTGAGGCGTCGCTAGATACAGGAACATTTAATGCAATCGTTGATATGTACGCTGGGCGGAACCTACAGGTATTCACAACAGGGGCCGAGTTTTATGTGCCGCAAACGCTGGATGACCCTATTACCCCAACAAACCTTATTGTAAAATTGCAAACTGCGTTTGGTATGAAGCCGGGCTTGCGCGTTCAGAACGTGGACGGCGCAACGCTATTCATCCAGCGGCAAGGCAAAGCGTTGCAAGAGTTCGTGTTTAGCGATGCTGTGCAAGCGTACACCTCTGCAAAGATATCACTGCTATCGTCTCACCTGTTGAAGACACCAGAAGAAATGGTTGTGCGTGTTGCAACAGGAACCGACGAGGGCGACCGGCTAATGCTGGTAAATGGCGCTGATGGTTCTATCGCGTGCTATACATTGCTCCGCAGTCAAAACGTAATTGCGCCGACTGAGTGGACCACAGACGGTAGCTTCCTAAATATCGGCGTTGACGTAGACGATATCTACGTTGTGACAAACCGAACATTACCGGCAAATGTCACGTCTACTGTAACCGTTACCGACTACGCAAATATCGCCGTTGGCACAAAACTAACATTTGCTAAAAATGACGGCACAGTCATAACGCTACAGTTCGAGGCGGCTGGCGGTAGTTCGCCAAGCTCACCATCTGGGAATACGCATTTTGTAAGAGCAAATGAAAGCAATAATACGACCGCAGACAATATCTATACAGCTCTTAATGCTGTTAGCGGACTGACCGTTGCAAACCCTGCGGCGAATGTGGTCAGCATTGTTAGAGATGTGGTAGGTCTAAATAATACAACTGTGACAACGACAGATGCGACCCGGTTAGCAGTCACGAATTTTGTTGGCACAGAAGTTTATTATGTAGAAGTTTTTGACGCTGACGCATTGTTGGATTGCTCGAAGACAGGCGGCGCGGCGTCGTCTGTTGCTATGGCTCACCTTGAGGCAGAGCCTGTGCAGATTATCCGGGATGGCGTTGTAGAGCCAACACAGACTGTCGGCGCTTCGCCTTATACAATCACCTTTGCTAGCGCGGCAACGACTAGCTATCAGGTAGGGCTGAACTTTACTCCTGAGATGAAGACGTTGCCAGTCGAGCCAAACCTATCCAGCGGGTCACTCAAGGGCTTTAAGAAACGCATCTTTGAGGTAAACGCAGAACTGTTCGAGACGCAATCATTGCTGGTCAATGGTTCGCTAATACCATTCCGCTCATTTGGGCCAGACGTTCTTGGCTCATCTGTGCAACCGTACACCGGCATCAAAACCATTAACGGGATGCTCGGTTATACATACGACGGTCAGATAACATTAACTCAAAACGTGCCGCTGAAAATGACGGTACTGGGTATTGAGTACAAAATAAGCGCGGGGCAATAGCATGGCACAAGTAGCAATACCTATGGCAATAGCCGCTGTTGGAGCGGCGGCATCTTTAAAAGGCGCACAAGCGCAAGCCGGCGGTTTAGCTAATCAGGCAACTATGGCACGCATGAAAGCGCGCCAAGATGCGTTGAAGTACAAGCAACAAGGCGTCTCTGTTCTGGACAATATGCTAGCAACGATGGCAACGCAAAACGCTAGAGCAGGCGCAGGCAATGTTGACCCATCCTCTGGTAACTCTGCGGCGTTGCGGTTCCTGACGTTATCAGCCGGTTCCGGTGAGTTCTACAACACGCGAGAGGGTCAGACGATTGTGACCCGGCAGGGCGAGTTGCAGGCGCTAGAGTACCACAAGCAAGCTAAGGCAATCATGCAGGCGGCCAAGATACAAGCCGTCGCTAGCATTGCAGCGGCTGGTTATAGCGGGTCACAGCTTGGCGGCGCACCATCTGGCGGCGGGTCAGTTGGGCCTATGGCATCTGCCCCGGCAGCAACATACCAGCCACTACAGGTTGGGGTGTCTAATAGCTATAATAATATAGTGGACCCAACTGGCGTAAACACATTTATGAGGTTGCAGTAATGGCAGAGCGTTTACCTAAATATCGCCCACTGGGTGTAAGCATACCGTCACTGCCGACCGTGGACTACACGCAGACAGGTGCAGCGCAAGCGCGTGTTTACGACGCAATCGCTAAAAGCTTAGACAAAGTCTCGCAGTTTGCGTTCAAGCAAATGGAAGAAACTGCACTTATCGAGGGCGCGCAGTATGGCGTGGAGAACGCGCCAACAAAACAACAGCTAGAAGATGCAGGCGGTGACATCGAAGACATTGTGCCGGGTGACCAGTCAACAGTGTTTGGCAAGGCGGCGCGTAAAGCCGCGCTCGGTAGTATCACAACCAACTTCGATATATCCGCACGTCAGGAAATCATGCGCCTAAGATTAGACGCGCAGGCGACTGACAAGCCGGTGTCGTCACTGGTCGATAGCATGACAGCGGTTATCGATGGCTACACATCTACGATACAGGATGTCAGCCCATCTGCGGCATTGAAGTTTCGCTCCTCCTTATCGACGCATGGTAACTCGGTGGTGCTGGCTTATTCGCAAAAGTTACTGGACAAGCAAGAGGCGCAACAGCAACTATTTGCAACAAGCCAGATGGACGCTATCGTTAATGGTTTAACAGACGCTGATGGCGATACACTTGTTGATAGCAACATTGAAGACGTGTTTGAAACTGGCTCTCAAGCAATGATAGAAGGCGGCGTTCAAGATTATATCGGCATCGCTGATAAGCTAACGCACATTAGAACGCACCTGCAAAGCATTGGCGCTAGTGTAGCCGACAAGGCCGCTGTGCAAAAATACTTAAAGCAGTTTGACGATAAGGTTAGTGTGATGTTCGACACTGAGGTGTCGCAGTGGGTGATGGAAGCTCCGATAAAGCACTTAGCTGAACTGCGCACTGGCGAAATAACAGACGCTAGAATGGCTGATATATGGGGCGTGAACATGACGGACACGCAAAGGGCAACAGCGATTAAGGCGTCGCAGGACGCGATAACAGCAAGCATCGGCGTAGAAAATGCGTTTGAGGCGCAGATTGATAAAAAGAAAAAAGACAATTACGAAACCGCCCTTGTTGATTTAGCTGATGCGCAGATTGCAAAAAACAAAAAAGGCGTTGATACGGCTATGGACAAAATAAGAATTAACGCACCAGAAAAATATAGGGCTTTAGCTTTAGCCAATGCCAAGGACGTTAATGTTGATAATGGAGAGGCGATTGCTTATTTAGAGCGCCTTGCTGTAAATAACTTGATAACAGAAGATGCTGTTACAAAAGAATATACGAAGGGGAATTTAACCGCTGCCACATACAAAACACAGCTAACCGCTGTGAAATCATTTAGGGATGAGCGCTTTAGAGACGCGACATCTCGCGTTAAAGAACTGGTTGGCATTGGAGATGCTGTTCTGTTTAATCCGTCAGGCGAGCAAAAAAAGGCGCAAAAGGAAGTTGCCCGAATACAGACGGCATTGCGAAGAGCAAAAGACGCTGACCCAGATGTAGATATTGTTTCGCTTGCTGAGACCATGGCGGCTAAATACCTTAAAGACAAAAACAAGGTTAAGCCAGAAGTATTAGCAAAAGCAAAAACAGAGGTCGAAGTGTTACGCGGCAAACTAGGTCTAAGCGCCGGGGCAACAATAGACGAAATATCAGCAGCGCTTATAGCTAAAAATAATAACAAACTAATAGACGACTACTCAGGCTTTGTTAAGACGGTGAAGGATAACCAGTAATGAACTTGGAACAGCAAATTGCGTCAATCTACAACGCCGCTGAACTAGGTCAGCCGGTTCAATCTGTACAGGACGCAAACGGTAATGTCACTGTTGAGCCAGTGCGCATGGGTGCAACCGGGATGGACCTGCAAATACCGTTACGCAATATGCCGCCAAAGCGTGAGGCGCAATCTCTTGAGCAAACTAAAAAAGATTTTCTGCCCAGTCTTACTGGTCTAGCAGGCGGAACCGCTGTTGGCACCGCTGAAGGCTTAGACCTAGTTATCGGTTTATTCGAGGGTGCGTACAAAGCCGCATTTCCTGACGCAGACCAAACGCGCTTTCAAGGCTTTCTTGATGGCGTTGTAAACCAGTTTGAGACTGGCTATGGCGAGGGCGCACGCCAAATGCTTTTAAACATGGGCGAGAAAGCTGGCTATGACGAAGAGCAGTTAAGCGTCATGGATGAGGCCATCACCGTTGGTAGCTTCTTCGGCGCTGGCGGCGTAGCTAAAGCCGTTGTCCAAAAAGGTGTGCCGCTTGTCCGAGCTGGCGCATCAAAGGCCGGTGACGTTATCGAAGGCGCTGGCGATGCCGCAAAGGCGCGTATGGCGGACGCTGACAACTCGTTTACGGCTGGCATGGGCGTTGACCCTGACCCGGCTATCGCGGCGGCTGGTGACGCTGTGAAGGCGATGCGTGGTGGTGTGGAAGATAAAACCATATCACAGCGCCTACCAACAGCGGTTGCGGCTACTGAAGACCCAATAGCGACAAAGCTAGTCACTGACACTGTCACAACATTACAACAGCCAGAGGCAAAGATAAAAGCTAACTTTGAAAAAATATCCCAGTACCCAAACATGCCTGACAATCTTGTTGATATGCCGCCAGAGCAAGCGGCTAGCACATTGAAAGAACACATTGTGTCTAACCTTCTGTTTTTGCATGGCAGGGTGCCAGAGGCTACTCGGCAACGCTCAAAGCAATGGTATGTAGGTGCAAACAAAATATCGCAAGACTACGCTGACAAATACAACCTGCCACTAGAAAGCGTATCTGGTGCAATGGCGGCTTTATCTCCACAAAAAGACTGGTATCAAAACGCAGATTTGGGTCGCCGCGTTATTGAAACTATTCAAAGCGTGACCAAAGGTAACGAGCGCGGCATGACTATGAGCGGTGAAATGCGCGTGATGATGAATAAGAAATTCAAAGCTAACAAGCCTAAAGATAAAGTTATTATGGACGCCATTGATGGCAAGACTTATGAGCAGCTAGAGTTGCCTGCTGAAAAAGCTATGTGGTTGCGCGTGTACGACGAGACTTACAACGATAGGTCTTTTCCAATCGTGAACCCAGAAGGCACGTTTGGAGATACTGTAAAGACAGGCAAAGGTGTAAACCGCATGGTCGCATGGGGTAGTTTGTCTGAAATTGCCAAAGCTATTAACGCTATAGAAAGCGGCGGTGATTTAAAAATTATTTCAGACCAGATGGGCGGTCAGAACAAGGTAAGAAACTTCTATAATAATATTTACAACCCAGCGTCAACAAATGGTGATGTGACAATTGACACACACGCAGTTGCGGCTGGTATGCTTCGCCCTCTGGCAGGTGACGCAACAGAAGTTCACCACAACTTCGGCAGCGCGCCTGACGTAAAGAAGCGTGATGCTCGGTGGAATGGCGGCATGTCAAACTCGTCAATTACCGGCACCAAAGGCATCTACGGTATTTATGCTGACGCTTACAGAGAGGCCGCACAACAACGAGGCGTATTACCTAGAGAGATGCAGTCTATTACATGGGAAGCTGTCAGGGGGCTGTTCCCTGACACAATGAAGCGAGATAAGAAGTATGTCGATGACATAACGAATATATGGTATGAATACAAAAAGGGTAACAAAACATTAGAGGAGGCGCAAAATGCAACAGAGCAACGAGCTGGCGGCATCGACAAACCAACTTGGGAAGACTGACCCAGTCGTCCAGTTGATGGAAAAGTATGACATAGAAATGACGCGAGAGAATTATATCTATTATGCGTTTATGGGGGATGTGCCAAAAGAGCTTGGCGCAGAAATAGAGGACGAGTTGCCAGAACAATTTAGATTAGAGAACGGTTAGAGATATGACGCAGGAGCTTGAGCAAAAAGTCGATGAGACTGTAACTGCCGCGCAAGCAGAGCAGGAAGCTAAAAGTATTCTCGTTGAAGAGGACGCCGCTGAAAACCCTGCGCCGCCTATACCGACAGAGGAAGAGCCACAGTTTGCGTCAGACCCCGGCGTTAAAGAAGCGCTGGTTAGCGGTATGGAAGCAAGACAAGACGCGCCTGACGTATCAGCCGAAGAAGTACAGGTTGCCGGTCTTGGCGATATCGTCCGTAAAGGCGCTAAGTATCTAAGTGAGCGCGCAACCGAAGCAGAGAGAGTTGTCACGCCGGGCTTGCCTGACGTGCCTATTCAAGAGCGTGGCGGACGTTTGCTTATTAGGCAGATG
>TARA_R110000787_G_scaffold213397_1_pt1 | contig 10977 bp, 7 predicted proteins | sample TARA_R110000787 | Tara Oceans TARA_R110000787 (sample SAMEA4397920) | marine metagenome | biome: Polar Biome; feature: [DCM] deep chlorophyll maximum layer (ENVO:01000326); material: water (ENVO:00002006), including particulate matter (ENVO:01000060) such as... | depth 35 m
CAATTAATCAACTCTTCTTTAGTTTCAACAGATTTTTGAATTGTTACAAATCTTTTATCTGAAATTAATTCATTGATAAGTGATGCTTCTTGATTTTCAAAAAAGAGCTTTCCCTTAGATTTTTTTGCTAATTGTTCTAATTTATCTTTATTGGCATTGATAAATTGTTGTTCAATATCAAACTGATTGATTTTAAATACTCCTTTTTTAGAAATATTCTGACCTTCTATTTTTACTATGTATTCATAATCTCCAGATTCTAAAGCTTCTAACTCTAACTGATAAGAATTATTTGACAATGAAAAAGGAATCAACTTTTTTTCTTTTGTCTCCTTATTTGTAGCAGTGAAAATTAAGGTTGCTCTATCATCAAATTGAAAATTATTATCTACGTAAAACGCTCCTACTTTAATCGCTGAGTTGGCATTGTAAATGCTTTCAATTTCAACATCTAATCGGTTTCTCACTTTTTTAGAAGAAGTATACTGAATTAAATTTCCAATAAATTTATCGAAATTTTGAAATGAATTATTGTTTAAATAGCTAGTAGATCTCCATTTCCATAGTCCTTCACCTAATAGAAACGCTTTCTTATGATTATTTTCATTGGCTGTTGCCAACAAAGGCTCTTGAGACGAAAAACCATTAATATTTTGAAACAATAATGTTTGATGTGGAATAGAAATACTAGTTTCTCCAAACTTATTTGTTAAAGGCGGAAAATTATCAAAACCGATATCTTTTTGAGAGAAATTTAAATACCCCGTATTAAATGTTGCTGAATAATTTTCAACTTGATTAATCACATTTTTTTGAACTCCTAAATTTTGATCGTTTAGAAAATTCCAATCGGTTTTTGAACCTGTAATAAGTAAGTAATTTACTTTTTTTGATTTTATTTTACTGATAAATTCTTTAAACTGAATATTTGGCTGATACAATATAACTAGTTGATATTTATATAATTGAATTAAATTTTTATTTAGAATCTGTATCGTTGTTTTACGTTGCTTATCACTTTCAATAGATTTCTTTAAAGCACCTAAATCAGGATGGAAAAATGAACTGACAATAAGAACCTCTGATTGTTTGTCTATAACTTCTACTGAGAAATTTTTAAGATTGTTGGTCGTATTTTTTTCATTTTCTAAATACTGAATGCTCGCTTTATAAAAATTTGAACCTTCTTTTGTCGCTTTAATTCTTGTTTGAACTGTGTAAGAATTATTATCTGGACTAAAATTAATCTGCCTACTGAAAATAATTTTACCATTATTTTCTATCGTGTACCTAAGTTTAACAGATTGATTTCCTTCATATTGTAATAAGGTTTCAACTGGAAATTGATTATTTATAAAACTATATCTGTTTACATTTAATTGGGTAATTGCTACATCTTCATATGTTGCTGTATCACCAATTACTAAAGGGAAAATTGGTTTTTTAATGAGTTCATATTCATAATCGCTCCCAACGGTTTGATTTCCATCAGAAAGCAAAACAACAGCATTGTTAGACCCCTTATGGATTTTGTTTATATTTTTTAAAGGATCGGAAATATTTGTTTGATTTTCATTAAAAGTCAAGCTATCATTTAATGCAAACTGATTTCCAAAAGAATAATAATTAATATCAAATCGTTTGTTTAATTCTGGATGTGTCTTGAAATTTTCTATAACCGATCTTACCAAACTATCTTTTTTGAAAAACTGAATTGAAGAAGAATTATCAACTAAAACAGAAAGTTTAGATTTTTGGTTAATGAGTTGTTTGCTATCTATCGTCGGATTTATAAATAGCAACAACAATGAGAAAACACTTATAGACCTTAGCCCGAATAGAACAAAATCTACTTTTCGTTGCCCTTTTTGCTTATAGAAATATAAAAACCACGAAATAGCAATACTGAAAAGTATCGCGATTATAATGTAAATGATAGTTGTTGTTTGCAATGATTATTTTTGATTCGTAAATCTAATAATTATCCTCCTAAAATTCTTGTTAAAAAAAGAAAACCTGTAACTGTTGCTGAAATAATTTCACAACAAGAACTACAGGTTTTTAATTATGCTTTGTTTTATTGTTTTGGTTTCACATTCCAATTAAGAATTGCATTCCATAACATAGGCGCATCATGATGATTTAAATACCTATGCAACGGATTAAAAGTAAAAGAGACAACTCTCCCCTTCCCTACAGGAATGTCAAAAATTGCGCCTTGTCCAACAATTTTAGCTTCGTTTTTAACCATCCCAGAAAGCACATAACTTCCTTTAGGCTTCTTTTTAGATATTGCGACAGCCAACGAATCTGGTTTGTAGTTTTCCATTCCCATAATTTTACCTGTGTATACCTTTTCATCATCTAATTTCCCTATTCCGTATTGTAATACCATATGTTGTCTTTGGTACTTCCCTACTTGATACAGTTGTACATTTCCTCTAAAAACATGACTTACCTCTGGATACCCATTCATAATATGATGTCCGTTATTTCTAACCTTTGTTGTAACAATTGATCCTGGATGAAATAAATTCCCTGAACTCATTGGTGATAATTCTCTCGTAATTCCAGTTTCCGCAACCATACGAGTTGCATTTGCTAAAGTGATTAAAGTCCCTCCGTTTTCTGTGAAGTTCTTCAAGTTGTCCATTCCTTTAAATCCAGGACCCCCTGTCATATCCTCAGTTGCATCTGGATATCCATGATTCGGAAATTCTTTTGTTTTGGTAAACGGCATTGGACCCCATTTTTTATCGATACCATGAATCATTCTTTCTACGCTTCCACCTCTAATATGTGGAATCAAAATCACATCAAAGCGATCATTTAAATTCCCTTTTTTTAAATCGTCTTTATGAATTGATATATATGGAATTTTTCGGTTTTCAAACGTATATCTGGCCCATCCTTCAGCTTGGGTATCATACCATGTATGATAAATAGCAATTCTTGGTAATTTTAAAGAACGCGCAGAAGCCTCAGGCGGTGTTGATGAAAATTTTAAGACATCTAGACCCATTTGTTTAATCTTATCTGTTGTGCTTTTATTTCCGCCAGAAACAAGGATACTACCAACGGCTAATGAATCACCTTTGATTGTAAATTCTTTTGTCGCAATTTCAATTGTAATATTTTTATCTTTTGCTGTTACTTCATATAACATTGCCAACACTTCATTTTGTGCTTTATAATTCACGACTAATTTATTACCTACTCCTTTTTCATTTCCATTATTAACAATATCCTCTGTGATTAATCCAAGTCCATCTGAAGAAAAATCTTTCGCCTCTTTTACTTCTTTAACATCAACACCATACATTAAACCATAGGTCCACGCAATATCATCATAAGGATTGTGTTTTGCTTTTTTAGGATAATTTTGTTTAGAAAGTAACGCATCTGCAAACCCGCTATATGGTTGATTTAAAAGAACTACATATTCACCTTTATTAGCTCCTTTTGTTCTTTTATGCACATCAATTCCCTGTACCCTTAGCTGATTCACTAAATAAGCAACCATATTAGGATCTCTTTGTTTCTTATCTATTACATACGCATAATTTCCTCCGTTTTTCCATTTATTAATATTATTGACCCCTTTTTGATAAAAGTTTTTTAAGAGCTGATTCCCGTTATTTGCAGCATAACTTAGGGAAGCCATAACTCCAGATTGCATATAATTGATATTATTTCTAGACGACCAAAGAACTTTTTTTGTTGGTGGTAACGGACGATACCACTGTCTAGAATGCACTGGATCTCCTGCATAACTGCTTTTACTAAGATCTCTTAAGAAAGTGTTACCACCTCCGTTACCGAAGGTTTCGTAAAACCTCCCTGTACTATTATGATTGTTTCCAACCCAAACAGCATATCCAGGCCACCATCCATTATAAAATGCCCATGTGAATACTCCGGGTAATCCATCTGCGGTTACTTGAGTTAAATCGTGATTTGCCATGGTTTGCCATTCACCAATAGTAATTGGATCTATATAAGTATTGTACGGACCTGTACCTGTTGAAATATAAAGTAAGGGTACAGATTCATGTAAATCTAACATCGAAATCGGATGATATTCATAATACACATCAAAAATTGCTTTGGTTAGTTCTTGAGATACTTGTAAACCATCACGGTTATTATCATGAAAAACATACTTTCCCCAATAGGGAGGAGAACCTCTAAGTCCGTCATCATACATTTTCTTTTTATTTGAATAGCGATAATACCAATCTACTTGCTTATCTCTTCCATCTGGTTCAGAAACTGGATTAATCAATGTGATTACATTATCTCTTATATTTTGCATTTCGGTACTCTCTTCAACCAACATTCTAAATGTTAACTCCATCAGCATTTCTGGAGATCCCATTTCTGTAGAATGCAACCCACCATTTAAATAATACATGGGTTTTGTTTTTGAAACTATCTTTTCTACTTCATTAGAATTTATCGTTCTAGGGTCTGCTAATTTGTTTAGATTTTCTTTGTATATATCTAAGTTTTTTAAATTTTTCGGGCTAGAAATCAATAATAAATGAATTGGTCTTCCTTCTTCAGAATTACGAATTGTGATCATTTTCATTCGATTTGATTTTGATGCCAAAATCTGATAATACTCGTAAATATCTTTGGTATGATGCATTACACCCGGAGCGCCTATAATAGTTCCGAAATGAGCTAATGGAGAAGGCAACTTTGAGGATACTGGGAACGTTTGTAATTGCTTTGGTAAAAACTGTTTGTCAGTTGTATATTTTTGAATTAAATCAGCATATACTTTGTCTAATTTTTGTGCTTGTAACTGAATTGATAAACATACAAACAGAAAAAACAGTGTGACTTTCTTTATGTTGGTTAGAAGTTTCATGAAAATTGAATTTTGTTTTAATAAGAGTACTAATAAGCATAGTTACAACATATTACGATAACAAACAAAATCGACTCATCCACGATCAGTAACTTATATTTCAGGCATAAAAAAACCTGCAACATTTAGTTACAGGCTTTTTATTGTTATTTATACATTATACTAGCTCATTCCTCCATCAACAGACAAGGTCTGACCTGTAATATAGCTACTCATATCTGATCCTAAGAAAACACAGGCATTAGCAATATCTTGTGTAGATCCACCACGTTTTAAAGGAATAGAATTTCTCCAGCCTTGTACTGTTGCTTCATCTAATTTCGCTGTCATTTCAGTTTCAATAAAACCTGGAGCAATCACATTACTTCTAATATTTCTAGATCCTAATTCTAAAGCGACAGATTTAGAAAATCCTATGATCCCAGATTTAGAAGCAGCATAGTTAGATTGACCAGCATTTCCTTTTAATCCAACAACAGAACTCATATTGATAATGGAACCAGAACGTTTCTTCATCATGGGTCTAATCACTGCTTTTGTTAAGTTAAAAACCGATTTTAAGTTTACTTCAATTACTTTATCGAAGTCATCTTCAGAAATTCTCATTAATAAGTTGTCCTTGGTAATTCCAGCATTATTTACTAATATATCAATACTTCCAAATTCAGCTAAGACTTCTTTTGCTAATTCTTGAGCTGAATCAAAATCTGCTGCATTAGATTGATACCCTTTCGCCTTGACTCCTAATTCAGTTAATTCAGTTTCTAAAGCATTTGCTGCATCTACAGAAGAACTATAAGTAAAAGCTACATTAGCACCTTGTTTTGCATATTCAATGGCAATTCCACGACCAATACCTCTTGTAGCACCAGTAATAATAGCCGTTTTGTTTTCTAGTAATTTCATATTTTCATATTAGTTGATTGTCAAATATAATTCTTTTTTCAATAAAAAATTCCCGTAGAAAATACGGGAATCTTTATATATATTTTGATCTGTTTTTATTTTAAAACACGTGCAATCATTTCACCAATTTTAGCCGGAGATTCTACAACGTGAATTCCGTTTTCTGCTAAAATTTTCATTTTTGCTTGTGCAGTGTCATCAGCGCCACCAACAATAGCTCCTGCATGTCCCATGGTTCTTCCTGCTGGTGCAGTTTGACCTGCAATAAAACCAACAACTGGTTTTCTGTTACCATCAGCTTTAATCCATTGTGCAGCTTCCGCTTCTAATTGACCTCCAATTTCACCAATCATTACAATTGCTTCAGTTTCATCATCGTTCATTAATAACTCAACAGCTTGTTTTGTTGTAGTTCCAATAATTGGATCTCCACCAATACCAATGGCTGTAGTAATTCCATATCCTTGTTTCACTACCTGATCAGCAGCTTCATAAGTTAATGTTCCTGATTTAGAAACGATACCTACTCTTCCTTTTTTGAAGATAAAACCTGGCATAATACCAACTTTAGCTTCACCTGGAGTAATTACACCTGGACAGTTAGGACCAATTAACGTACAATCTTTATCGTCAATGTAAGCTTTTACTTTTACCATATCTGCCGTAGGAATTCCTTCGGTAATACAAATGATTACTTTAATTCCTGCATCAGCTGATTCCATTATTGCATCAGCAGCAAATGCTGGTGGTACAAAAATAATTGAAGTGTCTGCTCCTACTTTATCTACTGAATCTTTTACAGTATTAAAAACAGGTTTTCCAAGATGCTCTTGACCTCCTTTTCCAGGAGTAACTCCACCTACTACATTGGTTCCGTAATCAATCATTTGACCCGCGTGAAATGTACCTTCACTACCCGTAAAACCTTGAACTATAATTTTTGAATCTTTATTTACTAAAACACTCATTTGGATAAATTTTTTCTGATAATTTAGTGCAAAAATACTCTATTGTTAGATGCTAAAAAAAGGAAAACTAATCTTTCTTTTCTTCTCTTAATAATCTCTTTAAATATGCAAGTTCTTTTAGCTTTTCTCGCGATTCTGATATAGGAGTTCCGAAATATGTTTTCCCTCCAGAAACTGATTTTGTTACTCCAGTTTGACCAAGAATTACAGCACCTTTACCAATGGTAATTCCGCTATTAGTTCCTACTTGTCCCCAAAGCGTTACTTCATCTTCTATAATAACGCAACCTGCAATTCCTGTTTGCGAAGCAATTAAACATTTTTTCCCAATGATTGTATCATGTCCAACATGAACTTGATTGTCAATTTTAGTTCCTTCACCAATCGTTGTATCGCCCGTAACACCTTTATCTATAGTGCAAGAAGCACCTATATCTACATGGTTTTTTATAACAACTCTTCCTCCGGAAATTAATTGATCAAATCCTTCAGGTCTATTTTTGTAATAAAAAGCATCAGCTCCTAAAACTGTATTTGCATGAATAATTACTCCATCACCAATAATCGTATTATCATAAATGGTCGCATTAGGATGTATCAAACAGTTCTTACCAATAACAACATTGTTTCCAACGAAAACATTTGGCTGAATGATAGTTCCTTCCCCAATAATTGCAGAATCAGCTATACTCTGTCTTGAACTAATAAATGGATTAAAATGTTTGGTGAGTTTATTAAAGTCACGGAATGGATCATCAGAAATTAAAAGAGACTTTCCTGCTGGGCAATCTAATTCTTTATTAATTAATATAGTTGTAGCCTTAGAGTTTAAAGCTTTATCGTAATATTTTGGATGATCTACAAAAACAATATCTCCAGCTTCTACAACATGAATTTCATTAATTCCAGTAATTTTAAACTCAGGGTCTCCAATGAATCTGGCTTGAATTAAAGTTGAAATTTGTTTTAGAGTCTGAGTAGATTTAAATTTCATTCTATAATTTCTATTCTTTAATTCTTTCTTGGTAAGTCCCTTTTGCTGTTTCTACTTTAATTTTATCACCTTCATTAATAAAAAGAGGAACATTAACTGTTGCTCCAGATTCAACTGTGGCAGGTTTTGTAGCATTTGTAGCTGTATTCCCTTTTATCCCTGGTTCTGCATGTGTAACTTCTAGAATAACACTTGCAGGTAAATCTACTGACAAAGGCATATCATCTTCAGAATTTATGATGATTGTTACAGTTTCTCCTTCTTTCATTAAATCTGGAGAATCTAAAGTACTTTTTTGTAATTCAATTTGACTGTAGTCATCATTATTCATAAAGTGATACGTTTCTCCTTCATTATATAAGTATTGAAATTTATGTGTTTCTACTCTAACATCATCAATTTTTCTTCCAGCTGGAAATGTATTATCAATGACTTTACCATTGGTAACACTTTTTAATTTTGTTCTTACAAAAGCAGGACCTTTACCCGGTTTTACATGCAAAAATTCTATTACTTTATATATATCGTTATTATACTTAATGCATAATCCGTTTCTAATATCTGATGTAGTTGCCATAGTATTGTGTACTTTTTAATTGTTTAAGTGTGTGAAATATTAAATAGTTTGTAATATTAACTATTTAAAATCATAAATATTTCAATTGTAAATTCTTCTATCCTCCCCAATATCCTTTCATAATTCCACGTTGAGAATTACGAATGAAAAGTAATATTTCATCTCTTTCTGAAGTTGCTTCCATTTCGGCTTCAATCTTCCCTACTGCTTGTGAAGTGTTATAGTTTTTTTGATATAGTAATCTATAAATATCTTGAATTTCTCTAATTTTTTCTTTTGAAAAACCTCTTCGTCTTAATCCAATTGAATTAATTCCTACATAGGATAGTGGTTCCTTTGCTGCTTTTGTATATGGTGGAACATCTTTTCTAACTAAAGATCCTCCAGAAACCATAGCGTGATCTCCAATATGTATAAATTGATGTATTGCTGCCAAGCCTCCAATAATTGCAAAATCACCAATAGTAACGTGCCCTGCTAATGCAACTCCATTTACGACAATTGCATTATCTCCAATTTCACAATCATGTGCAATATGAGCAGTGGCCATAATTAATACATTTTTACCAATTTTAGTTTTACCCGAAGCACTTGTTCCTCTATTAATAGTAACACACTCACGAATTGTTGTATTATCTCCAATAACAGTTAAAGAGTCTTCGCCTTCAAATTTTAAATCTTGTGGGATAGCAGAAATTACAGCTCCTGGGAAAATTCTACAGTTTTTTCCAATTCTTGCGCCTTCCATAATGGTAACATTAGAACCAATCCAAGTTCCTGATCCAATTTGAACATTGGCATGAATAGTAGTAAAAGGTTCTATGACTACATTTCTAGCGATTTTTGCTTGAGGATGTACGTATGCTAAAGGTTGATTCATTCTTCTGGTCTTTTAGAGATTTGTGCCATTAATTCTGCTTCAACAACTAGTTTATTGTTTGCATATCCATATGCTTGCATATGACAAATACCTCTTCTAATAGGAGTGATTAACTCACACTTAAAAATTAAGGTATCTCCTGGCAGTACTTTTTGTTTGAATTTTACTTTATCTATTTTCATAAAGTAAGTCAAATAATTCTCAGGATCTGGAACAGTACTTAATACTAATATCCCTCCACATTGAGCCATTGCTTCTACTTGTAAAACTCCTGGCATAACTGGTGCTCCTGGAAAATGACCAACAAAGAAATTTTCATTCATTGTAACATTTTTCATTCCTACGACATGTTTATCAGATAATTCTAAAATTCTATCGACTAATAAAAATGGGGGTCTGTGTGGCAAAATATCCATTATTTGATGAATATCCATTAATGGAGTTTCATTCAAATTAACTTCTGGAATATTATTTCTTTTATCTAGCTTGATAATCTTAGCTAACTTCTTTGCAAACTGAGTATTTACTAAATGTCCTGGCTTATTAGCAATAACTTTCCCTCTAATTCTGGTTCCAGCCAAAGCTAAATCTCCAATAACATCTAATAATTTATGTCTTGCAGCTTCATTTGCCCAATGCAAATTTAAGTTGTCTAAAATTCCATTTGACTTGACTTTAATGTCATCTTTTTTAAATGCTTTCTTTAGCTTTTGCATGGTAGCTTCAGAAAGCTCTTTGTCAACATATACAATTGCATTATTTAAATCACCTCCTTTTATGAGATCATTTTCTAATAGCATTTCTATTTCATGAAGAAAACTAAAGGTTCTAGCATCTGCTATTTCTTCTTTAAAATCAGACATGTGTTCTAAAGTAGCGTTTTGAGTCCCTAAAATTTTAGTTCCAAAATCAACCATCGTTGTTATTTGGTACTCTTTTGAAGGCATTAAAATAATTTCACTACCCGTTACTTCATCTTTATATGAAATAATTTCTTTAACAATATACTCTTCAATATCTGCCTCTAATTCTTGAATTCCAGCTTTTTCTAAAGCCTCTATAAAAAACTTAGAGGAACCGTCCATTATTGGAGGCTCTGAAGCATTAATTTCTATAAGAAGATTGTCTATGTCTAATCCTACTGCAGCAGCTAAAACATGCTCTGAAGTTTGAATTAGGACACCATTTTTTTCTAAATTAGTTCCTCTTTGAGTGTTTACAACAAATTCAGCCCTAGCTTCAATTGTTGGTGACCCTTCTAAATCAACTCTCATAAAGGCAAATCCATGATTTTCTGGAGCTGGTTTAAAGGTCATTTTCACTTCATTACCAGTATGTAATCCTACACCTGATAAACTAACTTCGTTTTGTATCGTTTTTTGTTTCTTACTCATCATTTATTATTTTGAGTATTGATTTCTTTTTCCAAATTATTAATCTTATCAGCTAATTTTGGTAGGTTTTTAAACATTGCATACGATTTAAAATAATCAGCATAATTAAAAGCAGGGCTCCCTTGAACTACAGAACCGTCTTTTAAGTTCTTTGAAATTCCTGACTGTGCTTGAATTCTTAAATTGTTTCCAATATTTAAATGTCCCGCAATTCCTACTTGCCCACCTATCATACAGCTTTCTCCTACTTTGGTAGAGCCTGCAATACCTGTTTGTGCTGCAATAACTGTATTCTTTCCAATTTCAACATTATGTGCAATTTGAATTTGGTTATCTAATTTAACTCCATTTCTTATAATTGTAGACCCCATAGTAGCTCTAT
>TARA_R110000787_G_scaffold5480_3_pt1 | contig 10970 bp, 7 predicted proteins | sample TARA_R110000787 | Tara Oceans TARA_R110000787 (sample SAMEA4397920) | marine metagenome | biome: Polar Biome; feature: [DCM] deep chlorophyll maximum layer (ENVO:01000326); material: water (ENVO:00002006), including particulate matter (ENVO:01000060) such as... | depth 35 m
GCGGGCGGGGGCGGCCTACAGTGGCGGCAGTCAATCACCCACACTGGTGCAAGCGACGTGGTGACTTTCTCTTCGGCTTACATCACGGCGTCCGGTGGACTCATGGTTCTGGCGGACGGTGTCTTGATCGCCTTGGGCGTGGACTACACAGAAACCTCGACGACAACCATCACACTGATCGGCAACTTCGCCAGCAAGGCAACTCAGATCGACGGTCTGAACTTCGGCAACATCTCTATCGGTGGCGGAATTGGCCTCGTGACTACGGTCAGCACTCCGGGCCTCGACACCAACGTGCCGTCCGAGAAAGCAGTGCGCGATGCTATTGCGGCGATACCCGCAGGAGATCCTGCGCGTAAGGTGGTCTATGTGGCAGTGGCGTCTACCGGAGACGCATCGGGAGATGACGCCTCAAACAAGATCGCGGCGTCGGCGTACTTCCCTGCAAGCGCCCCGCTAGTCGAGGATCAAGACATCATCATCGACGCAGGGACGTACACCGGAGTGGACCTGCGGTTCCAAGTGTGCAATGTCCGCTTGCTGTTACAAGGTACAGCGACGTTCGACGCCTTTTATGCCTCGACGGCGGAGGTCACTGTCCTCGCGCTGAGTACGGCGAACTACCTTATCACAACGGGGATCCTCTCAGTCCAATACGGAGCCCACCTATCAATCCCCGCAGGAAGCGGAGCGCCCTTCGCGGTGAACTTGTATGGCACTAATTACACTTACTCCAACTTGGACGTGGGGAGTTTGACCGTGCAGGGGGGCGCACACGTCGCGTCTCGCGGGTTCTTCATCACGAGAGGCGCAGTGTCAATCACCTCGAACAGCGTAGTGGGCGCGGAGTACTTCACTCACGTGGGCGCGACAGGTCTAGTCATTTCAACTGCGTCCACGTTCTCCTCCGTTACAGCATCTTGGAGCGGAGCGACAATTGATCTACTATCCAACTCGCGGTTCTCATGCATGAGTACAATGAACTTCGCAGGAGGCACCGTAAAAGGGGCGTCCGTCTTTGTCTACGGTAGCGCAGGAGGGACTCTACCCACTGCGTCCGCAGGTGGCACCGTTCAGTCGGCTACATAGGAATTTAAAATGGCTAAGAAAAGAATTTACGTTGACGGCGAGCTCGTCGCATCAGTAGGCACGCCCGGACTCGACACCAACGTGGCGACGGAGAAGGCGGTGCGTGACGCTATCGCGGCGATCTCATCATCGTCGACAAGTACGGACGATGTCACTATCAGTAGCGCCGCAGACATTGCCGCGTTTAACTCACGGGCGTTTGATCCATCTCATTTAGGTATTTTAAACCTCAGTCTAAACTATGATGACGAAACAAACCTTGGTACATTAACCGTGACAAATAGAAGGGTGCATATATCAGGTGCGAGGTCACAAGGAGTAAGTCTAGTATTAAACGATTGTGTGATAAGCGGGTTCGTTTACACACACACTGTACGTATGACAGGATGTCGCGGTCAGCTCACAAATCTGAACTCAGGCGGAAACATGACATTAGATGGTTGCTTTATTTCCATTAGTGGAATCGGTACAATATTCGCAAACGCTCACGGACTTGCAACAATGGGTCTTGATTGCCTAAGGTCAACCCTTTTCACATATATGTTTAAGGCCGCTAATTCACCCCAAGGAGTGAAGATTAGATATGGCACGACGGTTACAGTCATGTCAGATTGGGCCACCCCCACACCCGCTTACGCTAGTTTTGGGGCGGTTCGAGGGGTCTACGCTAACTCTGGCGCCTCTGGAGCTTTGGCCCTTTAATGTCACAAACAAATCAAAAATTCGTAGAGTTGAACCTCGGGCTGCTTAACAGCGCCCAAGATCCAACAGGTATCAAAGAGTTCGAGGGGGCCGACGTGTCCTCTTTGGACATTGATCAGATCGCCCTCGGTACGTTGCGGTCTGCAGACTACTTCACCATCGTCAAGGGGGTGGCAGGGGCGACGAGCGACCAAGAAGCAAACGTAAATGGTGCAAAGTTCCGCATCAGTGACGGCGACCTTTCAAGCGAGGGACTCGTTGAATACGAGTCAGTCGGCGGATGGCGGGCTTTATACGATGTGTTCGGGGTGGACTCTCCAGACTTCTCCTCCCTCGGGCAGTCAGACAACAACCTTGTGAGCGCGACCGTAACAGATGACATGAGTAGCAAGATCATTTCAGTAGTCATCGACCCAGCGGGAGGGTATCAAGCCCTCGTACCAGTAGATGAGTTCACTGTTAGAGTAACAGCACCGTCGTTGGTCGGAGATAACTATGTGCAAATCAATTTCAGCACCCGCACCATACCGAACACGTCGTACCAAATAGACAAAGGGCTACCTGTTCTGCTATTTGTCAACGGAGTTAGCACAGGAATATCCATCCACGTCAAGTCAGGAGAGGCTTACGCGACAGGGGAAACAGGTAAAGCCTCGTTGCTGTCCGATGACCTCCTCGATGGAGACTACGGATACCGGACGTCTTACCGCGCCCTACAAGGAAGCTCGATAGAAGCGACGAACGGCGACAGGCCGACTATGGCTCCCTCCGACTCAGGCAAAGTTACTATCAAAAATTTTAACGATACGGGGGACCGCGTCACAGCGAGGGCGCCAGAGTTCGGAGTCAGCGTTCTCGCACTGTTTGAACCGCTCGTGTACAGAAGGGACGAGGAAGAGAACGACTTCTTCGGAGTAGACTTGGCGAAGGTGGCGGAGATCTCTACGGGGGTTTACGTCGACACTCTGCGTATCGTCGAGATGGATCAGCTTAAAACACTAGAGGCACAGGACGAGAACGAGATCGAGTACAACAGCGCGATCAACAACCCCCTCGCGCTGTATGACAAACTCTTCTCTAAGGACAACAGGCTTTTCCGCATACCAAGAAACCGGCCTGACCTCATCATGTACAGCAGGGCAGGCGCTTGGTGGGGATGGCAGAGGGAGAGCTCCTTCGCTACCGACTCACCTATCGTGAGCATCATCTCCGTCCGTGACCCTTCAACTCTCGGAGGCACACTGACAACGGTGATCTTCACAGAGACAGGGCTTTACCACCTGACCGGATCGGGCATCGAGGCAGACCCTTACGTTCTGACAAAACAGATCGACGACATATCCGTCGATCCAAAGTCGATCGTCAACATGAATGGCATCGTCATGTTCACTACGAAGTCGGATGACGGAACGTACAACAAGGGCGCATACGGTCAGAAGATCTATGAGTATGACCTGCAAAAATTGGTTGAAGTCTCCGCTCGGATCCAGAACAACGCAACGCTCAACAGCACAGCGGTTGTCGAGTTCGCTGAGATGCTCGGAGGCGATAAGTATTTTATGAAGAGAGTCGGGATAGATGAGTGTCTCGTTTACCACCGTGATGCTAAAGGGTGGGGAACGACGACAGAGGCAGAAGAGAACACGAGTTCTTGGACGTGGTTATCGAAGGATTTTACCCCAACAGTCATGGCTCAGTTCAAACTGGGATACGCTAGGAAGTTCAAGTTGGACTTCGTTGGAACAATCACAATCAAGTTCAACGTGTGGTACGAAGGGCGCACAGAGTTAGAGACTTTTTCCCTCCCACTCACCAATGCGTCCCGAGGAGAGGTGACTAATTTTTTACCTCACATCAAGGGTACGATCTGGAATTTTGAATTGACTGGCAATACTGCCACTCTTTATAACATGTACCTCGTACGATGAAAGTTAGAGACTTCACTCAATATGACTACGACACCGTCTGCCGATGGTGGGAAGGGCATTCATGGCCCGCCATACCTGAGTGTGCGCTCTCTGATACTGGGTTCATCATAGACGGCATGTGTGCGGTCTGGGTGTACTCAACGAACTCGTGCTTCTCGCTCGTAGAGTGGGTGATCGGCAACCCAGAAGCAGACAAGAGGAAACTCGGGCCTGCTCTGGACTTGTTGCTCGACCACGCCGTAGAGTTCGCGAAGCAGGACGGATCCATATTGATCCAAACGACGACCAAGCACAGTGGGCTTATCAGACGATACAAAAACCACGGATTCGTCGAAGGCGACAGTGGCATGACGATCCTAAATCTCGTGGAGAAAACATAATGGGTGTAGTAACGGCAGCAATAATTGGGGCGACCATCGCCGCAGGTGCGGGGGCTATCACCGCCAACGCCGCCGCTGTAAAATCGGGCCGACGTACTCGTACCGCTCGCGCTCTACAGGACCAACTAAGAGTCAAAGGTCGCAGACGCGACACTGCTCAACTGGACAACCAGAAGCAAGCAGACATCCAGAAGAACAAAGTGGCTCAAGCTACTCAGAATCAGGCTAACAACATGTCGCTCGACCTAAAGGGTATCGAGCAACGGGGTGCTCCGCAAGCCGCAGGGTTCGCAGGCGTCACAAGCAACGTACTCGCAGAGCCAAAATAAGAAATGGCATCCTTCAACTTTCAGAATGACACCCTCGGGGCGCAAGACGCCACCGCTGAGATAGGCGGTATGGACGAAGGGGGCAGAGGGATCAACGATGGCAACCTCGCTGGTCTCGACACAGCACTGACCTCGGGGCAGGAGCCAGTAGTACAGCACCAAAACTCGCTCAACTCTCCTGTGCCTAAGATCACAGGTGATCAGATGTCGATGTGGGGTAAGTTCAAAGCTGGACTCAAAGAGAAAACAGGCGGCGAAGGTAGCATGACCGCAGGCCAAACGCTTGCGTTAGGCGCAGCTTCTACTGCGTTGCAGACAGCGGCGGCAGTCGGTGAGATCAATCGTGATCATGCTATCAAGATGGCCGCAATGCAAGACGACTTCGACAGAGCTTACGGCGACATGGAGTACGAGGAGATGAGGTTCGGGGTAGCGCAAGAAGCGCAGAACGTAGATCGAATGATCCAAGAGATGAACAACATCAAGGCTCAGAATCAGGGTGTCGCTAGTCAAACACTGCAGAACCAGAGTCAGCAATTCACGAGAGACCCAAGCTCGGGAGGGCTCCTAACATGAGTAGTGCAGGAATAAACGCAGCAATGGCCTCGGTAGGTCAAGCCCTCGATCCGTTGAGGATGTCGCAGGCGATGAAGAACTTTCAAGAGATGGACCAACAGCGTAAAGCTAACGAGTCCGTCGAGAAAGCTCACACCGAAATGCTTGAGCGGGCGCAGAATGACCCCGTATTTGCTAAGACCTACGCAGAGTTTCAGAAGATGAGACCCGGATGGAACAAGAGTAAGCCTAAAGACTTCAACCGTGGCCGAGCTGAGTTGCAGGCGATCATGTCAACGCGAGGATCTATCCAGAAAGGAATCGACGCAGGCTTTATCACGCCTGAGTACGGAAACTTTTTGAACACAAACTCAATGATGAACCCTTCTGGCACTATGAGCCAAGTCGGAACCCACATTGCAGGCACACAGGCTCAACAAGTCAAAGCGCAACAGGATCAAGCCAAGGCGCAAGCGGCGGCAGAAGCGAAGAAACTTGAGGATCAACAGGAACTTGAGTCCCTCCACAACGATAAAACAAACAGGATATCGGGCGTCATAACCACTATGGATAACATAAAGAGAGAGCCGGGAGAAAATAACAAGGCGTACGCATACAGACTCGTGGACGCGAAAGACCCAGAAGGTGGCACATATACCTTCAAAGATGTCGGCGCAGTCAAGAGACAACTCGACGCCATGGACGTCGAGCAGGGAAACCTCAAAGGCAAAGTCGCGTCAAGCGTACTCAGCGTAACTCAGAGAGTTCAAGGTCTAGCGCAGAACCCAGACGGGAGCGAGCTATTCGAAGCCACAGGGGAGGCCAACGAGATGGCTGTCAAATCGCCGGGATTTGCGAACAAACCTGCGGGCATGTTCATCGGAAACAACAACCAACTACACACACCAAAGATCAAGTCGGTGGATGGCATACCTCTGGAAGCCTCAGTCGGGGCCACCCAGTTCGCGTATGACCCTAAGACTAAAGAGATCATGTATAAGGTAGGTAAGACTCTCTCGAAGGACAAAAAGGTAGCCGTGGATTACATCAGTAAAATGATGGCGAGCGCGGACGAGAAAGACATAGCGAAATACGGTAAGATCCGTTCATCTCAGGACGCCAGAGGCAACCGCACGACCGTGATAAAGGACATGGATTCTAGGGTGAAAGCCCTCACTAAGATGTTAGGCAACGCTAAAGACGAGCAATCGAAGGCTCTCATCGAGGAGTACCTCGGACAGTACACGGAGGCTCTGGATAGAATCTCTGAGGTCAAGACTGTGTCGGTTCCTATGAGCATTAGGGTGCAGGGCGTGAGTGAACGCACGGAGCAGAGAAGAGTGAGCAAGCCTGTAGGCAAACAGTACAGTAACGCCGCCGCTGAGGACATCCTTGCCTTGCACGAATTAGTAGCAGGGGAAGCTGTAGCTCTCGCCACCGCTTACGGAGCTCTATGAGCATCTTCGAAAAGAATGATGGAATGTCGGTATCGACCGACGCCAACGGAATGGTCACTACTGCGCGACAAGTACCAGCAGTAGAGCCAGTAGTAGAGGCGCCATCGGTAGCGAGTAATGAGTTAGCCGCCGCTGGGTTCCAACCAGAGCAACACGGCGCCTTCGTTCCTGCACAATCAGGCGGAGTGCAAGGGGACTTCGGCGACGCTTTTTCCATGGGGTATAAGGACACAATCCTCGGAGCACTGGGCGATGAAGACAGTAGCGTTGCGAGAAACGATCGAGCAACGGCAGAGGCGTCAGCTTACGCCAGAGACCACGGAGTTCTAAACTTCGTAGGTAACATGGCAGGCGGAATCGTAGGTGACGCGCCTATTGAATTGGGGCTGATCTTTGTCGCCCCGTTGGCACTGAGCTCTATGGCTAGAGGACTAGCTACTCACGCGCCGCTTGCCGCTTCAAGGTTGCGAAGGGCGAGTGAGACCCTCAACGTATTGCAGAAGAGTGAGGCTACGGGGAAGAACATGACTCGTGTTGCGCGAGTCACTGAGCGGATGAGATACGAGGCCGCAGTCGGAGCACTCAGTGGTGCTATATCTCAAGAGCTTCAAGAAGAAATAAAAAATACAGAGGGTAGGTCGGGTGCTACGCTAGACCGGATGATCCAAGATTCAGTCGGGGGCGCGTTGTTCTCCGAGGCTCTACGCGCAGGGGGAAAGCTATTCACTCGGGCCAAGGTCAAAGAAGACATTTTGGAAACATTCAAAGAGGACGCCGCAGTAAAGGCGTCAACGCCCGAAGAAACAGGGCTCGCAGTACAGACCTCGAAGGAGGGTGTCGTCGACAACCCACCAGAAGCAGAGTTACCGCCCGGTCCAGAGCAGGCTCAACCCGCATCAGGTGTGAACATGGAGTTCAACGCGGACCCAGCGTTAGAGCAGGGGCAGGTGCCTGCGTTGGATAGAGGAGACGCGCTCGTTGACTTGGAGCCAGCGGAGAGACCCAAGGCAGAGCGCGGGCAAGAAGAAATTTTGGATGCAGAGTCACCAACGCCTGCAGAACTTCGAAAGAAACTACAAGAACCGGAGACCAAGTCTGCCGTCGATACATACAACTCCGAGCCCACCAAAGAGAACTTCTCCAACGCGGTGAACTCTATGATGGACGACGGGAACCGGAATGCTGACATGGGAGGCAAGGTGGCTGACATCGTTGAGGCGAGAGCTAAAGCGGCAGGCATGACCTTCGAGGAGTACGTCAAAGTGAAGGGGCTCAACCTGCGTAACGCGGCTCAAGCATCAGTAATCTTTGAGGAGGGGAGGATTATTCTCAACGCGCCTCACAATGCGACCAGTGCAGGAGATTTCATCCACGAGCTCGGTCACATCTTTAGATCGGACCTCGACGCAAAGGCTAACGCTACGTTAGAGAAAGCATTCGGCGTGAAGAACGGCAACTGGACTCGCACAGACGAGGAATCCTTGGCCGACGCCTTCGTCGACTACGTTGCCACTGGTGAATTGCCAGCGGGTGCGTCAAGCAGATTGAAGAAAGCTTTCAACGCTGTGTCCACATGGCTCAGAGATGTGTACGCCTCCATCACAGGCAACGAGGTAGAGCAACTCAGCCCTGAGATGCAGGATGTATTCAAAACATTATTCGACACAGAGAATGGGCCATCGGCGGTGCCATCAGCTAAGGGCGAGTTTGACGCTTTTAAGCAACGCGAAGCCATGGGTACTACTCAGCTATTCGCAGACGGCGGACCGCAGGGAGCACCGAAACCTACGGGCACCACGAGTCGGAGAGAACAGAAACGCAAAGAGCGCAAAGCGAAGACAGTAAAAGATAAGACTAGCAAGGTCGCTCAAGACAAGAAGGCTGACGCGGACCGTACGGCCAAACAGGAGACGGTAGCCAACGCGGCTTCGGAGCAGGACAACGCACAGCAGGAGATACGCAACGCGGTGCTCAACAGCAACGACGGGCTTGCGAACTCAACAGGTGCAGCGGTGACACCATCAGGGAAGGTATTGAACCGAATAGTCGATGCGGCACCTCAGTCTCTCACCACTGACAACAGATCTGTTCAAGGCATGTTGTCTATGATGGGCGGAGCGGGCAAGCTAGTCAAGAAGGCTATGACTGACAGCATCCAGCGCGTGGCGGCATTGAAGAACGGAATGCGAAAGGACTTAACGATCGCGAGGAAAGGTTTGTCCAAAGCGGAGAAGACCTCAATGAAAGCGAAGACCGCAGTGTCGTTCGAAACCATGGTCGACGGGAGGGCAACCACTGTCCAAGTGGGTATGTCCCGACAGGAGAGGATCGAATTGTATATGGCGTCAATGGACGGGTTCACAAAGGACAAGTCCTCTGTTTCAAAGAACGCATCGCAGCACGACCTCGTCCACGCGAGTCGTGGGTTCGTAACTGAGGACTCGGACATCCCGTTGGTCCTCACGAAGCGTCAACTCGAAAGCATACAGGAAGGAGACTTCCTATCTGTCAGAGAAAAAGAGATCGCCGAGAGCATCTGGTCAATGTACCGCAACGCTGTCGACCCTCTCAACAAGGAGACTTTGCGTATCGCAGGTGACAAAGTAGCCGATGCGAACCACTGGTACTACACACCTAAGAGAATCGTGGGCGACCCAGACGAAGGAAACTTCATGGATGCTCTGTCTACTGCGGTGAAACGCGGAGAGAACTCTGGCGTTGCAGGCTCGGTGAACCTTCGATCTGCTGGTGGCATCCACCAGTTCGACGACCCGTTCAAGAAAGCTCAGTCGTACCTCAACTCAATGAGCGAGACGGTAGGAGGAGGGGAGTTCACCTCTCGGTACCAAGTCCTCGTCAACGAGAACAAACATATGATCGAGAAATACTACGGAAAAAATTGGTATGGAACGATGAAAGACTTCGAGAGGGTCATGACGGGCAACGCCCAAGGTCTCCTCGGAAAGAGCCACAAGGTCACAAGCGCCTTGTTATCTTTCAGATCCATGGCGTACCTCGGCATCAACCCATCAGTCATGCTCAAGCAGGTAGGTTCAGCTTGGTCAGCGGCGGCAACGGGTAAGCTGAACGCGAATGGCCACACCCTAGCGGTACATGCGGCCAAGCTTTCTTTGAAAGGGTCGAAGGAACTAGCCACCTTGCAGGCAGAGATGAAAGCTAAATCTGCTTTCTGGGTAAACCGTCAAGAGTCAGGAGGCATGAGCCTTGAGATGCAAGACTTCTTGTTCGAAAATAACATTGACATTATGGACATCGACGAAGCGAATCTCACCGAGTTGTTCGGCAAGCTTGCCAAGAAGGGCGAGTTCGGCAGCGGGTACACAGGACTCGTCATAAAAGGGATGCAGGGGATCAGGCACATGGATGAAGCTACAATGTCTGCGATCTGGAAAGCGACCAAAGATACCGTACAGTCTGCGGGCCAACACAAGGAGGGAACGCCTGACTATTGGAAGGCGGTCAACGAATTGTTCACTGACATCGCAGCCGAGTCTCAGCCTACCTCAGAGGTGGCGACGAAGTCTATCAATCAGATGAAGAAGGGCGTGGTCGCTAAGGCGTTTTCGCAGTTCTCAAGTCAGACAAGAAAAAACGCGGAGATCAGTGCGAACCTCGTGACGGCGTACGTCAACAAGAAGAACAAGACTCCTGCGGATGCTTACAAATTGGCGGAAGGTATGTTTCCTCTGGCTGTCCAGACGGCGTACATAACTGCTGTTGGTGCAACCGTCAAAGAGGCCACAACCTACACGACAGAAGCACTCGGAGCCAATCCTAACAAGAGGTCAAGAGATCAAAAGAAATTCGATTCACTTGTGGCTAAGTCGCTAATCGCGTACATGAGAAATACTCTAGGCCAAATACCCATGACGGGTAAGATGGCTGAGTCTTTGATTGCGGCGGGGCTAGGTGCTCCGGTCTACAATCAGATGTCTGTGCCTATCGTCGATGAGATGGGCAAGATCATAGAAGGTTTGAAAGACAGAGACGTAGCCAAGATGATTCGACCTGCCTCTGCCATGATGGGAGCACCGCAAACTTTGGTGCGCCCAGCTACGAATTAAAGATCCGCGTAGGTTTCTTTCCCAAGGAACCAGACAGCCAAGGCGTCAGCCGCGTTGTCATCCTTGGGATCGAAGCCTCGTTTGTTAGCTGCAGCGATCATCGCATCCTTCTTGGCGTTACCTTTGCCTGTCCAAAATTTTTTGATCTCCGTCACACCAAACGAGGTGTAGTGAATTTTCTCTTCTTCGCACACGGCCTGCATCTCAGCAACCCATCCACCATAGATGTGAGCCGCGATGGTTCCAGTGTGAGAGGCGACGCTCTCGTAGATAACCATATCGACCTCGTGCAGATCTATGATGTCACGAAGCCATAACCGGAACTTCAAGAATCTCATGCCTGCACCGTCGAATTGTTTGTTAACGAATCCTACGGTGCCATGCTTCGGCTTGTCCTTCTGATCATCGCCGACTGCGTAGCCACAGTTGGTCGCGAGGTCTAAGG
>TARA_R110000787_G_scaffold280945_4_pt1 | contig 10966 bp, 7 predicted proteins | sample TARA_R110000787 | Tara Oceans TARA_R110000787 (sample SAMEA4397920) | marine metagenome | biome: Polar Biome; feature: [DCM] deep chlorophyll maximum layer (ENVO:01000326); material: water (ENVO:00002006), including particulate matter (ENVO:01000060) such as... | depth 35 m
AGTTAACTGAAAGCTGCTCTAGTTGTTTTCTCGATAATTCATCTTTAATCGGTAAATGTTGATCTACAGTTGGTGTATTGTGATCTGCAGTTGCAACAATCTGATTGGGTCTAAAAACAGGAATATTACGTTCTTTCAATTCATTAAAAGCTTGCGGGCTCGTAACTTCATGAATTAAATGTTTGTCGATGTATAAAACCTGTGGCCCATTTTTGATGGTATCTACCACATGTGAATCCCAGATTTTATCGAAAAGTGTTTTTCCCATATTTATTTTTCGAAAAAATCGAAACTGTTTTTTAATTACGCTGATAAAATTTGTTGAGAAACAGAACTTGTTTCTATAATCTGATGAATATCTTCATCGTTTACTTCTTTCTTACGATCTGCAAAGGTTAAAAAGTTTGCATACACAATATCTAACTGTAATTTAGTTAATTCATATCCTACATTTTTAGCTCTATAAGCTAATGCTGCACGTCCACTTCTTGCCGTTAAAACAATAGCAGATTCAGTTACTCCAACATCTTTCGGGTTTATGATTTCATAAGTTTCACGATTCTTAATCATACCATCTTGATGAATTCCAGAACTATGAGCGAAAGCATTTGCACCAACAATTGCTTTGTTTGGTTGTGTATAAATCCCCATACTCTCACTTACTAATTGACTCAATCCATACAAATGTTTAGTATTGATGTTGGTGTCTAATTTCAAATAAGGATGTTGTTTTAAAATCATCACAACTTCTTCTAAAGCTGTATTTCCTGCACGTTCACCAATACCATTAATCGTACATTCTATTTGACGTGCTCCGTTGATAACACCTTCAATAGAATTTGCTGTTGCTAAGCCTAAATCATTGTGGCAATGGCAAGAAAGAATTGCTTTTTCAATTCCTTTCACGTTTTCTTTTAAATATTTTATTTTTGCCCCGTATTCGCTAGGTAAACAATATCCTGTTGTATCAGGAATATTTAATACCGTTGCTCCGGCTTTAATTGCTTGTTCACAAACTCTCGCTAAAAACTCATTATCAGTTCTACCAGCATCTTCTGCATAAAACTCTACATCTTCTACAAATGATTTTGCGTATTTAACAGCATCAAAAGCTCTAACTAAGATATCACTTTTATTAGAATTGAATTTGTATTTTATATGAGACTCAGAAGTTCCGATTCCAGTATGTATTCTTGGTTTCTTAGCAAAAGTTAATGCTTCAGCAGCAACTTCTATATCTTTTTTTACAGCTCTAGTCAATCCACAAACAGTTGCATTTTTAACCATTTTAGAAATTTCTTCTACCGATTTGAAGTCACCAGGACTTGAGATAGGAAATCCTGCTTCAATCACATCAACACCTAAATTATCTAGTCTATCTGCTATAATTAATTTTTGTTGTGTATCTAACTTACAACCAGGAACTTGTTCTCCATCTCGAAGCGTAGTATCAAAGATTTGAATATTTGTATTTGACATTATATTAAAATATATTTTTGTATTCTCTTACGAATTTATATTTTGGATTCTTCTTGGAGAGGTTTTAATTTGATGTTATTACGATGTTCAACAAGAGTTTATGTATTTAATAAATTAATAATCAAGTAATTACGAAGTTTTTTGTTCCATGACTAAAGCCCAAAAAGATAATTTATTCCAATTAATAAAATCGCTTTCAAAATCTGAAAAGCGACAATTTAAATTATATGTGGGTAGATTGGGTGTAAATGCAGATTCTAAATTTTTAAATTTATTTAATTTTTTAGACAAAGCAAGTAGCTATGATGAAGCTGCGATATTAAAAAGTGGAGGCATAAAAAAACAACAATTAGCAAACGTAAAGGCACATTTATACAAGCAAATTTTAATCAGCTTAAAACTAAGTCCTTCACATCAAAATGCTCGCTCTCAGATTAGAGAACAATTAGATTTTGCTTCAATTTTATATCATAAAGGGCTTTATAAACAGAGTCTTAAAATTTTAGAAAAAGCAAAAGAATTTGCAATTCTAAATGAAGAAAAAAATTTAGCATATGAAGTGGTTGAATTAGAGAAAGTGATTGAATCACAATATATTACAAGAAGTATCAGTAATAGAGCTGATGAACTAACCATACAAGCGAAAGAGTTAAGTGCTTTAAATGTAATAGCAAGTAAATTGTCTAATTTATCATTGCAATTATATAGTATTATTTTAAAAACAGGCTATGTTAAAAATGAAGAAGAAAACAGTTATATCAAAGAGTATTTTTACAATAGATTGCCCAAATTTGAAATAAGTGAACTTGGTTTTAGAGAAAAATTGTGGTTATACAAAGCTCATTTATGGTACAGTTTTTTAACACAAGATTTTAAAAATTGTTATAAGTATGCCTCAAAATGGGTAGAACTCTTCTATGAAAACCCAATGATGATTAACTCTCATCCAGTGTTTTTCTTGAAAGGAAATAACTATTTGTTAGAATCCTTATTTTTTATTAGAAGAAAAGATAAATTTGAAAAAACGCTCTTTCGATTAGAAAAAATTATAAAAAGTGATGGCTTTCCTGTAGATAATAATATAGAAGCGCTTAGTTTTTTATATTTGAACCTTCACAAGATTAATTTATACTTTGCTGATGGTGATTTTACTGAAGGACTTACGATTATTCCTAAAATTGATTCTGAATTAAAAGTATTTCAAAATAGAATTGATGAACATCACGTCATGACTTTTTACTACAAATTTGCGAGTATGTATTTTGGTTCTGGTGATAATGATAAATGTATATTTTATCTAGATAAAATAATATCAAACAAGTCGTTATCTATGAGAGAAGATCTATTATCCTTTTCTAGAATCTTAAATTTATTTGCTCACTATGAAGCTGGTTACGATTATCATATAGAAACCTTACTAAAAAGCACCTATAAGTTTTTATTGAAAATGAACGATTTACATGAAGTTCAAAAAGAGATGATAAAATTTATTAAGAACTTACAAAATATTTATCCCCAAGATATTAAGAAAGCTTTCATTGCGTTGCATTCAAAATTAAAGACTTTTGAAGATGATCCTTATGAAAGTAGAGCCTTTTTATATTTAGATATTATTTCTTGGTTAGAAAGTAATATTCAAAATAAACCCATTGGAGAAATCATAAAAAATAAATATTCTGCAAATATCACTAGCTGATTTTACGAGATTCACAAAAGTTTCGTAGAACAACAAAAAAAGTTTTGTCAATTAAATTTAATTAATACATTTGAGCCATGTATTTAATAAAAGGAAATTTATTTAACTCTTCAGCGAATTTACTTCGACATGCTCAGTATGGCATTCTTATTCGCTTTTCTTTTATTATGATCATAATTACTACGATGACCCTTTAGGGGTTTATTTTTCACATATCAATTCAGGTTACCTATATATTTCGAAATATCGAAAATAAAATAAAATAAAAATATTTTTAAAACTTTTAAAATGAAAGTATTAAAGTTTGGCGGATCATCTGTAGCCAATTCAAAAAACATAGAGAAAGTATTAGACATAGTTGCTACATCTTCAAAAGATCAACAAATTGCAGTTGTTGTTTCTGCTTTTGGGAAAACAACAGATAAGTTGATATTAGGAGCAAATTTAGCAGCTCAGAAGAATGAAGCGTATCTAACGATTTTAAAAGATCTAGAAGATCATCATTTTGATGTCATAAAAGAATTGATTCCAGTAAAAGATCAGAGTGCTATTATTAGTTATGCAAAACAACTTTTTAATCACCTAGAAACTATTTATGAAGGATGCTTTCTACTTCAAGAACTTACACCCAAAACCTTAGCAAAAATTTCTAGTTTTGGAGAACTACTATCCTCATACATTATTGCAAAAGCAGCTAACACTAAATTCGAAACTGTTTATAAAGACAGTAGAGAATTAATTATTGCTTCAGATACTTATAATTCTGCACTAGTTAATTTTTCTGTTACGAATAAAAATTGTCAAGAATATTTCGAGAATCATTCTCAAAAAGTAACTATCCTTCCAGGTTTTGTCGCTAGAACTATTGAAGGTAAAACAACTACACTAGGAAGAGGCGGTTCTGATTTTACAGCGTCTATAATTGCAGCGGCTTTATCTGCTGATGAATTACAAATCTGGACAGATGTTAGCGGAATGTTTACAGCGAATCCAAAGATTGTAAAACAAGCTTCTGAAATTGCTCACATTTCTTATCATGAAGCGATGGAATTATCGCACTTTGGAGCCAAAGTAATTTATCCTCCAACAATTCAACCTGTACTGCAAAAAGAGATTCCTATTGTGATTAAAAATACGTTTCTACCAGAAGACGCTGGAACATTAATCACCAAAGAAACTAGTAAAAACAAGCCAGTAAAAGGTATTAGCCATATAGAAGACATTACCTTAGTGACATTAGAAGGAATCGGAATGGTTGGAATTCCAGGTTTTTCTAAACGTTTATTTGAAGTGCTTTTTTTACATCAAATAAATATCATTCTAATCACTCAGGCTTCTTCAGAACTCTCAATTTGTATTGCTATTTCTGATGAAGACGCTATAAAAGCACAAGAAGTTATTGATGAAGTTTTTGAATATGAAATTCAACTTCAAAAAGTAAAACCTGTTAATATTGAACAAAATTTATGCATCATTGCATTGGTGGGAGATAACATGAGAAACCATCAAGGTTTAAGTGGAAAAATGTTTAGTTCACTTGGGAAAAATAATGTAAATATTCGCGCTATAGCGCAAGGGGCATCAGAAAAAAATATATCTGCAGTGATTGAACAAAAAGATACAAAAAAAGCATTGAATACTTTACATGAACGATTCTTTGAAGAAAGAGTAAAGCAATTAAATCTTTTTGTAACTGGAGTAGGAAATGTAGGGGAGAGGTTTCTAGCACAAATTCATCAACAAAGAAAATATTTAAAAGAAAAGTTAAAACTAAAGATTAGAGTCATCGGAATTTCTAATTCTAGAATGATGTATTTTGATGAAGATGGAATCGATTTAACCAAATGGAAAGAGCTTTTACAGCAGGGCGAAAAATCTAGTTTAGACAGTTTCTTTTCAAGAGCAACCTCTCACAATTTAAGAAATAGTGTTTTTATTGATAATACGGCTAATCAGCAAGTGTCTGAAATGTATGAACAATATTTAAGTGAAAATATAGGAGTGGTTACCTGTAATAAAATAGCCTGTGCATCAAGCTCAGAAAATTACAATACCTTAAAAGAAGTTTCTAGAAAATCGAACGCTCCGTTCTTGTTTGAAACTAATGTTGGAGCTGGATTGCCAATTATTGATACCTTAAAAAACTTAATTGCTTCTGGTGATAGAGTGCATAAGATTCAAGCAGTTCTTTCTGGAAGTTTAAATTTTGTGTTTAATAATTTTAATGGAGAAACTACTTTTCATGATGTTGTTGCACAAGCAGCAGCAGAAGGATTTACAGAACCAGATCCAAAGATTGATTTAAGTGGAGTAGATGTAGCCAGGAAAATATTAATTTTAGCAAGAGAAAGTGGTTTTGAAATGGAGTTGGAAGAGATTACAAACAAATCATTTTTACAAAACGAGAGCCTAGACACTACTAATAATGAAGATTTTTATGCCTCATTAAAGAAATATGAAGATCATTTTCAACAACTATTTTCAGAGTCAAATGAGACCAATTGTCGTTTAAAATATGTGGCTGAATTTGAAGATGGAAAAGCAAATGTTGGACTACAACATATTCCCCCTTCACATTCATTCTACAATTTAGAAGGAAGTGATAATATTGTATTATTTTATACAGATAGATATCCAAAACAACCTTTAATTATTAAAGGAGCAGGAGCAGGAGCAGATGTCACCGCTTCTGGTATTTTTGCAGATGTAATACGCATTGGGAATATATAATATGGAAGAAATTAGAATTTTTGCGCCTGCAACCATCGCCAATGTTTCTTGTGGTTTTGATATTCTCGGACTTTGTTTAGAGACTGTTGGAGACGAAATGGTGCTTAGAAAAGTTCCTGAAAAAGGAATTAAAATCACCAAAATTATTGGTCAAGATTTACCATTAGAAACTGAAAACAATGTTGCTGGAGTTGCTGGATTAGCATTGCTAGACAATATTGACATTGATTTTGGATTTGAAATAGAAATTTATAAAAACATCAAACCAGGAAGTGGCATTGGAAGTAGTGCGGCTAGTTCTGCAGGGGCTGTTTTTGCAATGAATGAATTATTAGGAAACCCGTTTTCAGCTCTAGAGTTAGTTGCTTTTGCAATGCAAGGTGAAAAACTAGCTAGTGGTTCTGCACATGCAGATAATGTAGCACCAGCACTCTTAGGAGGATTTACTTTAGTGAGAAGTTACGAACCTCTTGATATTATTAAAATTGATGCTCCGGATGAATTATTTGCAACGGTTATTCATCCTCAAATAGAAGTGAAAACTTCTGACTCTCGTTCTGTTTTAAAACAACAAGTTACGTTGAAGAAAATGGTAAAACAAATGGGGAATTTAGGGGGATTAATAAGCGGTTTATATACTAGTAATTACGATTTAATTAGTAGATCTCTTCATGATGAAATTATTGAACCCGATCGTTCTATTCTAATCCCTGAATTTAATAAGGTTAAAATAAAATCAATACATGCAGGAGCTTTAGGAGCTGGAATCTCTGGTTCTGGGCCATCTATATTTGCTTTGTGTAAAGGAGAAGCATCTGCTCAAAAAGTTGCAGAAGCCATGTCATTGATCTATAAAAATGTGGGAATTGATTATGACGTACACGTATCAAAAATTAATCAAGAAGGAATAAAAATTATTGAATAAGAAATGAACTACTATAGTCTAAATCATACATCACCAAAAACATCTTTTAAAGAGGCTGTTGTCAATGGAATTGCACCTGATAGAGGATTGTATTTTCCAGAGAAAATAACACCACTTTCTAAAGATTTCATTGATAATATTACTAACTATTCTAATGAAGACATTGCCTTTGAAGCAATCAAACAATTTGTAGGTGATGAAATTCCAGAACAAAAATTAAAAGAGATTATTAAGAATACCATTTCTTTTGATTTTCCAGTAGTGAAAATTAAAAAAAATATTGGTTCATTAGAATTATTTCATGGCCCAACAATGGCGTTTAAAGATGTGGGCGCTCGCTTTATGTCTCAGTGTTTAGAATACTTCAATCAAGATAAAAAAGAAGAAGTTACGGTGTTGGTTGCCACTTCTGGTGATACTGGAGGGGCTGTTGCCAATGGATTTCTAAATACCAAAGGAGTGAAGGTCGTCATCTTGTATCCGAGTGGAAAAGTTAGTGATGTTCAGGAAAAACAATTAACAACCTTAGGGAATAATATTACTGCTTTAGAGGTAGATGGCGTTTTTGACGACTGTCAGGAAATGGTAAAATCTGCTTTTTTAGATACTGAAATTTCAAGAAATTTAACTTCAGCAAATTCTATTAATGTGGCTCGTTGGTTACCTCAAATGTTCTATTTTTTCTTTGCCTATAAACAAGTTCATCATCAATCTAAAGAGGTAGTGTTTTCTGTTCCTAGTGGGAATTTTGGAAATATTTGTGCCGGATTAATGGCACAAAAATTAGGATTGCCAGTGAAACATTTTATAGCAGCTACGAATGTAAATGATACGGTTCCACAATATTTAAATAATGGAACTTATACTCCAAAACCATCTAAAGCAACTATCTCTAATGCTATGGATGTTGGGAATCCAAGTAATTTTATCAGAATTCAAGAAATGTTTCAGAATAATCTGCCTGCATTAAAAGAAACTTTTTCTTCCTATAGTTTTTCAGATGAGGAAACTAAAAGCATGATGAAAAAAATCTATCAAAATGCTGGTTATGTTGCCGACCCTCATGGTGCTGTAGGATATTTAGGTTTACAAAAATATGGTTTGAACGAAAATGAATTTGGAATATTTTTAGAAACCGCTCATCCTGTTAAATTCTTGGAGGTAGTTGAAGATACTTTGGAAATTAATGTAGATATTCCTGAGCAAATTAAACAAGTGATTGATAAAGAAAAGGTGGCTATTAAAATTGCTTCTTATGAAGAATTGAAAGCTTTTTTAAATAGCTAATCAACTACGTTTCCTCGTTGTAAAAAACCTTATAATAATGCATTTTACGTTCTTCATCAAAGCCTTTTTCAATATTGTCTTTAACGGTGTCACCATCGCTGAGATCTAGTTTGATTTGAATTTTTGTATCTAAATTAATTTGACTTTTAATCTTTCTCTTTTCCTTTTTTAAGGTAGATACGGATACATTAAAACTCTCTTCTAAATCTAAATTATTTTCTTTGTTGTATCCCGTTTTAAATTGAGAATAAGAATCAACAACATCAAAAGGAGCGAGGAGTTCTTGTTCTAATAAATCTTTGGTAATTACTTCATTGTCGTTAAACAATTGTATTCCCTGACTTATAAATTCTTTTTGAGCATAGGTATCATTATTTTCTACCATGGTGTTAGAGAACGTAGATAATAAGCCCAGATGATGTTTTGTTTGATAGGAGTCATTCATGACTTCTTCAAGATCTAAAAAAGACTTCTTCCAATAATTAGCATCATAACTATTATTGTCGATTGAAAAAACTCGGTATCCATCAGATTTATCAGTATTCAAAATCAGACATCCTTTGTCTATTTTTTGCAACTTTACACCTTTGTTGATGGTGAAATCTAAATCGTTATCATGTTGATTGAATTTTAAATAATCAATCTTATTTTCAATTTTAAAAACACCAATTCCATCTACTGTAATGTCTTGAAATTTAAGCTCTTGAAAGTGGATGATAAATAACTCTCCAGTTTTAATTTGTGGGTGATTAGACTTTTCATACAGGTGATTTAACACACTATTTGAATACTCTATGAATGAAATTTCATTATCAAAATATTTAGAAGTATTTCCAAAGACAGCATTGTAATCTAAACTTATATGATGTGTAAATTTCATCAAGTCAGTACTAGATTTGACAGATCGCAGGAAGAAATTTTTTAATAGCGACTCCTCATCCTCTGTTAACGGAATCTCAGCACTGGTTACGTGACTCACCTCTTCACTTAATTTATTTCCAACCCTTTGTAAAGTTGCTTTTGCGATAAACGCATTTGAAGTTTTTAGCATGGTAGAATGAAAATCTTTTTTGAAGAACGAAGATAGAAAGTTTATGATAGCAACAAAGAGAATTTTCTGAAGAAAATTCTCTTTGTAATTATATAAGGATAATTTATTAAATAATCGTTTTCCTTGTTCTAAAGTGATTTAATTTGTCTCTAGAATGTTCCTTTTTAATTCGTGTGAGTTCTTCATAACTTTCTGCAAAATATGTTTCAGTAGGAATTGAACTATCTTTAAAACTAATAAAGGAACCTGAAGTATTTGGGATATCAAAATCTCTTGCTACTTGCATCCAATCTAGTGCACGATTTGTTTTTTCATACACAGGATTGTTCTGTTGTTCTTCTTTTTTAGCTAAATCTTCATTCCACCATGTTTGATACTGAATGGTATACTGTTTGTCTTTGTATGGAAAAGCACTATTTAGTTTGTCAGTCTTTTCCTTGTTTTGATAATAAGACCCACTAATAGCTCCTAAAGTTACATATGAAAATAAGCCCAATTCTCTGCTGCTATTAAAAATTAAAGGAGACGTTAAACTTCTTAGTAAAGCTCTATGTCCTGATTCATTATTTGCATCCAAACCATCAGCATCTACAAGCCTACAGGTTATTTTATGTGGAGCAGGAGAATCTAAATCTGGCGGAAAAGGTTCTCCGTGACTTCTTCCTAATAAAGGTTGGTTTTTTTGTTGGCGTTGTACATTAGAGAATGAAATTCGATCCCAATTACTCATCATGTGTGAACCATAAGGTTTATCTGAGTCAGCGCCACCGTAACCAGTAATTGTATATTTATATTTGCCATCATCTTTACCAAAACTTGCTTCAATAAAAGCATCTAGTTCGTCTTTTGTTCCTTCCCAATATCCGTACATAATGGCATTGTGATATACTTCGTTTTCCTTAAAACCACAATCCTCTACAGGACCATTGATTGCTGAAATTTTTAAATTTGTTCCAATCAATTGATTATTCTGAAGAATTTTTTCAGGAGGATTTTGAGTACAGCCCTCGTTTGGTCTGTTATAGTTAATAATTTCCTCCCAGTTTTTTAAAACATTGATTGTTAGTTCTGTGTGCTTGTGAATTAAAGGTTTGCCGTCGTCGTCATGAACATAAGGATTCCATTCAACATCAAATCGAATCAACTCTTTTGGTAAGGGAAATGTTTGAATCTTTAATTCAGTAACAATTCCATAGCTAAATCCACCACCACCACGCAATGCCCACAATAATTCACAACTTTGTTTGTCTCCATCGTCTGAAAGCTCTTTTCTTGTTCCATCACCCAATACAATGGTTGCACCTACAAGGTATTCACAACACATTCCTTCAGATCGTGTCCAAGGTCCCCATCCACCACCAAAGGTAAATCCAGCAATTCCAACTGTAGCACAAGTTCCATGAGGAATCATAACATTCTTTCCATTGTTATCAGCAAGTTCAGAAGTTAGTTTTTCAAAACGATTTCCAGGGCCAATACTTGCAATGCCTTCAGAATCTACGGAGACATGATCAATTCTTGATAGATCAATAACGATGGTGTCTGTTCCAGAACATTCTCCTTCATGGTCATGTCCACCAGAGCGAACACGAATGGGTAAATTATTATTTTTAGCATCCAAGAATACACGTTGCACTTCTTCCGTAGATTTACAATACACAATAGCAAATGGTTTTAATTGAATTCTACGATTAAAAACTTGACGCGCTTTGTTATAGTTTATCATATCAAACAAATTAGAGCCACCCATCACAACTTGATCTCTATCCGTTACGTAATCTCTAAGACTGTTTAAAAA
>TARA_R110000787_G_scaffold170629_18_pt1 | contig 10949 bp, 10 predicted proteins | sample TARA_R110000787 | Tara Oceans TARA_R110000787 (sample SAMEA4397920) | marine metagenome | biome: Polar Biome; feature: [DCM] deep chlorophyll maximum layer (ENVO:01000326); material: water (ENVO:00002006), including particulate matter (ENVO:01000060) such as... | depth 35 m
TGGCCTATTGGCATTGATCGTCAACCGAGACCGGACACCACCATACCGCTCAAATGGGATCGCACACTCCTGGCTCAGATGGAATGGCGTCGCTTTGAGCTTCTGTGCGAACGCCTGTGGACACTACGCGGCTGGCCCACCCGAGCAACCGCCTATGGCGCGGATGGCGGCGTCGACCTGCTGATCGACAGCACAAACAGTACGTCAGGCCTGGACGCCATTGGCCAATGCAAGTGCTACGGAAGCAAGCCAGTCGGAATCGAACCGGTACGTGCACTATGGGGCTGTCGCGACGACCACTCAGTTTCCAAGGCTGTCTTTTTCGCACTGTCCGGCTTCACTGACGCCTGCCATGCGTTCGCAAAAAACAAGAACTACCAACTGATTTCTGGCGAGCAACTTCTGGAGATGATTAAGGCGCTTCCCGAACAGGTTCAGGCAGACCTGCTAGCCGAAATCACACAGGGCGATTTCCGTACACCGACCTGCGCCACTTGCGGGATCAAGATGATTGCGCGCAAAAGCAAGATCAAGGGGGAACATTTTTTTGGGTGCGCGAACTTCCCGCGCTGCCGGAGCACGCTGACGATTCCAAAGCATTAGGCGGGATACTTCGCGAACTTGAAATCGCCCGACATCGCGCCCGCAGAAGTGTTGCGGCTACAAACTCACACTTACCCTGGTGTGATCGCCGCTTTAGACCTGCCGGCCCCATCATGTGCCGCCCCTCACCGCATACTGGAACCTGATGTCCAGAATGGATTCACATACAGAGCATCTGGATCAAGGAAAATTTCGAAGAATTCCCAAGTACAGTAGACAATGCCCAGGCATAGATCGAGGATAAGGACATGGATTCGGCTAGACACCAAAAGACCGGCATCAAAGAGGAGCTACCCTCAGAGCGTCATACAAATTTGGCGCATGTGAATATCGACCAATGCATTAATCGGGCGTATCGAGAGATCGTCGAAGCCGTTTCGACACAGGATATTCTCCGACGGGTCTGCACCGGTGTTGCGGAGGCGCTCAGGATGACAATGGCCACCCTGGTTCGACTCGAGCAGGACGGCACTATCAAGGTGCAAGCAAGCTCACGCGAGAATTTGCTGTGGGCGGAGTTCAGTCGGATTCCTGAGCGCAACGACAACTCCATAGCTGGAGACGGACCATCCGCGCGTGCCATCAGGGCCAGCGAACCGGTCACCATGCTGATCAGCGAATCCGGATTCGAACCTTGGCGCAAATCTGCAGATTCAGAGGGAATTATGCAGGTCTGCGCACACCCGCTAAACACAATGAAAGAGACTTGGGTTCTGTTGCTCTTTGCCTCATCCAAAGATGATTCCGTGAGGAATCTTATGCTGGCCGAAGGAGAACACGCGGCCGCAAGCATCGCCAGACTGATCGCCTCCGATGAACGCCATGCAATGGACCAAGTGCTTTCGGCCGCGATGAAGTATTCAGGCAATCCGGCATTCATCGCAGATGTGCGTGGCGATATTGTTTGGTGCAATGCTTCCTTCTGTCGCCTGACCGGCTATGCCGCGGACGAAATCATTGGTCAGAATCCCCGATTTCTGAGCTCCGGCCGACATGCGATTCGTCATTACCGAGACCTGTGGAACACGATTCGTACCGGGAAAGTTTGGCGCGGCGAGACCGTAGACCTCAATCGCTCCGGAAGTGAATTTACTGCACTGGAAACCATTACCCCATTCGGGACCGATGGGCGTGTCACCCACTACCTTGCCATGTACGAGGATGTCAGCACAGAGAAAGCCAACCAGCACCAGCGTGACGCGTATCTGGACCAAGATCCGTTAACCGGACTCGCCCCTCAGGCTTCACTCGAGCGTCGTATTGGCGAGCAGATTTCGGAAAACGGCCGCGCTCGCATTGCAATCGTATGTGTGACCGCAATATCGGCAATCAAGAAACTTGGGGAGGACGCGGTCGAAACACTGCTGAACGAAATGCAGGAACGTATCGGTCGAATCCTTGGCGCGGATCGCGCCGCACTCACAGCTCCTGGCGAATACTTGCTGTGGTTGCCAGATGATCTGAACGAGGCGGGCGAAATGACTCGATCCATCAGCGAAGAACTGAATGAGGCGTACCCTCTGATTGGCGAGATTCCCGGACTCGACCTTCGAGTGGGACGCGCCAATGCCCCAGAGGACGGCACATCTCTGACGGCGCTCAAGCATCGAGCAGATCGTGCGCTGGGCATTGAACCCTTGGAGCCTGCCCGACGAGACATGAAGGACCGAAATAGATGAGAGTCGCCGTAGCCCACTGACACAGACACACGAAGCCAACCCGAGAAGCAGGAGGACACTCGCCATCAAAAAGCCAGCAAGGATTCTGGCTGTGGTCAACGCGAACTTAAACCCGACCGCCGCCATTGCGAGAAGCATTGGACTTGCTGAGGCATCTGATGCCGAGTTGCACCTGAGCATGCCCATATTCGACTCACGCATTGACGCTGCGACGGGATACCTCAACGTAGATCAAATCACAACGTTGCGTCGACAGTTTGCGGAACCGTTTGATGAGAAGCTTGCTCAGTATTGCAACGTGCTCGCCTCTCAAGGCGTTCGGGCCGTCGGGCATACAGCCTGGGGAAAGCACGCCCACGAAGCCATCATCGATTCGGTCTTGGCGCTTTCACCTGATTTGGTCATCACCGAGTTGAGTCGAGATGACTTTGCTCACCGTTGGTCGGTGAGAAAGTCCTCTGACTGGCGGCTCGTACGGCTCTGCCCGAGCCCCCTGATGCTCGTCCAGCCCGGCTCCCCGCCATTGCCGCAGAAGATTTGCGCCGCTGTTGATCCACAGCATTCCGAGCGCAGACGCGCGCCAGAGCTCGATGAGCGTGTCCTTGAGCAAGCGCGCATATTGGCAGGCACTGTCAAAAAGCCTCTCGAGGTTGCCCACGTGTTTCCCCATGAATCGGGAGACGCCAAGCTCAGTACATTAGTGGATGAAATTGTCGTCCAGTTACAAGAAGCAGACCGTCACGGCTTTCATCAGTTTGCAAACGAACAGCAGGTGCCGCCCGAACATCGCATCTTGCTGAGGGGGGACCCGGTGCCCACGATGATTCACTACGCCGACGCCAACGAAGTGGATGTATTGGTCATTGGCAGCCAGTATCGAACCGGCGTCGGACGTCTGTACCTCGGCAGCAACGCAGAATCCTTGATCGCGCGGTGCAATTGCGATGTCCTGTTGGTGAGACCAGATGGATTCTTCGATGAGATCAAGACTCAGCACAGCAAGGACTGATCGCCTGAACGCGAGCGAAAGCGCGCTAGCGTTTCGGAACCTTGCACACAGCCAATCGGCTGATCGAAGCGGACAACAGAGCTCGCTGTATCTACAATCCGGCCACCGAGGTTATGCAACCAGGGCTTGCTTGCTGCATTTATCGCCCTCGATCAACCGGAGTCATAACGAATAATCGCTTGCTTGAAACAGGCATTCAACGAAGCGTAGGTATGAATTCATGAGGAACCCTGAATGAAGAAAATTATGCTGGCGTGCGATGGCTCGGATTCTGCGATGCGCGCACTTGAGTTCGCGATTACACAGAGCAGCGAGCATCAGACGACGGAATTGCACCTGATCAATGTTCAAAGCTTGCCCATGAGCTACTACGACGCATTAACCGCCTTGTCGGCGAAGGAACTCCAAGTCGCCTTGAACACCCTCGGCGAGGAGACTCTGGCGCCGGCACTGGAAAGACTGAAGCAGACGAATTTGTCGACCTATCACCATGTCCACATAGGAGACGTCGCGCAGGTGATAAGCGAACAAGCGGAGAAGCTGGGCTGCGAACAAATCATCATGGGCTCCCGAGGTCTGGGAGCGCTCAAGGGGCTGATGATTGGCAGCGTTGCAACTCGCGTCGTACATCTATCGAGTTTTCCCGTCACTCTGATCAAGTAACTCCACTAGTCTCGGCCAGAGCATCTTGATTCCCCTCTGTTGCAGAGTGGCGCTACAAGTACGGAGAAAAGAGCCAGAAGAAGGCGTCTAGCAGCCTTTTTGGCATTGGCCTGTTCTTGAGCTCAACTGCATCCAAGACTCGACAGGAATCACGCACCTGCGCGAAATGCGCCAGCATCGATCGGGCGAAGGTCTGGTCATAGACTTCCAGCATCAACTCGAAATTGAGGCTCAGGCTCCGTGAATCGAGGTTGGCGGAACCAATGACGGTGTAGTAATCGTCCACGATGACCAGTTTGCTATGTGCAAATGGCAGCGGCCGGCGGTACACCGAGATTGGAAACGCGCTCATCTGCACCAGCCAGCGCCGCGTTGCAGCATCAAGCCAGGCGTGATTGCTCCGCTCGGGCAGGATCAAGGAAATTTCGATACCTCTCAGGGCCGCATTTATCAGCGCACTGGACAGTTCTGGAGGCGGAATGAAGTAAGGCGTCATGATGCAGACAGCGCGATGGGCGTTGGCAAGTGCGCCCAGGAGAATGATCAGATAACGACTGAACTCTGCATTGGGTCCATCTGTGATCGCTCGGCAGTGCGCACCACCGCTTTTCTCGATCGGCGCAGAATCAGCTTCGAGTTTTTCCCGGGTCGCAATTTCCCAGTCGCTCTGGAAAACCTGATCCAGCTGCGATACCACTGGCCCATGCACGCGGAAATGCACATCTGCTGCGGTGGCTCGGCTCAATCGCCAGCGATTCTTCGTGCCTGTGCACTCAGCCAGTATGTGATGGTCACCGATATTCATTCCACCGACGAACGCGGTGGTCCCATCGACGCAGATGAGTTTTCGATGGTTACGCAGATTGATTTGAAACAGCGGTGGCACCAAACGTATAGGAAGAAATTTCGCAACCTGGATACCGTGCCGGCGGAGCAATGCAGTCCCGCCAAAAAAGTGTCCGAATGCGCCAATACCGTCCAACAGAACCCTGACCTGCACACCACGTTGCTGAGCGTCGCGCAAGGCTTCGGCAAACTGTCTTCCGATATCTCCCCTGTCAAATATGTAACTCATCAACCAGACACGTCGTCGCGCCCCCTTGATGGCGGCGATAATGTCCGGATACGCAATCTCACCATTGTGAAGCGCGATCACCTCATTTCCACCCGTGAGAACGCGCTGGGTCACTGCCCGACTTATGCGCACCAGTTCGGCGATCTCCTCGTCGGGCGCGCCCCTTATCGCTGCCACTGCGGTGTCTTCGACAACGTCTTTCGGCACCTGTGGACTGCCGACTTCTAGTCTTGCGCGCCGATGAATTCGATTGACGCCAAACAGGAAATAAATGACAGCGCCGCCGATCGGGACCAGCAAACAGGCCAGTATCCATGCCCAAGCCGATCTCGGATCATGCTTGTGCAAGAGCGCGTGCGCTGCCACGGTGAAACCGAAAACGACATGCAGGCACAGAAGCAAAAGCTGCACAAGTTCTTCAGTGCTCATTTTGGGCGGTTCCACAAGTGAGGACTCAACTGCAGCCAAATGATTGCGAATCAAGCAAGCGTCACGCAACTCAAGGTGCCGGCCTGCTGCACCATACTGCAGAATCAGTGGTGAGAAGCCCTGTGTGGGCGACGCGATTCATTCGCGGGGCGAGAATCCATTCGAATTTGCGCTGGTGTCCCGGAAAGCCTGACCTGGACAGTGAGCAGGGCTCAGCCTTATCGCTGCGCTGTTGGATCGTCACAGCAATGAATAAAGCGGGTACAAGTTCGCTGCAAGTCCGTCTCAGGAGCACCGATAGACATCATCCCGAAACCCAGGTCCGACCTCGGTGTTCAAGCGCATGCTGTATGACAGGCGCATCGACTCGATTTACCTTTGCTGCGCTGGTAACAGTGTGCGCTGACACTGGAATCGGTCGCCACCATGCAGGTGTTGAAGCTGGGCAATGACGATGCGATGAAGCAACCGACCGGGCAAACTGCCGCTGACTGCGCCCTAGGAAAGCCCGGCAGACCGAAGCCGACGTTGCGAACCTCATCAACCACAAGATGATTAATTCGCTGTGAGCGCTGCGCTGCCCGGCCCTGCAGGATGGTGTTTCCAAGCCGGTACGCAGCGAATGCAAAGACGTTGCTGATGCTGGCATTGATGCGTTCACCCTATCCGCTGACCGCCGCAAGTGCGCGCGGCCCCTGGACGGTGGGCAACAATGGCTTGCAGATGATCCCTCGCATCTCAGCGCCCATGGGTCGACGCGACTCCTCAAAGAGGCGATCGCCATCGTATTCCTGATGGTCTACGGCAATCTGGGCTGCCACCCGGTATTCAAAGGCCGCGGGCGCCCGCATTCGTCCTGAAATGACAGGCGACGCTCAGGCGACGCAAGGCGTGACTGAGCGCTGCCTCTGATCAACAAGTGATCCTGGAATCGAATTCTTCCTCGCCGCAGCGAATGCATTCTTGATGACCCCAAGCGGGACTCAGGCAGAATCAGTCGGAAAAAAAGCTCAGCGTTCATGTTCGGCCGGATGCCGACAAGCCATGAATCGCAGGCCAAACCCGGATGGAAGGCAAAAAAAGGAACCAGCAGCACGTAGCTTACTGATTCCCTTCGCATTATGGCGGGCCCGGAGCGATTCGAACGCCCGACCCCCTGGTTCGTAGGGCTGTACGCCTACCCTATGGCCATTGAGATCAATCACTTAGGGGCGGAGCCGATCTCTAAAAACCTAGCTCTGTCTATCCGTAGCGCTACGTGAGGCGCTGCGAGATGATGTCTTATCCCACCCAGGGGGCGCTTCATCCTGGGCGCGCAGGTGGTAGCTGAGGAAATGCCCGGCCCCGGGGCTTCGCCATCGCAGGGGCAATTGAGCGGATCAGCCTTCTGGTCCATTCGTACATCCCCTACCGTTCGGCTTCACCAAGTGGCATGCTCCCAGCGTACGTGCAGGAGGATCGTGTGATGGGTGATTGGTCAGATTATTTCGAGGACTTCCCGGAAGAAGATCCGGCTAACTACGTTGGCCGCAAATTTGATCCCGAGGGCGCTCGCCGCATCCGAAGACAAGAGGAGGCTCAGCGCAAAGACCAAGCGCTGCTCGATGCAGAAATAAGCCGAATCATTCAGCTACACAGCAAGGCTAAGACGAACTAGTAGCGTCGTTGATTTGCTCGACTCCAGCGCGCAGACAAACCCCGTCTAGTAATACGGGGTGAAAGACTCATGAATTCCAGACCGATATTGCTTCGATCAATTCTCTAAAGAAAAAATCCAAATCTGGGTAGGCTGCCATTTTCTCCACCGTCAAGTGCGGCGCCGCCTTCAACGCAATCTCGTTCTTGTCGTAGCTTCGACGGCTCAGATACTTCTCTAGGTATGAGTCCCCCCTTTTCGATTCCGCTTGGCTTGGAAAGAAACGCTCATGAGCTTCGGGAGCAGGAAGTTCATCTTCCACTTGGAAGGCCTTTTGGAGTGCTTCTGCTGTCAGATAGTTTTCAATTTCTTTTCGATCGGTCACCCAAATCTTTGCGCCTGGAACCATCGAAAACTGTTCTATTACGCGCGCGACCCTTTCTTTCAGTTCGCTGTCAGGGCCTTCTTCTGCAGTCCTATCGCCGTCTCCGACAAAAGCTACGTGATTGTTGAGTCTAAGGAGATTTGCATACTCGCCCATCTCATTCTCGGGACTGGAGAAAGCAACTCTGGAAAGCAACGCCCCTCCGTAAAAGGCGCATTGGTAGTGGATACCCTCCTCGAACGCTCCCTGAGAGTACTCCTGAATCAATTGGTTTACGTAAATCCTATCAGAGGGGCCTTCCACCCAAATGATTCCATTCGCCTGAAGAAGATCTGAAGGCTTGGCACCCAGTTCATTAATCACAGCCAACTTCTCAAAGTGCGCTCTAACCCTTGAAGCATGAGCATGCTTGCCATCGTGCGAAATTCGAATTAATGCGGAATCGTCTTTCCGACCAAAGAAATCCAAAGTGGTTGCAGAGTGCGTCGTCAGAACAAGTCTGCAACCTGTCGCCTCAACGTAATCTTCAATGTAGCCCAACAACCTTCTTAGGAGACTTGGATGCAGATTGTTCTCTAGTTCTTCGAACGCGAAGACCAATTTCTCCGGCGAAACTTTAGCTATTAGCGGCATCACGTGAAGATTTAGCAGAGCCAGAATAACTGTCTTTAAGCCGCTTCCAGAATCGCTCAGCTTGATCGCTCCCTTTCTTTCTTCGTAGAGATGAATTTCCCAGTGGTTCTTCGGCTCCGTATCGTCATGCAGCTTTATGCCTATCGACGTAAAGTTTCCGTCGCTCCCAAATATTTTGTTCAGCCCATCTAGAAGAGTCACACGAATTAAATCTTCGGGGTACGCCTCGCTCGATGACACAAGGTGACGCCTAATGATGTTTGTGGCTCCTTTTCCACTCCGATTCAGCGTCAATTGTGGAGATTCAACCTCCGGGCTGATGTCTCTTTCGGCTGACAGAACACAAAACGTCATTCCATAGTAGGGCGCTTCTTGTCGAGCTAAGGCGTTGGTGAGATGTGATCTTCTTGCAGCGTCGACCCGATCTGTGTTCGTCTTCAGATCTTCCGGGAGAACGACAGAGTTTGGATTCACTCCGGGCTCTCTAGGAGTTGTCCTCCACTCTATGGACTTCCCAATAAAGTGCGCGCCGTGTGCATGCCAATGGTTCCCCCCAAGCTGCCCTTGACTCGTTGATTCCAGAAATACTGTCTTCAATTCCCGTTCATCGAGATGCCCAGTCCACGTGAGATCCCAGGGAATATCTTTAAAAGGTGTATTGGAGAGAAATTCCAGAACCTCCAAGAAGCGTGATTTTCCGGAGTTATTTTTCCCAATGACTAAGGTGATTGGCGCTTCGGAAGATACTTCCAATCCTTCCGGATCGAAAACTGGATGATTCAGAATTGAAATTCTCTTGACCGTCACTTTTTCATTCCCGTCGGAAAATTGTTGCTCGAAGCTTCTTCATGCATGCCTACTTCATGCAAGAGGCGATGCTGGCACAGAAGTTAGTGCCGAATGAATGTCTTCGCGCACACACGGGCAAAAAAGAGGGAGTACAATATTCCCTTCCATTCCAAGCGAGCTTTCTCATGAGTTCTGGTTCATTCCCGGACGAGTACTCGAAAATCGTCGTTGGCGCGACCAAGAGGTTTAGGGGCCAGGCGCAAGAGTTGGAAAGTGCAATTGGAATGCTATTCCTCGGTCATATGTTCGGCTGGAAGGTTCTGTATCTGACGCACTCCAAGGCCACCATCCGCAAATACGAAAAGATTCTCGGTATCTCTGTTCGCGAAACCTTCCCAGAGGTAGGCCCCGAAGCCGAGCGGTCCATGGGATTCAGGCTGGCGCAGAAATTCAGCAACTTTTGGAAACTCGTCAGCGGATCCGAGCCCGAGTACAAGCGGACCTCGGAGATCACAAAAGGAACTTGACATTCCCTTTTCGGGGAATTTAATGTTCCCTCCATCTTCCCCTGGAGATGGAGATGCAGCCGGAACCAATCGCCCCAAGTCAGCCAGATCAGATCGCCCTGGTGGACTGGCTGTCATTCACTATTCCGGAAGCGGCGAGCGGGCTGGCTGACTTGTGGGACCAAGAGCTGTCCTACCTCCTGGGGATTGGCACGAACGAGCTCGCGCCCACGGGCTCGGGCTGGAATGGGTACGCCAACCGCATCAACATTGGCGACAGCGGGTCCCTGGGCCTTGTTGCCTACGGCGGGTCCTCGCAGCGGGGAAGCGTTCACGTATCGCTTTCAGCCCATGGCTGCGCCCGAATCCCGTGCTGGGACGCCCTGGCAGCCTGGGGCGAAGAGCACAGCTGTCGGATCGTCCGTCTCGATCTCGCCCACGACGACTTTGGGGGCGAAACAATCAACATGGAGACCGCAAAGCAGTGGTTGGCGGATGGGGGCTTCGACGCCAATGGCAGGCCACCGAAGCGACATCTGCGGGATGACCTGGGCACAGGGGAAGGCTCAACGCTCTACATAGGCAACCGCAAGAGCGGGAAGTTGGCTCGCCTCTACGAGAAGGGCAAGCAGCTCGGGGACCCGGGGAACCGCTGGTTCCGGGTAGAAGTCGAGTGGCGCGGCAAAGATCGCGTCATCCCCTGGAATGCACTGACCGACCCGAGTCCTTACCTGGCTGGCGCGTTCCCGTGCTTCGCTGGCCTCAGCGCGCGGCAATGCAAGATCACCACGATGAAGAAGGTCACGGAGATGACCGTCGACAAGGCGCGCCGGTGGGTAAAGACCGCCGCAGGCCCTTCGATCTACGCGCTCACCATGGTTCACCACGGCGATGTGTTCGCGGTGTTCGACGAGGTGTGCGGCGATCGACCTCCTCGCCGCTTGATTGATCTGGATCGGTACATCACCCCCCATCCCGGAGGGGGGAAAGGTGCCGACAGTGTTCACTGAGTATCCGCCCACCCTGAACCTTGAAGAAGCGTCCGCGCTTCTCAGGATCCACCCGACCACCGCGAAGAAGATGGCGCGGCAAGGACGGCTCCCAGGCTCGCGAATCGGCAAGCGTTGGGTATTTGTTCGGGACGATTTGCTGGAACTCATCCGCGGCAGTTGGAAAGGCTGCGCGACGGTTGGACAGAGCACGCACTCGGAGAATCCGAAATGTCGCTCTACCGCCGCAAAGACTCGCCCTACTGGTGGATCAAACTCGTCGTCGATCGACGAACAATACAAACAAGCTCTGGGACTGCCGACCGCTGCAAGGCGCAGCAGCTTCACGACCGCATGAAAGCCCAACTCTGGGATGAAGTCCGGCTGGGTGCGCGAACCCGCCGTACTTGGCGCGAGGCCGTGTTGCGCTACCTGGACGAGTCCGCCGGCAATCGCTCGATTGCGGACGCCAAGTTGCACCTGCGCTGGATCGACCGCCACTTTGGCGAGCTGTTCCTGGAAGAGACTACGCGCGACCGGATCGACGCGGCGC